>Ga0179592_10000543_pt1 | contig 15086 bp, 11 predicted proteins | sample CZODoug2_1_08_16_FD_148623 | JGI IMG/M metagenome (GOLD analysis project Ga0179592, IMG submission 148623) | Vadose zone soil fungal communities from Angelo Coast Range Reserve, California, USA - CZODoug2_1_08_16fungal (Illumina Assembly) | ecosystem: Environmental > Terrestrial > Soil > Vadose...
AACCCAGGCCAATGTCACCTTGCTGCGTGTGATCCTGACTGAATCGGGCGTCAATCCCGAAAAGGTCGCGATCACCCAGTTCGCCACCAATCAGATCGCCGAGTTGACGCGCGATGCGGCTCTCGACGCGTTCATGGCGGTTGGGCCGCTCGACAGCAAGATCACCACCGAAGCCATCGCCGCCACCGCCAAGGCCAGGGGCGAGCCAAAATTTCTGCCGATCGACGTGTCGGAGGTGATCGCCCAGAAACATCCGCTCTATGAAGCCGAGGAAATTCCGGGCAGCACCTTTGGTTCATCGCCCGCCAGACCGGACGACAAAATCGATACGGTCAGCGTCAATCATCTCATCATCGCGCCAAAGTCCTTGTCGGACACGGCGGTTGGCACCTTCACCCGGCAATTGTTCGCGGTTCGTCAGACCCTGGCCAGGGAAGTGCCCAGCGCCTCAAAGATCGAGAAACCGGACACCGACAAAGACGCAGCATTGCCCGCGCATCAGGGAGCGGCGGCCTACATCGATGGCACCGAGCGCACCTTCCTTGAGAAATACAGCGATTATTTGTGGGGAGGTATTCTGGTTCTCTCCGGGTTCGGGTCCGCCGGCGCCTGGCTGCGCCAATATCTGAAGCGCGATGAAAAACAACAGAGCACGTTGCATCGCGACAATCTGCTGGCCATGATTTCGAAGGTGCGCCAGGCGGAATCATCGGAAGAATTGACGGCGATGCAATCCGAGGTGGACGGCGTGTTGCGGGAAACGCTCGAGAGCTATGATGATGGCGCCATCGAGGAAGGCGACCTGTCAGCCATTGGCCTCGTGCTGGAGCAGTTTCATCACGCCGTTGCCGACCGACGCGTGGCGATAGGTGCTCCCGCACCGGATCTGTCGCGCCGGCGCGCGCTGTAATCAGCGGAACACGCGTCGCGTCGTTAGGATTGTTTCCTCGCGACACCACGACGAAACAATTCCCTACCCTGACGAAACGATTTTGCGGTTTTGACGCAAACGTCCGGAAACCTTTGCCCGCTACTGGTGAGGTTAACGACGCGCCGAATGGCGCGCGGGCGACCAAACAGGGGGACGAGCGATGTTCAATCTGGATGCATTGAAGTTGAATTCCCGCCGTGCCGCCGCGGCCTTCGGCGCGCTGGCGATCGGCGCTGTGGCATTTTCCGCGTCCGCCGCGGCCACGCCGCTGCCGCTGTTTCCATTCATCATGACGCCGCCGGTGCAATCGGCACCGCCCTCGGCGCAGGCCGCACCATCAGAAGATGAAGGCGCCGTGGTCGAGATGCCGGCGCGGCTGAAGCGCCAGATCGTCAGCTACGCCACCCGCGAGGCCGCCGGCACCGTCATCATCGATACGCCCAACACCTATCTCTATTATGTGCTCGGCGGCGGTCAGGCGATCCGTTACGGCATCGGCGTCGGCCGCGAGGGCTTTACCTGGTCGGGCGTGCAGTCGGTTACAAAAAAGGCCGAGTGGCCGGATTGGACTCCGCCCCCGGAAATGATCGCGCGCCAGCCCTATCTGCCGCGCCAAATGGCCGGCGGCCCCGGCAATCCGCTCGGCGCCCGCGCCATGTATCTCGGCGGCACGGTCTATCGCATTCACGGCACCAACGCGCCGGGGACCATCGGCACCCGCGTGTCGTCCGGTTGCATCCGCCTTACCAATGAAGACGTCTCCGATCTCTATTCGCGGGTCAACGTCGGCACCAAGGTGATCGTGCTGCCGATGGACCGCCGCGCCGACGGTGCGGACGGCAGGCGGGGCTGATTCGCCGGCGCCGCCGCAAAGCAGCGTTGCATGCAAATGGCGCGGTCTCCGCGCCATTTTTGCTTTTGATCTATTGTCGTCCCGGCGCACGATCACACCCATACGCCGTGTCATCTCGTTATTGTGTGGCAGACGTTTTCACTTCTATTCAAGCACGGTGATTATGGGTCCCGGCGTGCGCCGGGACGACGAATAACGGGAGGGCAAGCCGCCCACTCTGGCGCCCGCCGGAGGCGCCCTGTAGACTCGGCTGCGGAATCAGTCCAGTTGCGGGGGGACGATGCGTCTCAAGACGATTCTGCTCGGGATTGCGGTGGTCGCGGTCTCGTTTTTCGTCAGCCTGAAGGCCATGGACTGGCTGTCGCCGCGCGGCACGGTCGGTGCGCCGGTGCTTATCCAATTGCCGCCGCTGCCCCCCGCCCCGCGCAGTTCCAGCATCATTGCACCGGTGGTGATTACGCTTGCCGCCATTCGCGACGCCGCCGATCGCGGCGCGCCCCGCACCTTCGCGGGAAAAGCCGACAATCCGGCGGCGCAGATTCTGCAGAACGCCGACATCGGTTGGACCGCCTCGCGCGGGCCGATTTCCGCGACCGGCGCCCAGGATGTGCTGTCACTGGCAACGCCGCTGACGGGAACGCTGAACGTGACGGGCTCGCTGTCGGCCAAGGCGACGGGCGCGGTCGGCGACGCGCTCGGCAGCCTGCTCGGCGGCAATGTCGCCAAGCAGATCGGCAGCGTGAACATCAAGTCGCTCAATGCCAACGCCGAGATCAAGGGCAACGTCACCATCACCGCGCGGCCGAAGCTCGCGGCCGCCTGGCGCATCGAGCCTAACCTGGCCGCGCAGGTGACGTTGGGCGACACCAACCTGTCGGTGGCGGGCGCGCGCGTCAACGTCCCGGCGCAGGTCAAGCCGCTGATCGACAAGACGGTCAACGAGCAGCTCACCGCGGTGCAGGCGAAGATCAGCAACGATCCCGCGTTCGAGAACAGCGCGCGGCTGCAATGGGCCAAGGCCTGCCGCTCGATTCCGCTGCAGGGCGCGGGCACGCCCGCGTCGTTGCCGGCACTCTGGCTGGAACTGCGGCCGACCCGCGCCATCGCGGCACAGCCGCGCATCGATGCATCGGCGATGACGCTGACGCTCGGCATCGAGGCGGAGACCCGCATTACCCCGGCGCAGACCAAGCCCGACTGCCCGTTTCCCGCGACCATCGTCATCGTGCCCCCGACCCCTGGCCGCGTCAGCATAGGCGTGCCGATCGATATGCCGTTTACCGACATCAACAAGATCGTGGAAGCGCAATTCGCAGGCCGGACTTTCCCTGAAGACGGTTCGGGTTCGGTCGACGTCACCGTCAAGCGCGCCGTCGTCTCGGCATCGGGCGACCGGCTGCTGATCTCGCTTCTGGTCAACGCCAAAGAGAAAAAGAGTTTCTTTGGATTCGGCGGCGAGGCCAATGTGCATATCTGGGGCAAGCCGGTGCTCGACCAGGCGCAGCAGACCTTGCGGCTGACCAACGTCGAACTCGCCGTCGAATCGGAGGCGGCGTTCGGGCTGCTTGGGGCGGCGGCGCGCGCGGTCGTGCCGCATCTGCAAAAGGCACTGGCGGAAAAGGCCACCATCGACCTCAAGCCATTTGCCTCGAATGCGCAGCAGAAGATCGCCGACGTGATCGCGGGCTTTCAGAAGAACGAAGACGGCGTGCGCGTGGCGGCGGAAATCACCAGCCTGCAGCTTGCCGACATCGCCTTCGATTCCAAAACGCTGCGCGTGATCGCGGAAGCCGCCGGTACGATCAATGTCTACATCAACACGCTGCAGGGGCTGTGAGGCGCTGACCCCGCGGAACAGCGAGACTGCGGGATCGCTTCAACACTCACCCCTTTCAGATCTGAGGCCCCATCAGCCGCTGAGCACGTTCAGCGCATAGAACATGATGATGGAGGTTCGCGATCCATTGCCGGCCGGACGCCGTCATATTCAGGTATTTTATTCCGTCGTCGAGATGCATCGAGACGCTGTCCCAGAAAAACGCCGGGTACTTCTCAACAATGTCGGCCGGCGACGAATAGCCCAGTTGCCTGTTGGTACCGATCTCCTCAAATTCCCAATAGAGCGCGTTTGCCTTGCGCGAGTACAAGGGATCGCCAAGCTGCCCGATGAGGTCGGCGGCCTGGACCAATCTTGGCTCCAGACCGCTTGGCTCCACGCGATCCTCCGGGACTGGAAAGCGTGTCATTTCGATTGCCGCCGCAACACGCGCAGGGTCGGCGATTGGAGATTTCTCGAATCGCTCGAATACAAATATCTTCGACCGGTCGACGTGATACGGTGCGAGCGCCGCATCCGATGCGCCGCGAGGCAGCGTGATTTTCGTTCCCTCGGCGTCAATGATGAATTCAGTTTCGGTATCGCCGCTCAGGGCGCCGCGCACATAGCCAATGTCATGCATCAGACAGGCGGCGATCAGATGGCCATAGTCCTCAGCTTCCAGTCGTTGATGCACCATCATTCCATGCAGAATGTCGCGTCCGACCATGGTGACCTGCAGCGTGTGTTCGTAATTGTGGTAAAGCGCGTCGCTCATGGCCAGACATTCGATGGTGCTCCGCGCCGCCGAGCCTATACGCTCCGCCCAATCGTCGCATGCGGAACCAAAAATTCGGCGAAAATCCCTGGCGAGGAAATTGCCGAGCTTGTTTGCCGCGATCGCCGTTATCGTTCTCATTGGCGTTCTCCGAATGATCCTGGATCGTTTTCGAAGTCCATTGCCGCTTTGAAGCGGACCTTCACCACTCCTTGAAGGTCGGTTCGATGCAACCTCCGCATACCCAGGGAAAGGTCCAATCCGCCGTGCGCCTGGCGCTGTCTGGAATATATTTGCTCCAGGCATCGGCCCTCACCGGGTTAATCGACCGCCAAATGACGTCGAAGGTCCCGGAAGAACTTATTTTGCCTATCATGACCGGCTTGGAAAGATGATGATTGGTATTCATCACAACCTCGAAGCCGCTCGGCGCCTTGATTCTTTGACCGTACATGGCCTGCCGGACTGCATCTACGTCGGTGGTGCCTGCTTGGACAACAGCTTGCGCCCACATCCTGAAGCCAATGAAGGTGGCTTCCATCGGGTCGTTCGTGATTTTGTCTCGTTGCTCGTTGAAGTCCGTCCACATTTTCACGAACGCTTTGTTTTCTGCCGAGTTGATCGACTGGAAGTAATTCCAGGCCGCCAGGTGCCCGACGGGGAAAATGTCCGCGCCGAGCAATTCGCGCTCGCCGACGGAGAATGCCATGACTGGAATTGCGTTGGCGTCTACCTGTTGGTCTGCGAGTTCCCTGTAGAAGTAGGTATTTGCATCTCCGTTAACGGTTGATATGACCGCGGTCTTTTTTCCCTCCGAACCGAAGGCTTTGATCCTCTCGACGATCCCTCGCCATTCGGAATAGCCGAACGGCGTATAAATCGTCGTAAGGTCGTCTGGCGATACCCCCTCTGCGGTAAGATACGCGCTCAAGATTCGGTTGGTCGTGCGCGGATAGACGTAATCCGTGCCAAGCAGAACCCATCTGCGAACGTCGCCGCCTTCCTTGCTCATCAGGTATCGGACCGCCGGGATCGCCTGCTGATTGGGAGCGGCTCCGGTGTAGAAGATATTGCGGGAGCTTTCCTCACCTTCGTACTGCACCGGGTAGTAGAGGAGACCATTGAGTTCCTCGAAGACCGGCAACACGGACTTACGAGAGGCCGATGTCCAGCAGCCGAATACAACCGCGACCTTTTCTTTTGCCAGTAGTTCCCGGGATTTCTCGGCGAAGAGGTCCCAGTCGGAATTGGGATTGACAACGACGGATTCCAGTTTGCGCCCAAGCAGGCCACCCTTTCTATTCTGGTCCTCTATCAGCATGAGAACCGTGTCCTTGAGCACCGCTTCGCTGATAGCCATCGTTCCGGAAAGAGAATGCAGAATGCCGACCTTGATTGGATTATCTTCGGCATCTGCAGCTGGCGCAGCAAAGCTCAGCAACACCACAAGCAACCCCCATTTGGGACAGCGACAAGCCAAGAGCGCCGACGATTTCATGGCAATGCCTCAGCAAGCTCATACACGCGGGTTTCGGTCGTCATGCCTTTGGCAACAACCGTATCGATCGATCTGAACGCGAAGCTGCCCTGCGCTCGCGAGTAGACCTGTTCGCTGACAAGGATCGTGGTCCCATACTGCTTGTTCAGACCCTCGAGACGGGATGTCAAATTCACGGCCGTACCGAGAGCAGTGTATTCCATGCGTTCGTCCGAACCGAGGTTGCCGACCACGGCCTCCGCGACGTGAATACCGAAACGCGTGATGAACGGCGGCAAGCCTTCCGCCTCAAATTGCCTGTTCAGTTGCTCGTTTGCCTTCCTGGCCGAAAGGACAGCTCGACAAGCACGCGCGACGTGGTCTGATTGCCGATGAGGTGCGTTCCAGAACACCATCACCGCGTCGCCGATGAATTTGTCCACGGTTCCACCTTCGGCGAGGAAGGCCTCAGTCAGTGCGGTGAAATACCGAGAGGTCTGACGCATCAGGATGTCCGGATCGGCGGATTCGGCAATGGTTGTAAACCCGCGGACGTCCGTAAAGACGATTGTGATTTCCTGCCGGATGCCGCCCAGATCAGTGGAAATGGATTTATCGAGAAGTCCCCGGACGATTTCCTTGGGAACAAAGTGCGCGAACGACCAGATGGCACGCTGCGCGAGGTTCAGTGTGATACCAAGTTCTTGAATCTCCTTTATATATGATGCCACCGGCAACGGATTGGGCGCGGCCATGGTCTGGAGTTTGCCAGCCTCGACCGTTATTTCTTTGAGCGAGCGAGACATCCGGCTGCCGAAGAACCAGACGGCAGGAACAAAAGCGACGCCGGAAATCAACGCGAGAATTGTCGCGATGAAATGCGATCTCTGAATATCCGGGATGAAGTCGTCTTGCGCAGCCAGCAACAGCGTGTAGCCACCCATCTCGGCATCCAGTGAAAAATGCTTCAACCGATAGAGATATTTCGTCCCGTCTTGATCGCGAACGCTTCCTTCATAACGATCGCCGCCATCCCATCCCTTCAAGACCGTTGCGACGAGTCCGCGATCGAGCTCCCTGACGTTAGGGAGTCTCGGGTCGGAAGGATGCGTCATTGCATTGGCGACAAGTTGCTTGAGTTCGGGATGGGCGATGAGCTCGCCTGCCAAATCGAATATCAAGGCAATTCCACGCGCGCCGGGCCGTTGCGCATTGACGAAATCACTGAAGCTATCGAGCTTGAGATCGGCGGCGATGACGCCACGGGCTGTCCCGCGCAGCGGCGCACTCACGGTAATTACCGGTGTCGCCATGGTGAATGAAAGGTAGGGTGACGAAATGAGCAGCTGGTCGGCCCGCATCGTGTCGCGATACCAGGACCGCTGACGCGCGTCGTAACCGTATTTCCACAAGTCGATCTGTTCAAGCAGGTCGCCCAGTCGATCCTGGAAGATTCGCCTCAGCGGCAGCGCGCCGGTGGGCGTGGGACGGATTAGATGGATATTAAAGGCGGCCTCCGGAGACGCGCGCAGCCTTTCGCGCTGCTCATTGTTCACCTGCTCCAGGTTACGTACCTGCAACCAACTGCCATTGTCGTATCCGACGTAGACGCTATCCATTTGGGGCAGTGCGTGGAGCGCGGCCTTCAAGAGCGCCATGCCCCGACCGGTCTCGGTCCGTTGGTCCGAATCCGCCAGATTGGGACTGGCCGATAAGACGCGCACCAGCGTAACTATCTCGGCTACCTGACTCTGCAGCCGGCCAAACGACTTCGCGCTGGCGGCGTCCATGTAGGCTGACGCCGCTTGCTCCGTGGTCAGGTTAAACGTTCGGGTCTGGATCAAAATCAGGAGCGCGGCCAAAGCTGCAACAAAGGCCATCACCGCCAGGGTAATTGTCGTCCGGAATCCAAACATCGTGCGGACCCTCGATGACCGGGTCACCCCTGAACGTTATTCTCCGTCTTGGCTATGCGATTTCGGAAGCAGCCGAACCAAAAATTCGGCGAAAATCCCTGGTGAGAAAATTGCCGAGCTTGTTTGCCGCGATTGCTGTAATCGTCTTCATTGGCGTTTCTCCGAATGATCGTGGATCGTTTCGAAGTCCATGCAATAGCGAGGTCAGTGCGGTGTCCGTTGCTCCCTACGCTTCCCAGGCATCGGCAAGATTGGCCTGTTGTTTTGCCGCGCATTCCGCGATCATGGACTTGGCCAGGGAATCCTCGGGAAACTCTTTCAGAATGTCACGGTAGGCAAGCTCTGCGGCTGGAGCATCTCCAGCCTCGAACCTTTGCGAGGCCTGCCAGGTCACTACGCTCAGTTGCTCATCCCGATCGCGGATCCTCAGGTCCGGATCGTCGCTCTTACGAAGCGCGAGCAGCTCATAGATCATGAACTCGGTCTTGCGGCCCTTCACCTGAACCCGCTTGATCGGCCGCGCGAGTATATCGGCCTGCGCATGGTCGTAAATGCTGTCGCTGATGCAGATCGTGGTGCCAAACAGCTTGTTGATGCCTTCGAGGCGGGCGGCAACGTTCACACCGTCGCCCAGGGCGGTGTAGCTCAGCCGGTTCGAAGAACCGACATTGCCGACAAGGACCTTGGCGCAATTGAGTCCGATCCTCAGGTGGATTCGTGGTCGTTCTTCCGCCTCCCAGACATCGTTGACGCGTTCCATGCGGCGCGCCGCCCGCAATGCAGCAGCGCAGGCGCGAAGGACGTGGTCAGGGCGTTCAACCGGGGCATTCCAGAACGCCATGACGCCATCGCCGATGAACTTGTCGACGGTGCCGCCTTCCTCCGAGATTGCAGACGAGACCTCCTCCAGATAGGTCGAGATCTGGACCAGAAGGTCGTCAGGCGCCAGCGTTTCGGAATGGCTGGAAAAATTCTCCAGATCGGAAAAAAACACGGTGAGGAATCGCGGCTCGACGCCCAAGGTCAGCGGAATACCCGACTTGATGAGTTGACGGACCACATCGAGCGGAACAAAGGAGGAGAACGATTTCAGCGATGTTCGCAACAGCGAGGCCGCCGATTCCAGCTTCGCGATCTCCTGGATATTCGACGGCGGACGCGCGGGGGTATCAAAATTGAGGCTCTCGATTGCCTGCAATTGCCGGGACACGTTTTCGACCGGCCGCGATAGCCGGCTGGCGGCGAAATAGATGAAGAACAACTCGACCATGGTGAGACCAATGATGATCACCATCATCAATCGATTGGTCGCCTTCAACGTTCCCACGAAATCGTCGATCGGCGTCAACGTGACCACCTGCCAGGGCTGACCAAAGCCACTCGGGAAACTGGTGAAGGCCGCGATCAGGTCCTCTCCGTTGGTCGGAGACTGGAAGACGAAGCGGTCGTTACCGGTGCGGACGCGCTGGCGATGAGCTTCGCGCATGTCGGGATCGTCGATATCGGCCAGGGTGGCAATCTTGAGCTTTCCGTTCTCGATACGAACGCCCTTCTGCCTGTCTGGGAAGGCGATGATCTTGCCGTTGTTGCGATCGGCGACGAAGGTGGTGCTTCGCGCACTGGCTCGGTTCCTATCGAGAAAGCGCGACAGCACATCCACGGTAATGTTGGCAGATGCGCAGCCAAGGAATTCAACGCCGCGAAAGATCGGAATCCGCAACGAAATGATAGGAAAGCCGGTATCGGGATTGATTGAAGGCTCGGTCACGGCCAGCGTGTGCGTCGTCTTGGCGGACTGATAGCCGGGCAAGGTGCGAATATCGATGTCGGTGGCGACATCGTATTTGCCGACCTGATTAGGCCATATGTCGAAGAATTTGCGGTGGCGTACCCGTGAGAGCGCAAAGGTGATCGCGTCGACGTAGCTGGCGTGCCAGTTGGCGGTCGCGGGAATCCGAGGATCGGCGCGCCGGCGGTCCTCATCGATGCGGGTGACCACCCGGTGATAGCCGTCCTCGAAACTGACATAGGCGGCGTCGATATACGCTCCCGAGGTTAGCGCGCGATACAGGAGATCATTGCTTTGCTCGGTACGGAAGTATCCGGGATCGGCGGCGGCCAAGTCGGCGAGAAAGCGCAGCGGGCTTTCGGTATTCTCGATCAGATCCTGGGTGCGTTCAACGCCGGCCTGGCTGGTCTGCGCGACCGCGTCGTTGAGGATCGACACCATGCCGGCGGAATTCTTGTTGTAATTGTAAATCAGGATAAAAATGAGAACGGGAATGCTCAGGCCGATGAACAGCAACGACATGATCAGGCTCAGTCTCGGCCGCCTTATCGTGACAAACCGCGGAAGCGCGCCCAATCGTGCCATCGTGCCCCGCAGAGTGCGGCGACTTCGGTACGCGACGAGTACCGCAATCGCCAATCCGGCCGTCACGAACAGCAGTGCAATCAACCAGCGCCGCTGGCTGCCGTCATTTCCGTCCCAGATCAGTGCGGCGGGCAGCGTATCGTCGGTAAGCAGGCCGAGTTGCCGATAGGTCGCGGCGATGCGTCGCCAGCGCTCCGGATCCTGTTCGCCGATCCGATCGGGGTCGCGTCCGACCAATGCCTCTGTCTGTTGCGCCTCAAACAGCAGGGCCTCCCGGCTCTTATTCGTCGAATAGCTCTTGAGGATCAGATCGACCGTCGCCTCCCTGTGCGCGAGGGCATAGGCCCAGCCTTTCACGCTCGCCGCCCTGAATGCTGCAACCCGGTGCGGATGGGCTTTCACTTCCGCTTCCGAGGCGCACAAATTATCGCCGTAAAAATCGATGCCGGATGCCGCGGGCGCGAAGGTGCGGTAGGCCGCGCCGAGCTGTTCAAGGACGAACGGCTCATTGGTGCTGTAGGCGATCATCGCGTCGGCCCGGCCGGCCAGGAGGTCGCGTGGATTTCCTTCATGCGGGACGCGCAGCATGGTTTGGTAGTCGATCCCTTCCCGCTTCAGCATCGCGGCGATCTCATCGCTTCCCGGCGTATCCATGAGCGTGCGGCCGCGCAGATCCGCCACGCTGCGGATGTCTGCCCGACGCGCGACCAGGATGACGGCAGCGGAACGCTGGAATATGGCGGCCAGCACGACCAGCCGGCGGCCTGCTCCCCAGTCACGCAGAACGCCGGCGCTGCAGACCCCGAAATCCGCCTTGCCGCCGGCAACCGCCTCAGAGACATCTATATCGGGGCCGCCTTCCCGGATGGTGACGTCGAGACCAGCGTCGCGGTAGAGGCCCTGCTCAAGCGCCTGATAGTAGCCGGCGAACTGAAACTGATGCTTCCATTTGAGCTGCAGCGACACTGCCTCGAGCGCAACGGCCGGGTGCGATGCCGCCAGCGCCAGGGAAGCCCCAACGATCAGCAGTCTTAGCAGGGCCAATTTCGGCCTGATTGGTGGCTCTACCTTCTTCGTCATGCGCGCCTTCCGAGCAGGCGAAGCCATTTGAGCGAACTCTCATCCCCCTGCGGCCCAATTAGAAAGTTTATCCCCGTCTTGGCTATGCGATTTCGGAAGCAGCCGACATGATGCGAATAGTCGGTGTCGACTGCGACCTCAGCCGTTACGAGCAGCGTTCAAACAGGACTCAGTGCCCGCTCAGCACCAGCGTCTTGATGGGAAGCAGCAGGGCCTGGATTCGCAACAACATCGCGTGCACGAGGCCGACGGCGTCGACGGCATGCAACGCGAAACCCTTGAATGCGCCGGTCTCCTTCGAAGCAATCAGCTCATGGTTGCTGGTGTAGGCGTTGACGATGCAGCTGCTTCCGGGCGTAACGCCGTCAAGGCCGCCTTTGTAGATCGGTTCCAGGAACGTGAGAATGGTGCCCGGAGCCACCACCTGCCGCGCTTCGACCAGTTGCTCGCCACCCCGGAACTGGCCCGCGGCGATGTAATCCTGCACGCTCGTCACCACCATCGGAATAATCGTCCAGGGCTTTGAGATGCAGGAGGCCTCCGCAACCATTCCAACCTTCATGACCTGAGCTTCGATTTGTCCAAATCCTGCCGAAAGGGTTTGTCCCGCACCGTCCGGAATAAGAACGCCGGCCGACCGTATCATGGGATTGACGATATCTCCCGTGCGCAACGCGAACTGCTCCACGCGCCCATCGACTCCCGCTCGAATAGAGGTCTTGTCCAGATCCACCTGCGCCTCGGCGAGCGCCGCCTCTGCGCTCGCCTTTTCCGTGGGGAGAAGAGCAGTGACGCGGATCGTCGCGGATTGTTTCGAAGCCGTTGCGGAATCAAGCGCGCCTTGACGGCCCGCTTGCAGCACCTCAAGCTTTTCGATGTCACGCTGCGGGACGATGCCGGGATTGCGTTTCTGGAGTTCGCGCTTGGTGTCCAGTTCGTCGGAAGCTTGCTGATAGTCGCCCTTGGCCTGCTGGATCTGTCCTTCCGCCTTGAGAACATCCGCTTGCGCCACCAGCATGCCGGCATCGACTTCGGCAATCTTGCGCCGGGCCGTTTCCATGGCGGCTTCCTGCTTTGAACTATCGAGCTTGAAGATCACGTCACCCTTCTTGACGGGCGCGCTGAATTCAACGTGAACTTCCGACACCCGGCCGCTTATCTCGGGTACGATCGGAACGGTCCTGTAGAACAAGGTCGCCGTCGTGGTGGACGGATGAAAATAGAAAATGACCGTGATCAGCGCGACCGTCAGCATCAGACAGGTAACGATGCCAAATCTGAGTTCGAACCACACCGAAAAGAACGTGATCTCATGGCCGAAGCGCTTTCCCTGCCGGTAGCGGCGATAGAGATAGTCCGGAAGGATGGTCAGCGAGGAGCAGAGTAGCAGCTCAAGCATGGCTCCGCACCTCGCTCTTGGCAGCGCCGGCCTTCGTCGTATCCCGCGCTTCCGTAGCGGCTGCCTGAGAAACGCCGCCGGCTGCCATCTCGTCATTTGCAAGCTCGGCCGCTTCTTCGCCGGGCGGAACGCCGGCGATTTTCTCGACCGAACCTGCGATGCTGCGCAGCGGCGTGCTGAAATCAGGCAAGTCGATCATGGCAAGAAACAGCCCGATCACCCAAAAGAGATGATTGTGTGTAAACAGCGCCAGCAAGCCCAGCACAGCCACGATCTCGAATTGCAGCTTTTGCGACTTGTGCGCCATTCGCTCCGGCATGGTATGTAAATGCAGATAAAAATTGCCCACCGCCAGAACGGAGCCGATCAGGACGATACCGACCACCACCATCAGGGTATCGGTGTCACCCGGCGCGGTGATGAAGCTTGGCAGATGATGGGGGGCGGCTGGATGAAGTGACTCGCTCACGCAGCTCTCCAATCCGAAAAGACCAGCGATGCGCCGAGCAGTAACCTAGACGGGCGTCCAGCTACTCCAGCGTCTCCATACTTGCACAAAGTTGAAACTTGGCAAGCTCAAGCTTCCCGCGCATCTGGTGCAACGCAGCAGGCCTACCCGATGATCCGACATTGTCCGCTCCGGGTCGTGGTCAAAATTGCACATTCATCCGGAAAAACTTCCAGACTGGCGCCATTGGCGAAAAGCGGAGATAATACGCGTGTGCGGCAAGACGCTGCCGGACCAAGGTCGAATAGCCGCGTGCCTGATGGCGAACAAATCGACGGCTTCAAAGGATTGTGTGAGGCCCCTTCAGAAAATCGAAGCCAACTCAATAGCCGTGCTACCGCCTCAGGAAATTAGGGCCTGTGCGTCGAAAAAAACGGCCTAGGTGCACCGATCGTTCCGCGTCTCAGCAACCGAGGGAGAAGGCGATGAATGAGAAGCAAGGAGTGCCACATGGATCTGTAGGCCGAGCAACCCAACGGTCGATTGTTTTGGTCGGCATGATGCTGGCCATGAGCGTTTCGTTCATGCCTCGCGCCAGCGCACAGGGCGGTGGTGCCGACAAGATTCTCAAAGCGATGTCCGATTATGTTACCAGCCAGAAGACGCTCTCGGTGACGTATGATTCCGACGTCGAAGTGATTACGCCTGCCTTGCAAAAAATCCAGTTTACCAGTTCAGGCCAGGTGCAATTGAGCCGCCCGGACAAGCTTCGTGCCGCTCGCACCGGCGGCTATGCGGACGTGGAGATCGTGTTCGACGGCAAGATGCTTACCGTGAACAACAAGGACGGCAACGCCTTCGCACAAGCCGAATCTGCCGGGACGGTCGATCAACTGATTGACAAGCTGCGAGATCAGCACGGGATCGCCGCACCAGGCGCCGATCTTCTGTTCTCCAAGCCGTTCGAGGTGATGATGGCGGACGTCATCGAGATGGCACATGTCGGTCAGGGCGTCATCGACGGCGTCGAGTGTGAGCATCTGGCTTTTCGGAGCGCAGACACCGATTGGCAGATCTGGATCGAGACCGGCGCGCGCCCGATCCCCCGCAAATATGTCATCACCAGCAAGGCCGTGACCGCGGCGCCCCAGTACACGCTGCGCATCAAGGATTGGAAGACGGAGGTTGCGGCCGACGCGTTTGCGTTCAATGCGCCCCAAGGCGCAAAGAAAGTTGCCCTAGGCGACCTCGCGGACACCGATGAACTCCCCCGGGGAACCGTGACAGCAGGAGCAAAGAAATGACCCGCACATCTATCGCCATGATCCGTCTGTCGATTGTAACCATCGTCGGCGGCGCGGCCCTGTTCTGGAACGGAGAAGTGCCGCTGGACTCGCGATCGTCGCTGGTGTCGTCAGCGGAAGCCAGGATTGGTCGCCCGCTGACGCCGATGAGCTATGCCGGGGTTGCCCGGCGTACCACGCGCCGGGCGGTGGCGTATGGGGCGGCTGGGGCGGTGGCTGTGGGGGCGGCCGCGTATGCGGGGTCCGGTTGTGTGCAGACACAGGTCACGGACGTCTACGGCCGAATAGTTACGGTCTGTCAGTGAGGTCGCCCTGCAGGAAGCCGGTCGGGGCGCAGGCAACTACGCCCCGATGCATGATGTGGCGGGTGGAGGCGAGCGGCACGAAGACCTTCAAGAACAGTTGAAACCTCGCAATGGGGGTGTATTTTTGGGATTGAATGGCAATGTCATCTAAAGCGGCGGAGGCTCGACGCTGAGGGTTTGAGGGTTTCGCAGACGCCATCAATCTCGGTTACAAATTGGTGCTCCAAGAGTTGCACTCCAAGATCAAGCAGACAGTAGCGTCTGCGGTCAGACGGCGCGGCCACCAACGGAGGACGTTATGGCGTGGCGTGACGACAAGGCCCGGGCAACCCTGGTCCGCGAGGCAGCGGGAAGCATGAAGTCGGGCAAGGCGCCCCGGGCCTTTACCGAGCTTCTGTTCGACCA
>Ga0179592_10000551_pt1 | contig 14968 bp, 8 predicted proteins | sample CZODoug2_1_08_16_FD_148623 | JGI IMG/M metagenome (GOLD analysis project Ga0179592, IMG submission 148623) | Vadose zone soil fungal communities from Angelo Coast Range Reserve, California, USA - CZODoug2_1_08_16fungal (Illumina Assembly) | ecosystem: Environmental > Terrestrial > Soil > Vadose...
AATGTCGGCGATTACGACATCCTGCTCCAACTCATCCCGACGGGGCGGGCGCTGTTCTACCGCCGGAAATAGAGCCGCACGACGCGTCCGCTTTCGGAGACCGCCTAAAGAAACGGGTGCACCGGGCTGAACACCGGCACGAACAACCAGCGCCTCGCCAGCTCGCCGTAGCCGCGGTAGACGAAGTGCCCATTGCCTTTCAACAGCTCGGCGCGATTGGCGCGGTAATAACCCGGGATGTCGTACCAGGGCATGGTGGGCTTCAGGTGATGCGCGACGTGCAAATTGTTGTACAGATACAAAAGGCCGAACAGCATGTTCGATTCCACCGACGCGGTTCGTTCCTGCGAGTCCTCCGCGGCCCGGTGCTCGGTGAAGGCGCGCAGCAGACCCAAGGAAAGACCAGGATAGGCCACCAACAGGCAATACTGCCACCACGGCATGCCGCAGAGGCCGGAAATGAACCAGAACAACAGTGCCACTGCGACGACATGCACCGCCCAGTGCGGTAGGTGGGTGTAATCGCCCTTGCGCACGCGGCCGGATTCCCTGGTGACCATTATCCACAGCCGCAGTGACGGTCCGATGAGTAGCCGTCCTGCCATGGTCTGATTGAAGGTGAGAAGCCCCCGCCTGATCCGGCTCATGCGTTCCCAGTCCGCTCGTCGCACGTAATAGGACTCGGTGTCCACGCCGGGAATGGTGAGATTGACGTCCCGATGATGCGTGGTATGGCTTTTACGGTAGAGGGGGTACGGAAACCACAATCCCAGCGGCGGAAAAACCGCAGCGAATCGCAGCCACGCGGGGACGCCGCGGAATGAGTGGATGGCTTCATGCTGCAAGGAGAAGTGCCAGGCGAGCAGATACGCCCCGACCGGCATGATGACCCACCAGGGGAGGAGTGCATTGAACCAGACCAGCAGAAACCAGAGCGAATACAGCACCAAGGCCACGACCCACGTCGGACCGTCGAATTGGCGAAATTTCTGTCGAAGGGCGCCCACGCCCGTATTTTAACTCATCTCACAGCGCGAACGCAGGATGGGTGTGGGCGGCGAGGCGATGCGAACTCCAGTACGCCGTGGCCGCGTCGAACCGCTCCTGCAGCACCGCGTAGGCGTTCGAGTCCGGCCGTGCGAAACCCAGCAGCAATAGTTCATCCATCAAGGGCTTGAGCGACGCACTTTGGTGCGCCTCCAGGAATGCCGACTGCAGAGCGGCACGTTCCTTCTCCAATGCCGCCGTCGCCGAGGCCACCAAGGGTGGGATGGGCGTGGGCACGGTCTCACCGACCACTCGCACCGCGGATGCCAAATCCGGTCGATATTTTCGGAGCAGCCGGAGGGCGTATGAATCGATGGGCGCAATGTCCGCCGTGCCGTCGACCACCGCGGCCATGGCACCCATGGGGGTAATGGTCGGAGCGATGATTTCGCTGAACAGGGGCGCCGGCAGCGGTGCCTGCGTCTTGCGGTGTAGCGCCATCAAGTAGGTCAGCGCGGCGGCGCATCCCGACTGCGAGCCCGGGACGGTAAAGGCGATTCGTTGGCCGAAGGCATCCTGGACCGTGCGGAGGGCGCTGTCCTTCCGCACCACGAAGTCACTCCAATAGTGAGGCGTTCCGTGGAATTCCGCAGGAGAGGGAATCGGAGCTGCGATGAGAACGGGTTGCGGCTCCGCACGCGAATAGGGCAGACCGCACATGAACACGGCCGCTTGATCGGTCCGGAGCCACAGATCCTCGAGCGGGGCGGGCGGCGGATAATCGATTACGGTCGTCGGCACGCCGGCCCGCGCAATGATCCCAGACAGCAGCTCCAGCCAGTCTGCGCCGGCCTCCGCGTTCACGGAGTACATGCGCGCGTTGGCGATCACTTCGTAGAAACCACCTGCCAGGCCGGGCCGCGCACTAAAGAGTCTCGCGCTTCAAAATTTGTACCCGAACGTGGCGCCGAGAACCCGCGGCCGAAGCGGCGTCTGCGCCTCGATGAATTGGTCGGTGCTGACGAACACGCTCTTGTTCGAATTGGCGAGATTCTCGCCATACACGTTTAAGTACCACGCGTCCTTGGCGACCCCGAACGACGCATCGTAGGTGGTGTACGCCGGATTCTCGAAGCGCAACCTGCCGGTGCTGATGCCTCCGGCTTGCGCGAGCGAAGGATTCGAACCCGCCTGCGTGAAGGAATGGCCGCTGTGCGAGGCGGCGACTTGCACGAATGGCGTGTATCCGGCAAAGCTCCACTCGTAGCGGGCGCGCAGGCTGAACTGGAGCGGCGGCGAATTGGCCGTTGGGGCCCCGATTGGACCGAACGGGTTCGTCACCGGCACGCAACTGGTGCCGTAGGCGCTGCAGGCGTTGGTGATCTGCTTGCCGAAGTCCGGGCTCGCCGGATTGTTGTTGAACAGAATCGGCGAATTCGTCTGCCGGCTCTGGTTCCAGGATGCCGCGCCCTGCAGCGTGAGTTCATTCGTGACCCGGCTCAACAGCGAGGTCTCGACCCCCTTGACGACGAAGTTCTGGCCGTTGCTGTTGAAGAAGATGTTGCCGGCCACTCCGGGATCGAAGAAGGCCACCTGGACGTCGTCCCAGTTCTCCCGATACACGGCCCCGTTCCATTGCAGGCGGTGGTCGAAGAATTCCGCCTTCCAGCCGATTTCATTGTTCGTCAACTTGTCGGACTTATAGGAGGACGGGACCAAGTACTGCGCCACCAGACCCGGAGTGAAGGCGTGCGGTGCATTGCCGTTCTGGTTGAAGCCGCCCGGGCGAAACCCCTGGGAGTACGTGTAGTACACCATGATGTCCCGGGTGATGTGCCAGGACAGGTTGCCGCGACTCTTGAACCCGGACTCGGTATCCGCGAGCCTCGGGTTGTCGAGGTTGTAGGCTGAAAAGAAGGGGGTGCCGGAGTTCTGGACATGGCATCCGGTGGCCGGCGCGCCCCCCTGGAAGCAATAGAAGCTGCCCGTGACGCTGCCCGCCGAGGAATTGTCGAAGCGGAAATGCCGGGTGCCCAGCGTAGCCGTCAGGACCTTGGGAATCAGATCGTAGTCGGCGGATACGAAGAATGCGGTTTGCTTGGTCGTGCGCGTCGTATCCTGATAGAAGGAGGTGGGGGCGACCTGAACTCCGGGATTCACGACGGTCGTGCCGGGGACCGTGCCGATGTTCGCAAAGCAGCCGTCGTTGCCGGGGGTACCCGCCGCGCCGTTCGAGGTACACGTAGGAACGGTCCTGTAGTTCCAGCCGCTCTGGTCATCGAGCGTGTTGTTTTCCCAAAAGGCACCGGCAATGGCGCGAAATCGCCAATCGTCCGGGGTGCTCACGCGGAATTCGTGCTGCTGGTGGGTGTTCTTTTCGGTCGAGTGCCAGGTGGCACTCGGCGAGAAACAGGTGGACGTGAGAGTGGTGTTATAGCCCGTCCCCGGACCGTAGCACTGATAGTAATCTGCGTACACGCCGCGCGCGTAGTTCGTGTAGTCGCCCACCTGCTCGACCTTCCGCACGAGGTAGCCGCCGGTATACACGGCCTTCAATTCGCCGAACTTGCCGTTCACCGTCCAGGCGGTGCTCTCGAATTTGTCCTTGTCGAAGGACGGGTTGAACTGGGTGACTTCGAGCGGATTCAGCTTCGCACCGTCCGAGGCATTCGGTTGCTGGTAGAACACGCCCCGCGAGTCCATTGCTTGGTACGACTGCGTGATGAGCGCGTTCCAGTCATCGTTGAACTTGTACAGTGCTTCGACGCGTATGCCCTTGTAGGTGACCGGGTTGATGGCCCGTCCGGCCACGTTGGCGTTATTGATGGAGGGACTGCCGGGCGGTACGCAATAGCCGGCATTCGGCAGGCCATCCGGGCATTGTCCAAGAGCGTTTGCCGGATACTGCGCGTAGTGAATGCCGATGTCCGTGTTCTTGCGCGTGAACGTCGCCGGCACATTGTCGATGTAACCGCCGCGGCTGTCGTCGTAGATCACCCCGCGCAGGGCCATCGTGCCCTCGATCAGTGGGAGGTTCAATACCGCGGTGAGGTCTGAATTCGGATCGCCATGAGCCGTGATGCCGTAGCCGGCCTTGACGTTCCCCTCGGTCACATCGAGCTTCGGTTCGTTCGTGATGTAACGAATCACCCCGGCCTCGGCGCCGGCGCCGTACAGCGTGCCCTGCGGACCTTCCAGGACCTCGATGCGATTGAGATCAGCGGCATAGATATCGAGATTGCGGCCCGGGAGTTGGCCGGATTGATTGTCCAGGTAGATGGCGACGTTCGGCCAAAGGCCCGTCGACGCGCTGCCCTGGCTGGGCTGCGAGCCTGCGCTCAAGCCCCGCATGAACACCTCGTTCTGGCCAGGCCCGTTGTTCGCTGATGTAACGTTGGGAAGGTACTTTATGTAGTCATCGAACGTCGTCACGTTCAATTGGGTTAGGGTTTCGCTGGTGAGGGCCTGAATCTGAATAGGCACGTCCTGCATGTTTTCCGACCGGCGTTGCGCCGTGACAACAATTTCCTGAATGGAGGAGTCGGGAGCGGTTTCCGCCTCTGCCGCGGCCGCCGCTGCCGGGTGAACATACCCGAAGGAGGAACCGCCTAGAATTGCTGCAATGGCCACGGATAGTTTTGGATTGAAGTTCATGCTGCATCCCTATTATGAAAACACCTAAGACCGATCCGCCATCGTTATAGTCGCACGCGGTCTTGCTGCCGTTGCGAATCCGCCGCATGTTCGCTCGCAGATCATCTTATTAGTGGATTGCCGGGTGGCCCAGCTTGAAAGCGACCTTTTCTTGTCAGCGAACGACTCCATCGCCAATGAGACACCTTGAGGGTGCCGTGACCTTACAGCCGATATCGGCGCAGCGCATCCCCCAGCGTGTCCTTGAGCGGGCCGAGCCACGGCTCGTAATGTCGCCACTGGTCGAGGCCTTCGCGGTAGATCGGCTGGCGAACCTGTTCCGAGCTTGCGGTTCGGACGCTTCTCTCGTTTTTATAGAACTCCAGGCATTTCGGCTCGAAGCCGAGACCGCAGAAATCAAGAATTTTCCGCACATTGCCCTCCAAGTCGTCGACCACGTCCTCGTGCACGACGCGCAGCACCCTTTCCGGGAGCACGCGATTCCAATGGTCCATGAGTTCCAGATAGGTCCGGTAGTATCGTGCGATATCGTCGACGCTGTAGGTGAACTCCTGTCCCGCGGCAAAGAGCTGCTTGAGGTTGCTGAAGCAGCAGGCCATCGGCTCGCGCCGCGCGTCAATGATCCTGGCGTTCGGCAGAATCAAGTGGATGAGGCCGATGTGACGGAAATTGTTCGGCATTTTATCGATGAATCGGGGCTTCCCGGTCCGGTAGACGCGCGTGTCGTTCAGATATTTCTCGCCCAGCCTGAGAAAATCCTCGTCGGTCATGTCCGCCATCACGCCGGGGTAGCGGGGATTTTGCAGGTCGTAGTCCCGTCCCTGCAATTCGAGGACGATCCGCGGAATGTCGGCCAGTTCCTGTGTGCCCTCGACGTCGGAGTGAGACGCGAGAATTTGCTCCAGCAGCGTCGACCCGGCACGGGGCAGTCCCACGATGAAGATCGGATCGGGCCGTGGGTCGCCGGTTCCCGTGCGGTTCGCGAAGAACTCGCGGCTGCAGACTTCGATCTGCTTGCGCGTGTTGTTCTCGATGACCTCCGGGCGGTAGCGGCTTTCGGATCGCTTGTGGGCGTTGCCCCGTTCGTAATAGCGATACGATTCCTGATAGTCGCCCGCATCCTCGTATGCCTTGCCCAACGCGAAACACATCTGATATCGGTCGACGGGTCCCGTGGCCGGCGATGATTCCGCAGCGCGCATGACCTCGATCTCTTCGGTGGGGAAATGATAGGTCTTGAGATTGGCGAGACTCCAGTAGGCGTCGCCGTAGGTCGGTCGCGCCGCCGCGGCGGTGCGATAGGCTTCGATGGACTCCTCGCGCTTCCCCAGGGTCTTAAGCGAATGCGCCACCGACAAGTGCAACTCGGCCGCCTGAGGCGCATTGACTAGCAGTTCCCGATACAGGGCAACCGCCTTCTCATGTTCTCCGAGCCCGACGTACGTGGTCGCGTATAGGGTACGGTAGTGTCGGTTTTGGGGCTCGATCTTCAGGAGCTTCTCCAACTCCTCGCGCGCACGTTGGTACTTGTGCCGTTCCACGAGCGCACGAGCGTAGTCGTGGCGCGCCGCGTGGTAGTCGGGCTCGAGCTGAAGCACGGCCTCGAGTAGAAGCTCCGCATCGTCGAGCACTTCGCGCTCGATCCCGATCCGGGCCAGCAGCCGCATGGCTTCGATGTGATTGCCATGCTTCAGCAGATAGGCGCGGATGATGTTCTCCGCGGGCAGCAACTCGCCGTCCGAAAAGAAGCTCGTGGCGGAAACCACCTCCGGCGGGAGATCCTTCAGCGTGGCGACATGCGCGGCGGCCATGGTCGCGTCTTCAGTCTGTCCGGTCATGCGGTACAGGCCCTCGAGCAGGGACCAGCTCGCAGGGAGCGCCGGGTTGATGTGCACTCCCTTGACGAAGGCGTCGATCGCCCGCGGCGCATCCTTGAGGGTGACGAAGCAGTGGCCTCGTTCCTGATACAGACGGCTGAACTTCGGGTGAAGTAGCTCGAGTCGCTCGAGAGTGGCGAGGGCCTCCGGAATCTTGCGTAGGTACCGAAGGCTCACGGCAATCAAGTAGAGGACGTCACGGTTTTCCGGGACATGGACCGCCAGCGCCCTCGCCGACGCCTCGGCATCGGCGAAGCGGCTGCACTCGAGAAGCTGGCGTATCCGGATGACTTCCGTTTCGACGGTGGAGGGCGTGGCAGCGGAAGCGGGTGTTGCAGCGAAAGTGGGTGTTGCAGCGAAAGCCATGGGTGCATTATGCCGATTCGCCACAATAACGGGCGGGCACGATTGTGGTGCGGGCCAGCACGGTTGTGGTGCGGGCCGGCCTCGCATCCAGCACTTGCGCCCGGACATAATTTGTTTCATAAATGTAACAGGGGATTCGACCATGCTCACAGCCTGGTAGGTCCGGGGATGACTTCGGGAACGCACCCGTGCGCCCGCCGACCAACGGCGTGGTGTCACATTTCAGTCATCTGACGTTGTTAAGTTGACTTGCTGCACGTGAAAAACAGCCCGACAGGGCGGATGGGGATGACTAGAACGTTTGAGTGCCCGTGACTGCCGTCGGGCTGTCGCTGCCGCGTGTGCGGTGCGGCGGCGTGTGCGGCTTCGGCGGTATTTTTTACCACTTGCCTTTTGGGAGAGACGATTGAACACGAATCAGAAGCTCGCGTACGCAATATCGGCGGTCCTCAGCGGCTGCGCGGCAACGGCTTGGGCGGCCGAGGACACAGCGTCCTCCGCGGGACTCGAGGAGATCACGGTCACGGCGCAAAGGCGCTCTGAATCGATTCAGGACGTGCCGATCACGATCCAGGCGATCACGGGCGAGTCGCTCGGCCAGCTCTCCGTGACGACCTTCGACGACGTCATCAAGTTGCTGCCGAACGTGACCTTCAGCTCGAACGGACCGGGTCAGGGCAACATCTACATGCGCGGCCTCTCCGTCGGTTTCGCGGGCAGCCAATCCTCGGCCTCGATCAACCCGTTCCCGAACGTCGCGACTTACCTCGACGATCAATCGCTCACCTTTCCGGGCCGCAATCTCGACGTCTACATGGTCGACATGGAACGCATCGAAGTGCTCGAGGGCCCGCAGGGCACGCTGTTCGGCGGCGGCGCCGAGGCCGGCGTGGTCCGCTACATCACGAACAAGCCCAAGCTCAATGTCACCGAAGGCCGCGCCGAAGGCGGCTACGGCGTCACGGCGCACGGCGATCCGAACACGAGTGCGAATGTGGTGCTCAACCTGCCGCTCATCGACGACAAGCTGGCGATCCGCGGCGTGATCTATAGCGACCGGCGCGGCGGCTACATCGACAACGTCCCGACCAGGTTTACCCGCAATCCGAACGTCGACAAGGGTCCGAGCGCCTACAGTTCGTCGTACCCCGCGCATCTCGACACGTATAACAACTACTTGCTGGTCCAAAAAGCGCAGAACCCGACTACCTACCAGGGCTTGCGCCTGGCGGCGCTGTACCAGATCAACGACGACTGGAGTGCGCTGATCCAGCAGACCTACCAGTACCTGGATGCCGAAGGCATGCCGGTGCAGATGCCGGTGGGCTTAGGGTTGACGCCGCTGCAGCCGCTGCAGGAAACCTCCTTCATGCCGGCCTGGAACAAGGACAAATCCGAGAGCACGTCCTGGACGGTCAACGGCAAGATCGGCGATATCAAGGGTATCTACACCGGCTCTTACCTGACGCGCACTGTCGACGCCAACATGGACTACACGAACTACACCCGCACCGCGGGCGGGTTCTACTACTCGTGCACGGGCGGCGGCGGCTCGAACCTGGGACAGGGGCATCCCGCCACCTGCTACTCGCCCGTCATGGGCTGGCACGACTATTTCAAGAGCACACACCAGAGCCACGAAGTCCGGGCGTCGACCCCGGACGACTGGCGGCTGCGCGGTCTCCTCGGTGCGTACTGGGAAGACTTTCAGATCAAGGACGACATGAATTTCGAGCAGAAGACCATTCCGTCCTGCACGCCCGAAAACCGCGCGGCTGCGCTTGCCGGCGGTCCGATCTGCCTGGGGAACGTGACCCCGGTGCAGGCGGCAATTGACCCGACCACCCGGAACGACAACACCAACTTCGGCGAGGACCTGCAGCGCGGCTACAAGCAGACCGCATTCTTCGCGTCGGCCGACTTCGACATCATTCCGAAGGTGCTCACGCTCACCGGCGGCACCCGCTACTTCAGGTACGTCGAGCAGGAAGTCGGTTCGCAGTACGGCACGGGTGGACGTTGCGTAAACGTACCGAACGGCGACCCAAAATGCTACGCGACGCCGATCAACTACTCCGATCACCACGCGACGTTCACGGGATTCAAGAGCCGTGGAAACCTGACTTGGCACATCACGCCGGACGCGATGCTCTACTACACCTACTCGCAGGGTTATCGTCCCGGAGCGTTCAACCGCCTCACCGGCGGGCGCACGAATGTCTGGGTGGACCCCAGCGGCGCGCCGCTGCCCAATGGCGTCGTGGCGAATCCCGCCCCCAGCGGCTGCGCCCTTCCGGCCTGCAACCCGGCCTTGTACGACACCAAGCCGACGCAGTTCAACAAGCCCTTGAGCTACGCGCCCGACTCGCTGCTCAACAACGAAATCGGCTTCAAGTCGGAGTTCTTCGAGCATCGCCTGCTCGTCAACTTCTCGGTCTACAAGATGGACTGGAAGAATGTGCAGACGCTGATCTACAACCCGCCGGTGTATGGCAACACGACTTTCGGACTGACAGGCCCAGACTATCGGATCAAGGGCGGCGAACTGCAGCTGGCGTTCAAAGCCACCGATAACTTGACCCTGACGGCCAATCTGTCGCACAACGATTCCAAGCAGACTTCCTCCCCTTGCATTCGCTCGGCGGGTGTGACTCCGACCACGCCGGCCAATCCGACGCCGGCGGGGGCCTGCATCACTCAGGTGCGCTCGGGCGATCACAACGTCGCCGTCCAGAACGCGTTGGGTGCGGTCGGTTCGATCCCGGCGTTCTCGCCCAAGAATCAGTACAGCCTGCGTGGTCGCTACGACTGGTCGTTCAACGATTACAAAGCGTTTGCCCAGGTGGGTATGACTCATGTCGACGACATGAGCAACCAGCCGAGTAGCTTCCCGTCGGGGGACGGCGTACTCATTCCCACCACGACGTGGCTGCGCTACACCATGAAGGGCTACGAAACGTTCGATACGTCGCTCGGCCTCGCGAAGGGCGCTTGGGACTTGTTGTTCTACGGCCAGAACCTCGCGAACAAGAACGCGAGCACGTTCACGACCTCTGGTCAGGACATCCAGGCCCAGGTGCCGCTGCGTCCGCGGGTCCTTGGGCTTAAGGTCGGCTTCAAGTTCTGATCGGCGACAGGCGGCGAACCGCAACGGTTGCGGTAGAATCGAAGGGCGGACGGCGATGTCCGCCCTTTTTGGATGAAGCCATGACAGTGATCCCGCAGCCGGTGGCGGCAGCCGGCAGCGTGGAACTCGAGGTGCAGAGGATCCGCGGCCTGGTCCAGGTGCAGCGCTTCGGGGAGGCGGTCACCGCCGCCGGATCGTTACGCACGTCGTTCCCGGAGAATCGGGACGTGCTGTACCTGCTCGCCCTCGGACAGCGGCACACGGGACGGATCCCCGACGCCCTCGACACGCTCGCGGCCATGGAGCGCCACCACCCGGGAGCGAGCCGTCTCTATCAGGAGCGCGGGCACTGCTACGTCGCCCTCAAGGATGCGCCGCGCGCGATCGAAGCGTACGAGCACGCGGTCCGGATCAATCCCGCACTGCCGGACGCCTGGCGCATGCTCGAGGGACTTTACAAGATGGTCGGTGACGACGAGCACCGCCCGATTGCCACCGCGCACGCGAACAAACTGAAATCGGTTCCGCCCGAGGTCATCACGGCCACCGGCATGTTCTGCGAAGGCGACCTGTCGGCCTCCGAAAAGCTCATCCGCGCGTTCCTGCTGCGCCACGGCGATCATGTCGAGGCGATGCGGCTGCTCGCCCGCATCGGCGTCGCGCGCGAGGTGCTCGACGATGCCGAGATACTGCTGGCCGCGGCTCTGAAGATGGCCCCGGATTACATCGAATTGCGACGCGACTACGCCTGCGTCCTGTTGGATCGGCACAAGCACGCGGAGGCGATCGCCCAACTCGACGACCTGTTGAAACTCGACCCGCAGAACATCGACTACCGGACCTTGCGGGCGACCGCGGCTGTCGGGCTGGGTGACCATGAAAATGGGATCCGCGGTTTCGCCGCTGTGCTCGCGGACACAGATCCGGGTTCGCGCCTCGCGGCCGATCTGCATCTGTCGATCGCTCACTCGCTGAAGACGCTCGGCCGCCGCGCCGAATCGATCGACGAGTACCGGAAGGCGATCGAAGTCCGGCCGAAATTCGGCGATGCGTACTGGAGCCTCGCGAATCTCAAGACCTACCAGTTTTCCGACGCGGAGATCACGCAACTCGAGGCGGCCGAGGCCGACCCGTCCACCGCCCCGATCGACCGCTATCACCTGTGCTTCGCGCTCGGCAAAGCTTATGAGGACCGCAAGGTCTACGAGTTGTCCTTCCGCTTCTACGAGCGCGGCAACGCGCTGAAGCGCGCCGAGAGCCGCTACCGGGCGGAACTCCTGGAGCAAAACACGGCGAACCAGAAGCGGGTCTGTACGCGCGAATTCTTCGAGGAGCGAAGCGGCTACGGCGCCGCCGGCCGCGAACCGATCTTCATCCTCGGGATGCCGCGTGCCGGCTCGACGCTGCTCGAGCAGATCCTTGCCTCGCACTCGCGGGTCGAGGGGACGCAAGAACTCGCCAACGTGCCGCGTGCGGTTCTCGACCTGCAGGGTTACGACCCCGACCTCAACAACCCGCGATATCCTGCGTGCCTGGCGTCGATGCCGGCGGACGAGTTCCGCGCCCTGGGCGAGAAATATCTCGCGGACACGCGGATTTACCGCACCGGCAAGCCTTTTTTCATCGACAAGATGCCGAACAACTTCCGGCATCTCGGCCTGATCCATCTCATCCTGCCGAACGCGAAGATCATCGATGCGCGCCGCGAGCCGATGGCTTGCTGCTTCGGAAACCTCAAGCAGCTGTACGCGCGCGGCCAGGAGTTTGTGTACAGCGTCGAAGACATCGCCCGCTACTACCGCACCTATCTCGAACTTATGGAGCACTGGGATGCGGTGCTGCCGGGCCGGGTGCTGCGCGTCTATCATGAGGACGTGGTGGACGATCTCGAGAGCAGTGTCCGTCGGATCCTTGACTTCTGTGAGCTGCCCTTCGAGCCGGAGTGTCTCGAGTTCTACCGCACCGAGCGCAGCATCAAGACCGCAAGCTCCGAGCAGGTGCGCCAGCCGATCTTCCGCGAGGGGCTGGACCAGTGGCGGAACTTCGAGCCTTGGCTCGGGCCGCTGCGCGAGGCGCTGGGGGATGCGCTCGATCGTTACCGCGTCCGATCCGCCAGCTGCGTCCAAGCGGGCTCCAGCCGCGATTATTGATAGTCGCCGCTATTGGTGATCGCCACCGGGGAACCAATCGGGTCCCGATGCAGATAGTACGGAACGAAGCTGCCCGTCCCATTGGCGCGTTTGAGCATGACCACCGGATCCCCACCCGCCGAGATGTACACCCGCTCCTCGACGGTCGCGGGGCTGTCGTCATGTCCTTCTCGTAGGCTAGGCCTGATCACTTCGAGCTTGGCGCGTCGCCCAACGCGTCCTTGAGAGGACCGAGCCACGGCTCGTAGTTTTTCCACTGATCCACCCCAGATCGGAAGATGGGTTGGCGCACTTGTTCCGAGCTCGCGGTGCGGATGCTGCGCTCGGTCTTGTGGAACTCGATGCAAGCGGGCTCGAATTCGAGCCCGCAGAAATCGAGAAGCCGCCGCACCGTGCCGGCAAGATTGTCGACCACGTCCTCGTGGTGGACTCGCAACACCTTGCCGGGCAACACCGCTTCCCAGTGGCGCATCAAGTCCAGATAGCTGCGGTAGTAGCGCGCGATGTCCTCGATGCCGTACGTGAACTCTTGACCGGACGCGAACAGCTGCTTGAAGTTGCTGAAGCAGCAAGCCATGGGCTCGCGTCGAGCGTCAATAATCTTCGCGTTTGGCAGAATCAGATGGATCAATCCGACGTGTCTGAAGTTGTTTGGCATCTTGTCTATGAAGCGGGGCTTGCCGGCGCGGTACACACGGGTGTCATCGATGTATTTTTGGCCGAATTCCCGAAGCCGTTCCGGCTCCAGTTCCGCAAGCACCACGGGATACTTGGATTTTTCGGTATTGCCTTCGCGCCCCGATAGATGAAGTGCGAGGCGCGGAATTTCCGCGAGTTCCATGGTGCCTTCCACCTGCGAGTGAGAGGCGAGAATCTGCTCGAGAAGGGTCGATCCCGCCCGCGGCAGTCCGACAATGAATATCGGATCGGGTCGTCCGCAACCGACCCCCTGTCGCGCGGCAAAGAATTCCGCATTGCAGATTGCTTTTTGCCTCGCCGCCGTGCGCTCGACGGTCTCGATGTTGTAGCGGCTTTCACTCTTCTTGAATTTGTTGCCGCGCTCGTAATAGGCGAAGGACTCCGCGAATTCAAGCTGGTCCTCGAGCGCTTTTCCAAGCGCAAAGCACAGATGGTATCGATCGGCGAGAGCGGTGCCCGAGGACGCCTCGTGCGACCGCATGCGCGAAATCTCGTCGTCCGTAAACCGATAAGTTTTGAGGTTCGCAAGGCTCCAGTACGCATCGCCGAAGCTCGGCTGCGTGGCGGCGGAGTGTCTGTAGGCATCGATTGCCTCGGTCTGCCGCCCCAAGGTCTTCAGAGCGTGTCCGATCGAAAGATGGAATTCCGCAACGTCGGGCGAATCGTCGGCCAGTTCTCGGTAGACCCGCAGAGCCTCTTCGTGATTTCCAAGCCCGACGCAAGCGTTCGCATAGGTCGTTCGATAATCGCGATTGCCGGGCTCGAGTGAAAGAAGCTTCTGAGCCTGGGCAAGTGCCGCCGTGAACTTGTGGCGTTGGTTGAGAACGCACGCGTACTCAAATCGGGCTGCGTGATAGTCGGCCGCTGCAATCAGCACGCTCTCGAGCAGGAACTCGGCATCGTCGAGAATCTCCAGCCGAACCCCGATCCGCGCCAATAATCGCATCGCCTCTATATCATTGGGGTGAGTCAATAGATGCCGACGAACGACATCTTCGGCGCCGTAGATGTCCCCCTCCGAGAGGATATTCGTCGCGCTAACGACCGGCGGTGGAAGACGGGCGAGTTTGACGGCGTTGGCGTCGGCGAGGTCGGCTTGCCTGGTGTCGCCGATGCATGCGTACAATTCCTTCAGCGCTTTCCAACTGGCCGCAAGAGTCTGATTGAGTGCAACTGCCCGCTGGTAGGCCGCGATGGCGGCAGGCTTCTCGCCGACGGCGCGCAGGCAGTGTCCGCGCTCTTGGAATAAGCGCCCATAGTCGGGATGCAGGGCTTCGAATTCGACCGAAGTCACGAGCGCATCGGCGATCTTGCCTAGATAGCGTTGGCTGACGGCCAGAATATAAAGGACGTCGCGATTTTCAGGGACTTCGGCACGCAGTCTTTGCGCGGCAGCCAAAGCGGTCGCGAATTCGCGCTTTTCGACCAGCACGCGCAGCCGCCGGACCTTCGCTTCGATCTGGCCGGCCGCAGCCACCGAAGGGCGTTCCGGTGCATCCGTTGCGGGCGACCCGAGAAAGGGCGCGCCGGTCGGGCTAAAATCTGGCCGCGTCACCGGCTGCTCGCCGGCAACGCGGCCGTTGCGAAGAGGCTACTTCGCTCCAGAGAACTTGTAGCTGAACCGCACACCGAGGGTTCGCGGCCGATCAACGGTGACGGCCTTGTACCACTGCCGCGCATCCGAATAGAGTTCGGCCCGTTTGTCCCCGAGATTCTGACCATACGCTTGCACCACCCATGCGTCCCGCGCGACGCCCACGGCAGCGTCGAATTCTGTGAATGCCGGATTGTCGTAGGCAATCGAATTGCCTTGCAAGTCCTTGGTCAGACGATCCGTGGATGACAAGGAATCTCCCTGGTGCTGCACGCCGATCTGCATAAAGGGCAGGTAGTCGCCCATGGCCCAGTCATAGCGCGCGCGCAAATTGGCCTGGAACTTCGGCGAACCGGCCAGCGGATCGCCCAGTTCTCCGGTGGGGTTAGCCAGCGGGTTGCCACTCGCATCCTTGAAGGAGCTGAAGTTGATAGGCTGTCCCTTGAGCGGACCCTCGCTGTAGGTAAAGCCACCCTGCTTGATGAGTTCGCTCTTGTTGTAGGAGGCGCCGGCG
>Ga0179592_10000552_pt1 | contig 14965 bp, 11 predicted proteins | sample CZODoug2_1_08_16_FD_148623 | JGI IMG/M metagenome (GOLD analysis project Ga0179592, IMG submission 148623) | Vadose zone soil fungal communities from Angelo Coast Range Reserve, California, USA - CZODoug2_1_08_16fungal (Illumina Assembly) | ecosystem: Environmental > Terrestrial > Soil > Vadose...
CGGTGATTTGCAACCGTTTTTGCAGTTGCTCCATGACAAAACGCAAGGAGGCCGATAGCCCATGTGGCTCGTTCGTCTTGCGTTGCGGCGTCCCATCACGATCATCGTCATCGTGGTGGCAATCGCTCTCTCGTCGGTTCTGGCGGTGCAGCGCACGCGTATCGACATCTTTCCCACTCTGGACTTGCCGATTATTTACGTCGCGCAGCCGTACGGCGGGATGAGCCCGCAGCAAATGGAAGGGTTCATTTCGTATTACTACGAGTATCACTTCCTTTACATCAACGGCATTGAAAGCGTGGAGGCGAAATCGATTCAGGGCGTGGCCCTGCTCCGGCTGAGTTTTCATGCCAGTACGAACATGAGCGAGGCGCTCGCGCAGACGGTTTCCTACGTGAATCGTGCGCGCGCGTTCATGCCGCCGGGGACCGTCGCTCCTTTCGTCATTCGTTTCGACGCTGGGACCCTGCCGGTGGGCTATCTCGTTTTTTCCAGTCCATCGCGGACCTTGTCGGAGATACAGGACCTGGCGCTGAACCGTGTTCGTCCGGTATTTGCGACCCTGGAAGGGGTTTCCTCGCCCCCTCCGTTTGGCGGCAATCAACGCACCATCGTGATCAACGTCGACCCACAGAAGCTCCACGCCTATGGGTTGTCGCCCGACAACGTCGTGCAGGCGCTGACGACCGGGAACAGTATCCAGCCGGCCGGAAACGTCGATCTCGGATCGACGAACGCGATGGTCACAACCGATTCCACGGTTACGCAGATCAACGAGCTTCTGGATATTCCGCTCCATGCGGGCACGGGCGCCGCCGTGTATTTGCGGGACATCGGCAGCGTAAAGGACACATCGGATGTCCTCGCGGGATATGCCCTGCTGAACGGCCAGCGAACCGTTTACATTCCGGTGACGAAGCGCCCGGACGCCTCGACGATCACGGTCGTGAATGAAGTGCGTCAGAACATCGAACGTTTCCAGTCACTCATTCCGCAGGACATCAAGATCACCTACGAATTCGACCAGTCGCAGTACGTGCGGGCCGCGCTTTCCTCCGTGCTCCGCGAAGGCTTGATCGGAGCTGGCCTTACCGGACTCATGATTTTGTTGTTCCTCGGCGACTGGCGCAGTTCCCTCATCGTTGTCATTACCATTCCGTTTGCCCTGTTAATGGCGGTCGTGCTGCTGCGTCTAAGCGGCCAAACGATCAACATTATGACACTGGGCGGCCTGGCCCTTGCCGTGGGCGTGCTGGTGGATGAAGGCACCGTGCTTATGGAAAACATCCATGTGCATTTGGCCCAGGGAGAGAAGAAAGCGCAAGCGGTTCTTGCCGCCAGCCGGGAAGTAGCGATTCCGCGCTTGTTGGCCATGCTCAGCGTGCTGGCCGTTTTTCTGCCGTCCTTTTTCATGACCGGTCCGGCGCAGTCGCTTTTTGTGCCTTTGTCCCTCGCGGTTGGGTTTTCGATGGGAGCGTCGTATTTGCTCTCGAGTTCTCTCGTGCCGGTGCTGGGCAATTGGATTCTGAAGCAGGAGAAGAACGACACGGAACACCCGAAGGAAAGTCGGTTTGACCGTTTTCGCAAGCGTTTCGAAGGGGCCTTGGGGCGCATCATGAGATTCCCCAAGTTGCTGCTTGTCGGGTATGTCTTGGTCGCTTTGCTGATTGTCGTATTGCTCGGGCCCCGATTGGCCGAGGAGATCTTCCCGTCGGTGGCCGCGACGCAATTCCGCTTGCGTATCGATGCGCCGGATGGCACGCGTGTGGCGGTTACGGAGGCGTTGGTTCAGAAAGTGTTGGCCGCGATCACCCGGGAGGCGGGCACCGGCAATCTCGACCTGACCCTGGGCTACGTCGGGGTCCAGCCCTCGTCGTACCCGATCAATTCCGTGTTCTTGTGGACCAGCGGGCCGCAGCAAGCCATCATGAATATCGGCCTGAATCCCGGGGCGAAGATTTCGCTGCGCGCCTTCGAAGAAAACCTTAGACAGAAATTACCGCAAGAGTTTCCCGGTACCCATTTCTCCTTCGATCCCGGAGATCTCATCAGTCAAACGCTCAACTTCGGCGCGCCTTCGTCGGCCGAAGTGGCTATCACCGGTCCGCAATATGCCGACGTGCTGAGCTATGCCAATCGTGTTCGGCAGGAACTCGCGAAGGTCAAGGAATTGCGCGACGTGGAATTTGAAGAGCCGCTTCGCTATCCGACGGTGAACGTGCACGTCGACCGGGTACTTGCCGGCCAGCTTGGCGCGACGGCGAATGACGTCGGAGCTGCCGTGGTTTCTTCGACCGCTTCGAGCCGTTTCATTGCGCCGAACTATTGGCGCGATCCCAAGTCCGGGGTCAGCTACCAAGTCCAAGTGCAAGTGCCGCAACCCGCGATGACCTCGCTCAAGGATGTTCAAACTATTCCCGTAAACAGCAGTACCGGAACGCATCCGCTCTTGAGTCAAGTTGCCGACGTCCAGTCCACAACCGTCCCCGGGGAACTGGATCGGCAAAATGGAATGTGGATGATCCTGGCCTCGGCCAATGTCGGGAATAACGACTTTGCGCGGGCGGCGAAAGAGATTGATCGCGCGATCGGCAATGCAGGGCAAGCGCCTCGTGGTGTGACAGCCCAGGTTCGCGGTCAGGTGAATGCGCTGAAGCAGATCTTTACGCAGTTGGCCGTCGGTCTGGCTTTGGCGGTCGTCGTCATTCTGCTTTTGCTCACGGCGAACTTTCAGTCGTTGCGCCTCGCCCTCATTGTCATCTCCAGCGTTCCGGCCGTACTCATCGGAGCCATCCTGATACTTTTGGTTACCGGAACGACGCTAAACCTCGAGAGCTTCATGGGGACGATTATGGCAATTGGTGTCGCGGTGGCGAACGCGATCCTGCTGGTCACGTTTGCCGAGCAAAATCGCAGGAACGGGGCTGACGCATTGTCGGCGGCGCGGACCGCGGCGGCCGAGCGCTTGCGGCCTGTACTGATGACGAGCCTCGCCATGATTGCGGGAATGGTTCCGATGGCGCTTGCGATTGGTCGAGGGAGTGAAGAAACAGCTCCTCTGGGTCGCGCAGTCATCGGAGGTTTGTTCGCCGCCACGCTTGCGACGCTGTTTCTGTTGCCGACGGTGTTTGGCGTCGTTCAGAAAAATGCTTCGCTCAAATCGCCGTCTCTCGATCCGGAAGATGCGGACAGTCCGTTCGCGCACAACGTGGAGAACGCATGAAAACCGTAATCGTTACTCTGACAATTTCACTGTTTATCTTCGGCTGCAGAGGAAATTCCCAGCCCGCCGCCAGCAAACAGGCGCAAACCGAAGCGCAGACCGTGGACGTTGTGGCGGTGGCTTCGCAGAAATTGGCGACGACATTCACGTTACCGGCGCAACTCATCCCGTTCGAGAGCGTAAGTATCTATCCGAAGGTCACGGGGTTCGTGGACACGATTCGCGTCGATCGCGGCTCGCGTGTTCACAAGGGAGAACTGATTGTCCGGCTGTCCGCACCGGAACTCGTGGCGCAACGGGCGCAAGCGGAATCCGCTATGCGTGCGGCGGAATCGCAATTGTCCACGGCCAAGGCCAAGCTGTCTTCGGACAAAGGAACGTACCTGCATCTTGCGTCCGCTGCGAAAACCCCGGGGGTGGTGGCCGAGAACGACGTTATGGTGGCCAGCCAAACGGCTTCCGCGGACGAAGGCCAAGTGCGGTCAGCAGAAAGCAACGTTGCCGCCGCGCAGGAAGCAGTGCGCAGCGTCGCGCAGCTGGAATCGTATCTCAGCATCCACGCGCCGTTTGATGGAGTCGTGACGACCCGAAATCTCCACCCCGGCGCCCTGGTGGGACCGGCGTCGGGTCCGGCCGGAACGATGCCCATCGTGCAGATTGTCGATACCGATCATTTGCGACTCGTCATTTCCGTGCCGGAAGCCTACATAGGAGAAATGCAGCTAGGCCAGCAGGTGGCGTTCACGGTTCCCGCCCATCCTGGTGAAACCTTCCACGCCCCCATTGCGCGCATCTCGCACGATGTGGAATTGAGTAGTCGGACCATGCCGGTCGAACTGGACATCCATAACGCGGACGGTCGCTTGTCGCCGGGCAGTTACAGCACCGTACAATGGCCGCTCCAACGCGCGAAGGCCACTCTCTTTGTGCCGACGAGCGCGGTCACTAACGACCAACAGAGAACCTTCGTCGAGCGCGTACGCAACGGGAAAGTCGAATGGGTGGATGTGGTTACCGGTCTGAGTGTAAGCGGCAATATCGAAATTTTTGGCGACCTGCAGCCGGGCGATGAGGTGATCCGCAATGCCACCGACGCGATTCGTGCGGGGCAGCAGGTGAAGGCGGCGGCGGCTCATTCTTAGCACGGCGGGAGGAATGTCCTTGATCCAACGACGAACGAAAATGACAGACCCGCTAGGGCCGAACGAATTTCCCAGCAGAATGACCAATTTCATAAGGAGAAGGATGATGATCACTAGACTGCGCTGTTTAATTGTGTTGTGTTTCTTGTTGCTTCCGTCGCTCGCCCGCGCCCAGGGGGTCACAACGGGTCCGATCGATGAAGTCCTCGGACGCTCGGGGCAAAAGACAGGCGATGTATATAAGGTGGGTTTTCCGCGAAGCGATTTGCATGTTTCCGTGCACGGTCTCGCGATTAAGCCGGGTCTTGCGCTTGGCTCGTGGGCCGCGTTTCTCGGAACCGACGATAACGCGATGGTGATGGGCGACTTGGTACTTCTCGAGGGCGAGTTGAATCCCGTGATCGCGAAATTGCGATTGGCAGGCTTTGACATCTCAGCCGTGCACAACCATCTCATGGAAGAATCCCCGAGAGTGATCTACGCGCATTACATGGGGCACGGCCCGGCCGTGCAGTTGGCCACCTCGCTGCGCGCGGCTTTGACACTTTCGAAGACGCCTCTGGAAAAACCGGCGGCGGCAACCGAGGAATCCGCGCCGGGGTGGGTCAAAGCCGTGGAAGATGCCGTCGGGCGAAAGGGCACGTACAAAGGTGGCGTGCTGTCATACGGCGTGGCGCGGAGTGACGCCATAACGGTGGCTGGAATGACCGTTCCTCCCGCTGCCGGTGTAGCGGAAGCGATCAATTTCCAGGCGGCGGATTCGGGCAATGTCGCCACCACGGGAGATTTCGTGCTCACTGCCGAAGAGGTCAACCCGGTCATTTCCGAACTCCAGGGACACCAGATTTCGGTGACGGCGCTGCACAGCCACATGCTGACCGAACAGCCGCGTCTGTTCTTTATGCACTTTTGGTCGGTAGGAACACCGGAGGCGGTCGGCAGCGGCATCAAAGCGGCATTGAGCCGCGTGGCGGTGAAATGACGATTCTGCAAGGAGTGATGATGCGAACGTGGCTGTTGTTCTTGTGTTCTGTAGTGATGATGACGGGAGCCCCCAGGCTCCCGTCCCCGGCCGATGGCCCTACGCTGAAGGAGGTCGCGGAATTTGACTTGCCTGGGCCGGGTGGCAAGCGCTTCGACTACCTCACGATCGATGAAGACCATCATTACTTGCTGTCCACCCATCTCGCCGCGGACCAGACCTACGTCATCGATCTTGGTACCAACAAAGTCGTCGCGACGATCACAGATACTCCGGGTGCGGAAGGCGTCGAATACGTTCCGGAACTCAAGAAGTTCTACACGTCAAACGCGCACGACAACACCATCGGTGTCGTGGATCTCAAGCAGATGAAAGTTGTGAAGAAATTGAAAACGGAAGCGAAGCCGGACGGAAGCACGTATGCGAGTCCGTTCCACAAACTGTACGTGTCCGATGAGCGAGGCAAGGCCGAAGCTGTGGTGGACGTGCGAAAAGACGAAATCATCAATACGCTGCACTTCGACAGCGAGACAGGAATGCCGCAGTACGATCCGGTAGCGCGCAAGGTGTACCTGAACCTTCAGGACCAAAACATCTTTGCGGTCATCGATCCTGCGACCGATACGGTGGTGGGACGGTATCCGGTCGGAAAATGCGAAGGCAACCACGGGATGGCGCTAGACCCTGAACACCATCGTGCATTCCTCTCCTGCGAAGGAAACGAGATGATGACGGTGTTCGATCTGGACAAGCACACGCCGATTGCGTTTTTGAAAATGCCTGGCGGTCCCGACGTGATCAAGTTTGACCCGGGATTGAGCCGCATCTACGTCGCGTGCTACAGCGGCGCGATTGCGGTGTTTCATCAGGACGACCAGGACCACTACCGCAAGCTGGAAGATTTCCACGTTCAGCACGCGGTGCACACTCTGGCGGTCGATCTCAAAACCCATCGTGTATACACGCCCGAACAGGAAGAAGACGGCAAGCCCGTCGCACGCATGGTGGTCTACGAGGCCGTGACGAATCCATAGGGACTTGCGGCGGTCTTTAACCTAATGGCGACGACGAATTTCATCCCGAGTGTGCTCAGAACACTGTCGCGCGACGGGTGGCTTCTCTTCGCCACCCGGTTCACACGTCTGTTCGCATATGGCTCACTTTCCGTCATTCTGGTTTTCTACCTAGTTGGTATAAGGCTCACCGAGGCCCAAGTCGGTCTCGTTCTTACTCTGACTCTAGTCGGTGATGTCCTTGTCTCGCTTTATTTGACAACGCGAGCGGATCGTATTGGACGGCGGCGCATGTTGATCATCGGCTCGATTCTTATGGCCGCCGCGGGTCTGGCTTTTGCGTGTACCAGCAACCTGCTTTTCCTCGTCATCGCCGGCACTATTGGCGTCATCAGTCCCAGCGGCAATGAAGTGGGACCGTTTCTCTCAATCGAACAAGCCGCCCTCTCCCACATTGTTCCGGCTGCGGCGCGCACAGAAGTCTTTGCGTGGTACACACTCGCCGGTTCGGTGGCGACTGCCTTGGGCGCTCTTTGTGGCGGCGGTTTAACGCAGGTCTTGCAACACACGGCAATGACGCACGTGCAGAGCTACCGCGCCGTAGTGTTTCTGTATGCCGCCTTGGGAGTCGCGCTGGCTTTTTTGTTCCTGCGTCTCTCGAAATCGGTGGAAGCGAGTCCCGTTTCCAACGGCCCGGTCCGTTCGTCGAGCGTTGCGCACATGTTCGGAATTTCCCAGTCACGAAACGTTGTTCTGAAACTTTCGGGGCTCTTTGCCCTGGATTCCTTTGCGGGCGGATTCGTCGTGCAGAGTTTCGCCGCGTATTGGTTTTATCTCCGCTTTGGCGTTCAACCCGCAGCACTCGGTGCGATTTTCTTTTGGGCGAACGTTTTTGCGGGAATCTCCGCTCTTTTCGCTTTCCGCCTTGCGTCACGCATCGGGCTCATCCGGACCATGGTCGTCACGCATCTGCCTTCCAACATTCTTCTCATCCTCGTCCCGCTGATGCCCAATCTCTCGCTCGCGGTGTTTGTGCTTCTGCTCCGGTTCAGCATCAGCCAGATGGATGTTCCCACCCGTCAGTCCTATACAATGGCCGTCGTTCCGGCCGAAGAGCGATCGGCTGCGGGTGGATTTACGGGAGTCGCGCGCACCACCGGAGCCGCCCTCAGCCCTCTGTTTGTCGGGTTCATGTTTGCGCGGTCCTCCTGGATCAACGTGCCGTTCTTTCTCGCGGGAGGGCTGAAGATTCTTTACGATCTTCTGCTCTACAAGGAATTTGTAAGCATTCCACCCGTTGAGGAGCGGTCCTGAAAGGCTAGGGATTGACGATTGTTCCGGCGACCCATGAACAAGACATCACCCAGTTCGCCAAGCGTGTGCTGGTGTTCCGCGACGGGGAAAGTCGGAAAGACGATCGGGTGGTCGGCAGGCCGCGGGCCAGCGAAGTCTTGAAGGGGCTGCCGACACTCGAGGACTGAAATGGGCTCTGCGTGGGGGGCGCAGGGACACGTGAAAAACGTACACCTGTACTTGCGCCGTCTTGCATGCGGCGTCTATCTCATTTTCGCATTGTTCTCACCGTGCGAGGGCGCTGGCCGGCCTCGTTCCGTTGGGTTGCCCTCCGCTCCCCAGGTGGAAGGGCGAGTGGCCGAGGCCGTGTCAGTGGACCACGCCCCAAAACTGGACGGCACTTTGAACGATCCCCTTTGGCTCAATGCCAAACCGATCACCGATTTTCGGCAACGAGAACCGCGCGAAGGGGAGCCGGCGACGGAGAAGACAGAGGTTCGCATCCTCTACACCCGGCACGCCGTGTATTTTGGAATCCATTGCTACGACTCGGAACCGTCACGGATCATCGCAACCGAACTGCGGCGCGATGTCAGTCAAGACTTGGACGACCACTTCGAGATTCTCATCGATTCGAACCATGACCGTCGGGACGCTTACGCGTTCGAAATAAATCCCTTGGGCACGCAAAGCGATGGCCTCATCGTGGAGGAGCAAGGAGACACAAATGGAGGCGACTTCGACCGCGGATGGGACGGCGTTTGGACGTCGGAAACGCACACGGTTGCTGATGGGTGGACGGCAACGGTAGAAATTCCCTTCACGACGCTCAACTTTACCCACTCGCTGGATGTGGTTTGGGGATTAAATTTCAAACGGTTCATCCGTAGAAAGAATGAAGAAGATCTCTGGAGTGCTTACCGGCGAACTTTCGGCATCACCAAGGTTTCACAGGCGGGAGACCTTGTTGGTATCAAGGACATCGGAAGCGGAAGACTTTTCGTCGTCAAACCATACGGGCTTGCTCAATATGATAAGCAGACCGGACAAGATCCCAAATTCCCCTTGACGGGCGGACTCGACATCAAATACGGCATTACCTCCAACGTCGTCTTGAATCTGACAGGCAACACCGATTTTGCCGATACGGAAGTGGACCTTGAACCATTTAATCTGACGCCCTTCAAAGTCTTTATTCCGGAGAAGCGTCAGTTCTTTCTCGAAAATGCCGGAGTCTTCAATTTTGATATCGGCGACCAGGATCAATTGTTCTTCAGCCGTCAGATTGGAATAGATTCGGTGACTGGCCAACAGGTGCCCATAAACGGCGGAGCCAGGCTTACGGGAACGATTGGTCGCACAGAGTTCGGCTTCATGGATGTGAATACACGCTCTAGTGGTCCTAACCCTTACGCCAATTATGCGGTTGCAAGACTGAAAGAATCTCTCTGGGCCGGTTCGTATATCGGCGTGATGGGGATCGATAAGCAATCCGGCGATCCGCTGGATAGATTCAATCAAAGCGGCGGCGTGGATACACGCCTCGTCTTCTTCAAAGACTGGTATGTTGACGGTCACATGGCCGGAACTCAGTCGCCCGGCCATCCGAGTGGGAATAGTGACATTGGAGCTTCCTTATCCTATCGATCAAACTGGGTGGAAGGAAAATTTGAGCGCAGGAAAATCGGACCGAATTTCAATCCCGAGGTGGGATTCATCGAACTCACCAACGCCAATGAAACTTATGGAGATTTGACTTTCAAGGCGAGACCCAAAATCAGTGGCGTCCGAGAGTTGCAATTTGAAGGTTTTATTCTCCACGCGCCGGATACTCAGGGCGTCGTGCAAACTCAGGAGTGGCAGGGGACTTTTCGAGCCGATTTGAACAACGGCGGATATACTGACGATGATATCGCTGATGTGTTCACCCAGCGGATCACAACGCCTCTTCACATTTACAAAAATGTGTTCATTCCGAACGGTCTCTATCACTTCGCCCGCCACCAATTGACGTATGGGTCGGGGCAAGATCGCCGATTTACTTATAATTTCTTCGAGCGATTTGGTGGGTACTACGGGGGTACACTAAACGAATTCCGAGTGCGAGCTAACTATCGCCAGACCGCGAAGTTTTCGATATCCGCTTCCGAGACCTGGGACCGATTTCGATTGCCGTTAGCGAACGGCAATTTCTCCGTAGTGCTGGCGAGCTTGCAGGGAAATTATTCGTTCACTCGCTTCTTGACGTTCACGAGCCTCGTTCAGGTGGACACGTCGAACACACAAGCTGTAAGCGCCAATGTTCGCCTGAGATACAACTACCGGCCGGACAGCGATCTCTACATCATCTATAACGTCGGCACGCAATTTGCCAGCATCGCTCCGGCAAACCCGCCGCAAGTGCGCGAGACTCGATTTGCGGTGAAGTGGACCTATTCTTTCGCACCATGAATCTGGTCGGTCGCATCGAGCAACGGCCCATCGTCGCGAACCGGTGTCCGCGCAAGCGCGTTCGAAAACAAGCGGCTCCCACACCCTTAATGGACACGACCCTTCTGAGAACTGCTTCGACGCGACAGGTGACCGCGGGAGCAGCGGAATTTGGATCCGCTGAAATCCGCTGCTCTTCCTTTGACTGGATTTTTGTCGAAACAAACAGGACAGATCAGCGTAAATACTGAAGCTGAAACCTCTCGTGCTTCCTCTATATAATAGGTACAGCTTGAGGAACACAATCTGATCGCGATTGCCCTTTCTGTGCCGGAGGCTTTCGGACGGTGGGCAGTTAAACGGCACAGTCGACGCCAAAGCCAGTAGACTCAAACGCTTGCTAACGGATTGAAACGAAACTAAAATCAATTTGGCTTCTCCTTTCTAAGGTGTCATCGGTTTGTTTCGTTCGTGCCAGGAAAGTGAAAAAACAAGTGAAGAATGTGCAACGCTGGTTTCCACAAGTGCAATAGAATCACTGCGGAGGAGTGGCAGAGTGGTTGAATGCTGCGGTCTTGAAAACCACTCGCTGGTACTACCTTTCTAATCTTTTCAATAACTTACGCTACGTTCTCGTACCTATCCGAAGTTCGTCATTGCGCAATGGATTTTGAATTTTTTCGTGGGCAGTTCGACAGGAAGTCTTTGCGTTTCAATAGAGCGTGCTCGAAAATTGGATGTAGTGAAAACCTACCCCCTTGTTTGCCGATTGCAAGCGTGACAGATTGCTTGCATGTTCCTGCGAAAGATTCGCATCCATAAAGATGGCAAGGAACACGGATACTGGTCGCTGGTGGAGACCATCCGAACGGCGGATGGTCCGCGACAGCGCACGCTCTGTTATCTCGGTGAGTTGAACGATTCGGCCTATGCGCGTTGGCAGAAGACCGTGGAGGTCTTCAACGAGCACGGAGAGAGCAGTCAACTGAAGCTGTTTTCCTCCGAAACAGAAGCGCCGGATGATCCGAACGTAGCCCGGGTGCTGGTGAAGAAGGTTCGCGTCGAGCGCACGCGCCGATTCGGCGACTGTTATCTTGGGCTGGAGTTGTGGAAGCAGTTGGGGCTGGCCGAATTCCTGGCTCTGCATCTGGACGTGGATGGCGCCGATGTGCCCTGGTCCCGTGTCGCCGCGGTGCTGGCGATCAACCGGCTATGCGATCCGGGCAGCGAGTTGGCCGTGGAACAACACTGGTATCCGTCCACGGCATTGGACGATCTGTTGCACATCGCAAAAGGCAAGATGAACGATACCCGACTGACACTTTCGGAGTACAGCAAGTCTGACCGTGAAACCTTTTGACTATTTTAGCTAAAATAGCTAAAATGGCTTTCAGAGGTGGACTCCTATGGCTGAAGCCCGCGTACTCTTGGTCGATGATGAGTTGTCCATCCTAAGGGATTATGGGCGTGCGCTTTCCGGCCTTGGATTTGACGTGACCAAGGCCAAGAACCGTAGTGAAGCGTTGCGCCGCCTGGGAGACTCTTCTTTCGATGTCGTGGTGACCGACTTGTTGATGCCCACAATGAATGGGCTCGAACTCATTCAGAAGGTACGCACATTGGCCCCGCAGCTTCCCTTGATCGTAATGCTTTCCGAAATGGACAACGAACTCGCCGTCGCGGCGGCGGAACGTGGAGCAATGCAGTCCTTGGTCAAGCCCATTAACGGGGCCCTTCTCGGACGCACGGTTCGGAACGCGCTGCGCTTACGGCATCAGCGCCGGGTGGGCGCGCCGGATCCCTTGAATTTGGGGAAAGACTTGGCTGGGCCGGTCACAATGAACGCGACGGATGCCAAGAACAAGATGGGACAGATGCTCGACACCGTGATGCAGGGCCACGTTGTGCTCATCACGAAAAACGACGCGGCAAGGGCGGCAGTGATTCCGATCACCGAATACGAGCGGTTCTCACGCGCGGCGGAAGCGAGGCTCAACGTATTGAGCGATGAATTCGACGCGCTGCTTGAGAGTATGCAGACCCCGCGCGCGCGCGCGGGAATGCGAGCGGCGTTCGAGGCATCTCCGAAGCAACTCGCGAACGCTGCCGTGGAGTTTGCGCGCAAGCGTGCGTGACCAATCCGAAGCGCCTCGCATTTACGTTCTTGCCGGAGTAAACGGAGCGGGGAAGAGCAGTATCGGCGGAGCGATGTTCGCGCAAGCCGGGGTGGAATTCTTCAACCCGGACGTGGTGGCCCGGAAGTTCCTTGGTAGCGTACCGGGAATTACCCAAGAAGAAGCGAACGGGACGGCCTGGGAGCAAGGCCGCCGCCTACTTGATAGAGCCATCGAGGAGCGGATGGATTTTGCTTTCGAGACCACGCTCGGGGGAAACACCATACCTGCCCTGCTTCAGAAAGCTATCTCTCAGGGAATCGAAGTCCGCATTTGGTATGTGGGGCTCGAAAGCGCGGAATTGCACCTGGCCCGTGTGCGGTCGCGCGTCGCTCTCGGAGGCCACGACATCCCGGAGGCGAAGGTACGCGAAAGATACGCGCGCAGCCAACTGAGGTTGATCGAACTCCTGCCGGGGCTCACGGAACTCCGCGTTTTTGACAATAGCGAAGAAGGTGATCCGCAAAGAGGGCAAACGCCGATACCAAAGCTGTTGCTGCACATGCGCGAGGGCAAAATCGTGACTTTGTACGACCTCCATGCTGTACCGTCATGGGCAAAAGCCATCTTACAGACGGCTATTCGTCAGGCGGGGAAAAGTTGACAGTATGGAGAGCAAGAGGGATGGCACGCGATGAAGTGGTAGGGACGGGAGGCCTAAGCGTCTCCGCCCAGACCATCGAGGCCGAATAACTTCCCGACGAGTCCGAGCCCCCATCCCAGACAGTAAAGCAAGTAACTGCTCCAAGTGGCGATCTTGAAGTATGTCTCATCACGCTTCTTTATCTCCGCCGAATCTTTAAGGATCGACAGTGCGAAGTTTTGGATCGCCGTCTCGGTATCCCAAGCCTGGTGTTCGAGACTCACCGCAGCATTCAAGTTCTCCTTCAATTCCGACGGCGAACGCGGAGACTGCGTATTGCGAAAATCTTCGTCAGCTTTCTGTACGGCCTTCAATTGCGTTTGTAGGGCATTAAGTTGCTTCTCTCGATTCTGGTCTTTCGGCATTTTCTCCAGCAGGCGGTCGACAGCGTTCCACTCATTCTCCAGTCTCTGCTCAGTGTCGTAGGCTCCCTGATAATGTGACATGATCGTGGAAATTGTAATCGGGTAGGGTTGTCCGGGCGGTGGCGCCGGCGTATGCATGTTGTCGTATGAAATGATGCCAACTCTGTATATTTCCGCCAGCCTTTGTGACAACTGCTGGTTCTCTCGTTCCGCGACGAACGCGCTCTGCGCCTTATCGACGGAGTCGACGAGATCCTTCAGCCGTTCGCGTAACCCCTCCTTGACGAGGTAGGTCACAAACACGATGAGGGCGCCGACGAATATTAGGAGCTTGCTGTGCCTCGAAACAAAAGTTCGAAAGCTCGATTGACGTGTCTCCTGCTGTCTGTTCATGGTATCTGACCTCGTGGCTGACCGAGTTTGCGCTGATTATAGAATGGCTATTCGAGCGGAAGCGAACGCTGCGCGGTTCGGCAGGCAAGTTGCAAACGGCTTGTATCAGGGGCACGATGGAGCGCTATCTCAACTCGGTGTGCATTACCTTGGGAGGGCAGCAAGCGGTTTAAGTGACTTGTCCGCAAATGCGATGGCTCGTGATTCGTGTTGGACCTCTTTCGTTGAGCGAAGGGATTAGGATTCATCGGTCGTGAGGATGGAGGCGCCGATGTGTCTGTGCACTACACGGCGATCCTGGGCGAGGGATTGTGGAATTTGAGATCGTCGACGGACCGAAAGGAATTCAAGCGGCAAACGTCCAAGTGCAGAAACCGGGTTGAGTGGGTTGCACCGTCTGGCGCAGTCACGAGAAGTGGTTTCTCTCCTCCCTGTGGTCCCGTATTTGTTCTCTCTTCTACTAGCCTCTGGTGTCGTGGGGTTTGCTCGATCGGGACGCTGGTTCCGTTGCATATCTAAGGGTTTTGTACTGCACGATGCCCTTAGAATGTTGGGGGAATATGCAGACGAACCGGGGATGTACATTTCCGTTGACATGCTAGAATTCACAATCGGAGGCAGCAGTGGGATTCGAGTCAGGTGACTACGTAAAATTCGAAATCAAGGACGACAAAACTGGTGCCGCTGAGTGGCTTCGCGTCGATTCTGCAGACGAGTTGAGGAGGGTCGTGCACGGCTGGCTAGATTGCCAGTCGTTTTCGCAACGACTGTCAAACTCGGCCAGCGTTTGGCAATCAGCTACGACAATATTCGAGAGCACAGAAAAAGCAATGAGTTCTGACCCTAGGTTCGTGGTCGATAGTGTCAATGCCAGATTTTGGATGACGGAAAGCCAACCCGGAAAGATCAATCCAACGGAGCGGCGGACTACGAACAGTGTGTGATCTGCAATCGGGATAGCGTTCCTCCGCCGATCGGCACGCCCTCGGATCACCCCGCATGAAGCAGCTCGCCTCCAGATGCTTCCCGATTTTGTGACGTTCCGAGACGCGCCATCACGAGGCGCCATCGCGAAGATGATCGGCAACTGTGTGCCTGCCGCGCTCGGTATCGCAATAGGGGAGCTGGTCTTGAAACAGGAGGCCCTGTTGATTCAGGTCTGACTTCACCGCTCTCTCAACAGCAGCGCAAACCACTCGTCCCATTCCGCCAGTCAGTCTTCTGAGTTCCTTCGATAGATAAGATCCCTGTCGAAAGATCTCTATTGTGTGCCTATAGGCTGGATCAACGGGTTTATAACCCGAACT
>Ga0179592_10000553_pt1 | contig 14953 bp, 13 predicted proteins | sample CZODoug2_1_08_16_FD_148623 | JGI IMG/M metagenome (GOLD analysis project Ga0179592, IMG submission 148623) | Vadose zone soil fungal communities from Angelo Coast Range Reserve, California, USA - CZODoug2_1_08_16fungal (Illumina Assembly) | ecosystem: Environmental > Terrestrial > Soil > Vadose...
TCCGGGAATCGACCCGCTCGACCGATTTCATGGCACCGAGCTCCCGCCAGGAAGCGCGGTTGCGGAAGGCGGTGCTGTCGCTGGCCAAGGAAACCGAATTCGGCAAACGCATGATCAATGGCGGTCGGCTCTCGGTTCCCTCGATCTACGACTCGCCGCTTTCGACCGCCGATTTCGATTCGTGGCGCGGCGGCCCGCGGCCCGGCGCCTCCATGCTCGATGCACCGGTTGCCGCGCATGCCGGGGATCTCGCGTTCTTGACCGAAGCCTTCATCAAAACCGGAACGCGGTTCACGCTACTTGAGTTTGCCAACGGCGTCGCGGTCGACCCTCCCGATGGCGTTGGCGTGATCCGCATCGGCGGCAAGGATGGTCTGCTCGATGCCGCGGGGCTGGTCGGCGTGCGCTATGATGCCGAGCCCGGCACGGCCTATCTGTTGCGGCCTGACGGCTATGTCGCCGCACGTTTCCGGCACCCGACACGCGCTGTGCTGGACGCCGCGCTGGCGCGTGCTGTCGGTATCAATTGAGGTTCGACCATGGCATTGTCTACCAGCTCGAATTTCGCCAAGCCGGATGATGCATTTCGCGCCATCGTCGAGGCGCATCGCGGATTGAGTGACGCGCAGAGCGCCGATCTCGATGCGGCGCTGGTTCTGATTCTGGCCAACCATATCGGCGATATCGACGTGCTGCGTGAGGCGATTGCGCTGGCCCAGCGGCGAATGGTGGATGCCAGCCAGCAACAGCAGCAGCAACAGCAACAACAACAATAATGATGGTATGAACATGCCTAAAGCGTCATTGCGAGCGAAGCGAAGCAATCCATCGCGCCAGAACAAAGCTGGATTGCTTCGTCGCTTCGCTCCTCGCAATGACGGGGTCGGCTCAGAGTTATCGCAAGGGGATTTGAATTGATGGCCAAAGGTTTCGCATCCACCACCGACATGGCGGAGAAGAAAATCACCTTCTCCGAGATCGGCACCGATCTCTATGCCTTTACCGCCGAGGGCGATCCGAATTCCGCTGTCATCGTCGGCGATGACGGCTGCATCGTGTTCGACGCGCAGGCGACGCCGGCGATGGCCAACAAGGTGATCGAGCGGGTGCGCACCGTCACCGACAAGCCGATCAAATATGTGGTGCTGTCGCACTATCATGCGGTGCGGGTGCTCGGCGCGTCGGCCTACAAGGCGCAAGGTGTAATCGCCTCGGCGGAGACCCATCGCCTGATCGAAGAGCGCGGCCAGCAGGATTGGGATTCGGAATACGGCCGTTTTCCGCGCCTGTTCCAGGATGCCCAGAGCATCCCGGGCCTGACCTGGCCGACGCTGACGTTCGAAACCGACATGTCGATCTATCTCGGCAAACGTGAAGTGCGGTTGATGTCGCTCGGCGCCGGACATACCTCCGGCGATATCGTCGCCTGGGTGCCGGATGCCGAAGTGATGTTTTCCGGCGACCTGATCGAATATCATTCGGCGTGCTATTGCGGCGACGCGCATTTGCGCGAATGGCCGACGACGCTGAACGAAATTCGCGCCTTCAATCCCAAGGCGATCGCGCCGGGGCGCGGCGATGCCCTCAAGGGCTTGGCGGTCGGGCGCGACGCCATCGCGATGACGCGCGATTTCGTCACTTCGCTCTACGGCGCGGCCGAAACCGCGGTCGCCAAAGGCCGCAATCTCAAGGAAACGATGGCGGCGACCCGCGAGGTGATGGATCCGAAGTTTTCAAGTTTTGCGATCTACGAGCATTGTCTGCCGTTCAACGTCTCGCGCGCGTTCGATGAGGCATCGGGCATCGACGATCCCGTGATCTGGACCGACAAGCGCGATCAGGAAATGTGGGCTGCCTTGCAAGGAGGATGACCATGAATATCAACACCGCGCCTGAAATCATCAACCGGAGTTCTGTCCATATCACGCCGGGCTATATGTCCGGTTTCGGCAACAGCTTCGAGACCGAGGCGCTGCCCGGTGCGCTGCCGATGGGGCGCAATTCGCCGCAGCGTTGCGCGTATGGGCTTTATGCCGAACAGCTGTCGGGATCGCCGTTCACGGCGCCGCGCGGCAGCAATGAACGCTCGTGGCTCTATCGCATCCGGCCATCGGTGAAGCACTCAGGCCGCTTCGCCAAGGTCGATGCCGGCCTGTGGCGGACCGCGCCGTGTTTCGAGCAGGAGTTATCGATCGCACAATTGCGCTGGGACCCGGCGCCGATCCCGAAAGAGGAAATGACCTTCCTCCAGGGCGTGCAGACCATGACGACGGCGGGAGACGCCAACACGCAGGCAGGCATGGCCGCGCACGTCTATCTCGTCACCAAATCGATGGTCGATCAGCATTTCTACAATGCCGACGGCGAGATGATGTTCGTAGCCCAGCAGGGCAATCTGCGTTTCGTCACCGAGTTCGGCCGGATCGACGCCGAGCCCGGCGAAATCGTGTTGATTCCCCGCGGCGTGAAATTCCGCGTCGAGATTCTGTCCGGTCCGGCGCGCGGTTATATCTGCGAGAACTACGGCGGCGCTTTCACGCTGCCGGAGCGCGGGCCGATCGGCGCCAATTGTCTCGCCAATGCGCGCGATTTCCTCACCCCCGTCGCGGCCTATGAGGACAAGGACACGCCGACCGAATTGTTCGTGAAATGGGGCGGCGCGCTGTTCGTGACCAGGCTGCCGCATTCGCCTGTCGATGTGGTGGCGTGGCACGGCAATTATGCCCCGTACAAATACGATTTGCGGACCTTCTCGCCGGTCGGCGCGATTGGCTTCGACCACCCCGATCCGTCGATCTTCACGGTGCTGACGTCGCCTTCGGAGACCGCGGGCACCGCCAACATCGACTTTGTCATTTTCCCGGAGCGCTGGGCGGTGGCGGAAAACACCTTCCGTCCGCCATGGTATCACATGAACATCATGTCGGAGTTCATGGGGCTGATCTACGGCGTCTATGATGCCAAGCCGCAAGGGTTCACCCCCGGCGGCATCAGCCTGCACAACATGATGCTGCCGCACGGCCCGGATCGCGAGGCCTTCGATCACGCCAGCAATTCGGAATTGAAGCCGGTCAAGCTGACGGGCACCATGGCCTTCATGTTCGAGACGCGGTACCCGCAGCGTATCACCACGCACGCGGCAAAATCCTCGACGCTGCAGGACGATTATGCGGATTGCTGGAAAGGCCTTGAAAAGCGGTTCGATCCGAGTAAGCCGTGAGGTTGCTTTTTCCCTCTCCCCTTGTGGGAGAGGGTGGCGCGAATGAGCGCAGCGAATTCGCGACGGGTGAGGGGTCTCGGACTATCGATAGACCGTAACCCCTCATCCGGCACGGACTTCGCATGGCCGATGCAAAGCATCGGCGTCCTATTAAAGAACGGCGGCCGAAGGCCGCCTACGGCCACCTTCTCCCACAAGGGGAGAAGGGAAGTAAGAACGGAGCCCGGAGAAACAATGCATCCCAACGATCCCTCTCTCCGCTCCTTCATCGAGGTCGATGTCACTTCTGACTTTTCGATCCAAAACCTGCCCTATGGCGTGTTTTCAACAAAGGACGGATTGGCTCCGCGCGTTGGTGTGGCGATCGGCAATTACGTGCTAGATCTTTGGGAACTCGAAAAAGACGGGCGACTGAGCGTCGGTGAGCTCGGGGTGTTTGCCACGCCGATGCTGAATCTGTTCATGGCGCTGGGGCCGAAAGTGTGGTCGCGCACCCGGGCGCGGATCAGTGAATTGTTGCGCCATGATCATCCGGAGTTGCGCGATAACGGCGAATTACGCGGACGCGCGCTGGTGCCGATGGTGGATGCAAAATTGCATCTGCCGTTCGTGGTCGCCGGCTACACCGATTTCTATTCGTCGAAGGAGCATGCCACCAATGTCGGCGTCATGTTTCGCGGCAAGGACAATGCGTTGCAGCCGAACTGGCTGCACATGCCGATCGGTTACAACGGCCGCGCTTCCACCGTGGTGGTGAGTGGCACCAAGGTCCGCCGCCCGCGCGGTCAGCTCAAACCGCCGACTGTGGAGTTGCCAAGTTTTGGGCCATGCAAGCGGCTCGATTTCGAGCTCGAAATGGGCGTCGTGATCGGGCAGCCGTCGCCAATGGGTGAGATGCTCAGCGAGCAGCAGGCGGAGGATATGATCTTCGGCTTCGTGCTGTTGAACGACTGGAGCGCGCGGGATATCCAGCAGTGGGAATATGTGCCGCTTGGGCCATTTCAGGCCAAGGCGTTCGCGACCTCGATCAGCCCATGGATCGTCACCCGCGAGGCACTGGAGCCGTTTCGCCTGCATGGTCCGGTGCAGGATCCGGCGCCGCTGCCTTACCTGCAGCAGGCGCAGCCGAACAATTACGATCTGCAACTCGATGTCGGATTGCGCGCGGCGCAAATGAACGAGGCTGCCAATATCTGCCGCACCAATTTCAAATACATGTACTGGTCGTCGGTGCAGCAACTGGTGCACCACGCCTCGTCCGGCTGCGCCATGAATGTCGGCGATCTCTTAGGGAGCGGCACCATCAGCGGCCCGGACAAGCACCAGCGCGGCAGCCTGCTTGAAATCAGCTGGAACGGCACCGAGCCGGTTGAGCTGGCGAGCGGTATCGTCAGGACGTTTCTCGAAGACGGCGATTCGCTGGTCATGCGCGGCTGGTGCCAGGGCGATGGCTACCGTGTCGGCTTTGGGGAGGTTGAGGGGACGATAGTGGCGGCTCGCTAGAACAGCGCACGCCATACGGGTATGCGTCGTCCCGGCGAACGCCGGGACCCATAACCCCGGGCGTTGGTTGTGGCTAACGGTGTCTGCCACAATGCCAAAACGAGATGACACGGCGTATGGGTCCCGGCGTTCCGCCGGGACGACGGGAGTGTTGGTCCGCTTCACCGCTCCTCCGGCGGAATATTCCGAATCCGGGCCGAATGCGCGGCGAGATCGTCCAGGCTGTAGGACAAATGCACGCGCTTGTCCGACGGTGGACGCTTCTCGACCGACAACCCGGGGCGCCATTCCTTTGCAGGCCGGATCGGCCGCGCGACAAAACCGCCGCCGCAGTTCGGGCATACATTGTGCAGCTTGTTCTCGACGCAGTCCGCACAGAACGTGCATTCGTAAGAGCAGATGCGCGCTTCCACAGCATGCGGCGGAAGATCCTTGTCGCAATATTCGCAGTTCGGTCGGAGTTGCAGGGCCATGGTGGTCTCGTCGGTTGGAACGGGGCGGATCATCGCAAATCAAACGCCGGACGAGAATGCCGAAAACCCCTCGATTTCGGCCATCTCGCCAGCAAAATTAGCGACGCAACTCCTGGAGCGGCAGCTTCGAACTCTCCTTCAATCGATCCAGCACGATCGACGAACGTACATGCGCCACGCTCTGGTGCGGCATCAGCACGTTGTTGACGATATCCGACAAGCTTTTCAGGTCGCGCAGCACGACCTTCAACAGATAGTCGGCGTCGCCGGTGAGCGAATAGGCTTCCTGGATATCGTCGACCCGGTTGACCAGCGTGCGAAACCGCTTGGCGTTGTCGGGCGAATGGGTCGCCAGCGTGATGTGAATGAATGCGATGACGTTGAAGCCGAGCGCTTCGCTCGCGAGGTCGGCGTGATAGCCCGATATCACGTTCTCTTCCTCCAGCCGCATGCGGCGGCGGGAGCATTGCGAGGCCGAGAGGCCGGCGACGTCGGCCAGCTGCTGATTGGTCAGGCGGCCATCATCCTGCAATGCGCTCAGTATCTTCAGGTCGAAGGCATCAACCGATATCATGCGTCAAACATCTATATCGTGCACGAACCGTGCACGATATAGCAGAAATACCTGACCTTTGCATACACATTGTGCGCCGGGTGACTGAATATCCATGCCGACAAATCAGGGAGATCAGCCATGGGTCCATTTCCGCACGACGCGCCGGCGGCGACGATTTCAGCCGACAATCCGATGGGCACCGACGGCTTCGAGTTTGTCGAATACGCGCATCCTCAACCCGAACAGCTGCACGCGCTGTTCAGGCTGATGGGTTATGCGCAGGTCGCGCGCCACAAGACCAAGAAGATCACGGTCTATCGCCAGGGCGACATCAATTATCTCGTCAACGAAGCGTCCGGCACCCATGGCTTCGATTTCGTCGCCACGCACGGGCCGTGTGCGCCGTCGATGGCCTTTCGCGTGGTCGATGCGCAGCAGGCCTATCAACGTGCACTGTCGCTCGGCGCGGAGCCTGCCGACATTCCTTCCGCCCAGAAAACCCTCGATGTCCCCGCGATCAAGGGAATCGGCGGCAGCCTCCTGTATTTCGTCGACCGCTACGGGGCGAAAGGTTCGGCCTACGATGCCGAATTCGACTGGCTCGGCGCAAAGAACCCGCGCCCCGAGGGCGCCGGGCTGTTCTATCTCGATCACCTCACCCACAACGTCCATCGCGGCCGCATGGACGTCTGGACCGGTTTCTATGAGAAATTGTTCAACTTCCGGCAGATCCGGTTTTTCGATATCGAGGGCCGCGCGTCGGGCCTGTTCTCGCGGGCGCTGACCAGCCCCGACGGCAAGATCCGGATTCCGATCAACGAGGATGCCGGCGATTCCGGCCAGATCGAGGAGTATCTCAGCGTCTACCGCGGCGAGGGCATCCAGCACATCGCCTGCGGCGCCAAGGACATCTACCGCACCGTCGAGAGCCTGCGCGCCGACGGCCTGCCGTTCATGCCGGCGCCGCCCGAAACCTATTTCGAGAAGATCGACGCGCGCCTGCCTAAACACGGCGAGGACGTCGCACGGCTCAAGCGTGACGGGATTCTGATCGACGGCGAAGGCGTGGTCGAGGGCGGCCATACCAAGGTGTTGCTGCAGATTTTCTCCGCCAACGCCATCGGGCCGATCTTTTTCGAGTTCATCCAGCGCAAGGGCGACGATGGTTTCGGCGAAGGCAATTTCAAGGCGCTGTTCGAATCGATCGAGGAAGACCAGATTCGCCGCGGTGTGCTGACGCTGAAGGGCGCGGCGTAGAGTTTATTATCACTTACGTCATTCCGGGATGCGCCACTTGGCGCAGGCCCGGAATCCATACTCCCTGTCGTGGTTATGGATTCCGGGCTCGCTCGCTTTGCTCGCGCCCCGGAATGACGGGAGATGACGCTACCTCCCGCCCTTCCACTCACTCATCAGCTCACCAATATCCGCGGTGGCGGCATCGCGGATGGCTGAGGGCGTGCGCGAGAAACGCGGCGCCGGCGCGGGCTGGATGACGCCGTGGCGGGTGACGAAAATCTCTCTGGCCGCATTGTGCGGATGAGCGGGGGCCTCTGCCATGGTCAGGATCGGCGCGAAGCAGACGTCGGTGCCCTCCATGATCGTGCACCACTCGTCGCGGGTCTTGGTCTTGAATACATCCACCAGTTTTTGCTTGAGCGCGGGCCATGCCTTGCGATCCATCTGCGCATCGAAGTCGGCGTCGGAAAGGCCTGCGTGCTGGCGCAGCAACGCGTAGAATTGCGGTTCGATCGAGCCGATCGAAATGAACCGGCCGCATCCGCATTCATAGACGCCGTAGAAATGTGCGCCACCGTCGAGGAAATTGCTCTCGCGCTGCTCGGTCCACCGGCCCGCCGCCGCCATGTCGAAGAACATCGACATCAGCGATGCCGCGCCGTCGCACATCGCGGCATCGACCACTTGTCCCTTGCCGGACTTTGACGCTTCCAATAGCGCAGCGAGCACACCGACCACCAAATAAAGCGCTCCGCCGCCGAAATCGCCGACCAGATTGAGTGGCGGCACCGGTTTGTCCGCAGGTCCGATCGCGGCCAACGCGCCGGTCACCGAAATGTAGTTGATGTCGTGGCCGGCAGCCTGCGCCAGCGGGCCTTGCTGCCCCCATCCGGTCATGCGGCCATAGACAAGCCGCGGATTGCGCGCCTGCACCACGTCAGGCCCGAGCCCCAGACGCTCCATCACGCCGGGACGAAAGCCCTCGATCAGCGCGTCGGCATTGGCCAGGAGGTCGAGCACCTGCGCGATCGCGGCCTTGTCCTTCAGATCCAGTTCGACGACCTTCCGTCCGCGCCCGGCCACCGATTTGAGATTCTTCTTGGCGCCGACGCGGTCAAGTGTGACCACCTCCGCGCCCATGTCCGCCAGCATCATGCAGGCAAAGGGGCCAGGCCCGATGCCGGCGAATTCGACAATGCGAAAGCCCGCGAGCGGGCCGGAAGTGCGGGTGGAGGACTGCTGGGCTGATTTGTCGAGCACGTTGTTGTTTCCGTTGATGAGATAAGAAATACTACGGCGTTGCGGAGGTCTTGGTGCCGTGGCGTGCGGGATCGCTCAGCGTCACCTTGGCGGCATCGGCCCACAGCCTGGCGTTCTGCTTCTGGCGTTCGGTGCCGGTGCCTTCTTCCGCCACTTTGCGGCCGAGCGCCACATAAACCGGAATCTCCTCGTCGCGCATCGGTTTTGTCATTTGTTTGCGCGCCATCGCCTTTTCGATATGGGGCGCGAGCTCTTCCTGCTTCTGCTTTTCCCGCGCGATTTCGCGGGCCCGAAATTCCGGCATTACATCCCTGGCGAACAGCTCAAGCGCTTCGCAGATATCCCGGTGCTGGTTGCGCCCGCCCTGCTGGATGAACACGGTCTGGTCGACGCCTGACTCTTCGAAGTGCCGCAGGTGGGTTCGCAACTGATCCGGCGTGCCGATGCCGTGATCGGCGCCGGCCGGCGGCAACGCATGCCGCGCCTTTTCGAAATTGGCCCAGATATCGGTGCGCCCCGGCTTGTGCTCGCCGAAGATATAATGATGCGCAAGGCCGTAACGGAAAAACCTTAAGCCGTCTTCGCCGCGGCGACGGGATTCCGCCTCGTCCGCGTGTACCGAGAAGCCCGTCACCATCGCGACGTTGGGATTGACCGCTTGGCCGATCGGCACGCATTCCTCCTTGAAAATCCGGTAATAGTCATCGACCCATTGCCGGGCTTCGCGGGGATCGACGAAGGCGAAGGTCAGCGCGCCGATGCCGCAACGCGCGGCCATCTTGATGGTCTCGCGATTGGAGCAGGCGACCCAGAGTGGCGGGTGCGGCTTCTGCACTGGCTTTGGCACCACATTGCGGCACGGCATCTCGAAGAACTCGCCCTTGAAGCCGGGATAGGGGTCCATCACCATCATGTTGGTGCATTGCTCGACGCCCTCGGTCCACATCCGCCGCTTCTCGACCGGATCGAAGCCGACATTGAAGCCGCCGAGTTCCATCAGCGACGCGCTCTCGCCGGTGCCGAATTCGACGCGACCGTTGGAGACGAGATCGAGCGTGGCGATGCGCTCGGCGACCCGCGCCGGGTGATTGTATTTCGGCGGCATCAGGCAGATGCCGTGGCCGAGGCGGATGTTCCTGGTGCGCTGCGAGCAGGCGGCGAGGAATATTTCCGGCGCCGAGGAGTGCGAATATTCCTCGAGAAAATGGTGCTCGACTTCCCAGGCGTAGTCGATGCCGAGCTTGTCGGCGAGTTCGACCTGATCGAGCGCCTCCTGAAACAGCCTGTGCTCGTCGCCATCGTTCCATGGCCGTGGAAGCTGGTGTTCGTAGAAAATGCCGAATTTCATGGGCGCTCCCTGGCGCGTATCCGCAAAAGTGGGCACCGGTTTTGCGAACGGAATACGCGTAAAATCGAATTTCTTAATTAGCTGATTAGCTAAATTGTCTCGCCTTGCGGGGAGCGTGGCAAGCGCCAATTGGTCAGAATATGACCAAATGCAGAGCGGCGCGCATCGCTGCGCGCCGCTTGCATGGTTTGAGGCGGAATACCCGATCAGCCGGCGGCAGTGACCGCTCGTTGCGCCATTACCTTGATCAGGTTGGCGCGATAGTCCGACGAGCCGTGAATATCGCTCATCAACCCGCCAGCGGAAATATTGACGCTGTCGAGCGCGCCTGCCGACCAATTGGCCGTCAGCGCCGCCTCGATGGCTGGCACCCGCATGACGCCATCCTGTGAGGCGCCGGTGGCGGCGACGCGGACGTCGCCCGCCTTGGTCTTCACGACAAACACACCGGTCAGCGCGAAGCGCGAGGCGGGATGGGGAAACCTGGAGTACCCCGCCTTGGCCGGAATCGGGAACGACACCGCGGTAATGATTTCGCCGTCGGCGAGCGCTGTCGTGAACAGGCCCTCGAAGAAATCGTCCGATGCAATCGAGCGCTTGTTGGTCTTTACGGTCGCGCCGAGTGCGAGCACCGCCGCCGGATAGTCCGCTGCAGGATCGTTGTTGGCGATCGAGCCGCCGATGGTGCCGCGATAGCGCACGGCCGGATCGCCGATCAGCGAGGCGAGATGGGTGAGCGCAGGTATGGCCTTTTGTGCAGGTCCGCTCCCCGCCACGTCGTAATGCGTTGTTGCCGCCTTGATCGTCACCGCATCGGCGGAAACTTCGATGCCGATGAGGTCCGTGATCCGTCCGAGATCGATCACGTCGGACGGCGAGGCCAGCCGCTGCTTCATCACCGGAATCAAGGTGTGGCCGCCGGCGAGATATTTCGAATCCGCGCCCTTTGCGAACAGCGCCGCGGCTTCGTCGACAGAGGAGGGGCGATGGTAAATTGTCTCGTACATGTCTTGTCTCCCTCTCAGCCGTGAATGGCGCGCCACACCCGATCGGGTGTCGCCGGCATCTCAAGCTTGTTGTTGCCGATCGCGTCGGTGATGGCGTTGATGACGGCGGCCGATGCGCCGATCGCGCCGGCCTCCCCGCAACCCTTGACGCCGAGCGGATTGCCCGGACACAGCGTCGTGGTGTGGCTTAATTTGAACGACGGCAGGTCGTCGGCGCGCGGCATGGTGTAGTCCATGAACGACGCGGTCACGAGCTGGCCGCTGGCGTCGTAAACCGCGCCTTCCAGCAGCGCCTGACCGATTCCCTGGGCGAGGCCGCCATGGACCTGGCCTTCGACGATCATCGGATTGATCAGCCGCCCGAAATCGTCAGCGGCGACGAAGTTGACGAAAGAGGTCTTGCCGGTGCCGGAATCGACCTCGAGTTCGCAGATGTAGGCGCCGGCCGGGAAGGTGAAGTTGGTCGGGTCGTAGAACGCGCCTTCCTTCAAGCCGGGCTCCATGCCGTCAGGCAGGTTGTGCGCGGTATAGGCGGCGAGCGCCACCATCGGCAGCGCGATCGACTTGTCGGTGCCGGTGACTTTGAACTCGCCGTTCTCGATGACAATGTCGCCCTCGGAGGCCTCGAGCTGATGCGCGGCGATCTTCTTGGCCTTGGCCTCGACCTTCTCCATCGCCTTGAGGATGGCGGTCAAACCGACGGCAGCGGAGCGCGAGCCGTAGGTGCCCATGCCGAACTGCACCTTGTCGGTGTCGCCATGGACGATCTGGACCTGACTGATCGGAATGCCCAGCCGCTCGGCGACCAGTTGTGCAAACGTGGTCTCGTGGCCCTGACCGTGGCTATGCGAACCGGTCAGGATCTCGATGGTGCCGACCGGATTGACGCGAACTTCAGCGGACTCCCACAGACCGACGCCGGCGCCCAGGCTGCCGACCGCTTTCGAGGGCGCGATGCCGCAGGCCTCGATGTAGCAGGAAACGCCGATGCCGCGCAGCTTGCCTTCCTTCTTGGCTTTCTCCTTGCGTGCCGCGAAGCCGGCATAATCGATCGCCTTCATCGCGGAGTCGAGCGACGCGCCGAAATCGCCGATGTCGTAGGCCATGATCACGGGCGTCTGGTGCGGGAAGGCGGTGATGAAGTTCTTGCGGCGCAATTCCGCCGGATCGACCTTCAGCTGCCGCGCCGCCGTTTCCATCAGCCGTTCCACCACGAAACTTGCTTCGGGCCGGCCCGCGCCGCGGTAGGCGTCGACCGGGGTGGTGTTGGTGTAGACGCTGATCACCTCTGCGAAGATGTTGGGAATGCTGTACTGGCCCGACAGCAGCGTCGCATAGAGATAGGTCGGCACCGAGGAGGAGAACAGCGACATATAGGCGCCGAGATTGGCGTAGGTCTTCACGCGCAGCCCGGTGATCTTGTTGCTGGCGTCGAACGCCAGCTCGGCCTTGGTGAGGTGATCACGGCCATGGGCGTCGGTCAGGAAGGCCTCGGAGCGATCGCCGGTCCACTTTACCGGGCGCCGCACCTTCTTGGAGGCCCACAGCGCCACCATTTCTTCCGGATAGATGAAGATTTTCGAGCCGAAACCGCCGCCGACATCGGGCGCCACGACCCGCAGCTTGTGCTCCTGCGCGATGTTGTAGAATGCCGACAGCACCAGCCGCGCGACATGCGGATTCTGCGACGTCGTGTACAGCGTGAAATGCTCTTCGGCGTCGTTGTATTCCGCGATCGCCGCGCGCGGCTCCATCGCATTCGGCACCAGCCGGTTGTTGGTGATGTCGAGGGAGACCACGTTGGCCGCCGATTTGAATGCTGCCTCCGTCGCGGCCTCGTCGCCGATCGTCCAGTCGTAGATCACGTTGCCCGCGGCTTCGGGATGCAGTTGCGGCGCGCCCGGCTTGATCGCGGCGCGGATATCGGCCGCAACGGGAAGCTCCTCATAATTGACGACGACGGCTTCGGCCGCATCCTTCGCCTGGTTCTTGGTCTCGGCAATGACGACCGCGACCGCCTGGCCGGCAAAGCGCACCGTTTCCGGCGCCATCGCCGGCCACGCGCCCATCTTCATCCCGGTGCCGTCCTTGGATGTGATCGCCCAGCCGCAGATCAAATTGCCTACCTTGTCATCGACGATCTGCTGTCCTGTGAGGACGCCGACCACGCCCGGCATCTTCATCGCCGCCGCGGAGTCGATGTTCTTTACCTTGGCATGTGCGTGCGGGCTGCGGACGAAATGCGCGTGGGTCATGCCCTGCAGCTTGATGTCGTCGACGTAGCGGCCCTTGCCGGTGATGAAGCGCCGGTCTTCCTTGCGCACTACGCTTGCGCCAATACCTTCAACACCCATCGTATCTCTCCCTGTCGGACCGCATCGTCAGCGCATCCTGTCGGCGCAGATCGCAGTCAGCTTTTGGTTTTCGAAAGTCGAATCTTTTTAGATCAGATTTGGGTTGACTATTCCGCGGCCTGCGAAACCTGCATGCGGCCGGCGGCGTCGAGTACCGATTTGACGATGTTATGGTAGCCGGTGCAGCGGCAGATATTGCCCTCGAGCTCGTGCCGGACGGTGTCCTCGTCGAGCTTGCCGCCGTAGCGGTTGACGATATCGATCGCCGACATGATCATGCCCGGCGTGCAATAACCGCACTGCAGCCCGTGATTGTCGCGGAACGCCGATTGCATCGGGTGCAGCTCGTCGCCCTTCGAGATGCCCTCGATGGTGGTGACGTTGGCGCCGTTGGCCTGTCCGACCAGCACCGTGCATGATTTGACCGCCCGCCCATCGATATGCACGACACAGGCGCCGCACTGGCTGGTGTCACAGCCGACATGGGTACCGGTCAGATTCAGATTCTCGCGCAGGAGATGGACAAGGAGGGTCCGGTCCTCGACATCGGCCGAGACCGCCTTACCGTTCACCGTCAATTTGATGGTAGACACGCGTGATACCTCCCGATGTTTTGTAATTATTCCAATTAGAGGCACGGGGGCGGGACTTTGCAACTAGGATTTTCGTCGCGAAGGTCATCGTGATGCCATCTGCGTTTCAACCGCCGTCCCGGCCACCGCCGGGACGACCCGTGGGGGCGCGATGCGGATCACGGCTGCAAATTTGTGGCTTTCTCGTCGCCGGACTTGATGGTCTATTCCGCGCCAATTGGGGTCTTGTTAGGTCCTGGCATAAGCCACGGACTTCAAACGACAATGCCGAGCGAGGGAGCGTTTTGACGTGATCGACAAGCAGGTGAAGACTACAGCCGACGCCGTTGCCGGGGTTCGCGACGGATCGACGGTATTGGTGGCCGGATTTGGCGCCGTCGGTGTCGCGGATCATCTGCTCGACGCCCTTCACGAACAGGGCGCCCGGGAGCTGACCATCGTCGCCAACAACTCCGGCAATGGCGATTACGGTCTGGCCCGGCTGATCAATTCTGGCCGCGTGCGCAAGGTGATTTGCTCATTCCCGCGTTCCGGCGACTACTCCGCCTTCCTCAAGGCGTACCGCGCCAAGAGCCTTGAGCTGGAATTGGTCCCGCAAGGCACCATCAGCGAACGCATGCGCTGCCATGCCGCCGGCCTCGGCGGGTTTTTCTCGCCGGTTTCGGCGGGGACCAAGCTCGCGGAAGGCAAGGAGACCCGGGAGATCGATGGCCGGCTGCATGTGTTCGAGAAGCCGCTGAAGGGCGATATCGCGCTGCTCAAAGCCAACAAGGCCGACCGCTGGGGCAATCTCACTTACATAAAGTCGGCGCGGAATTTCAACCCTGTGATGGCGATGGCCGCCGAGTTGACCGTGGTCGAGGTCGACCAGATGGTGGAGCTCGGCGAGATGGATCCCGAAGCGGTGGTCACCCCGAGTATTTTCGTCGATCGCATCGTCGTTGTTGGAGCAAATGCATGATTCCGTTGACGCGTGAACAAATGGCATGGCGCGCCGCGCAGGATTTGCCGGAAGGCGCCTATGTCAATCTCGGCATCGGCATTCCAACCTTGGCGGCAAGCTATGTGCCGCCGGGACGCGAAGTGATCTTTCACAGCGAGAACGGCATCCTCGGCATGGGTCCGAAGCCGGAGCCCGGCGGGGAAGACCCCTATATGGTCGATGCAGGCAAGAACTTGACGACGCTGGTCCCAGGCGGCTGCTTCGTCCATCACGCCGACGCGTTCCTGATGATCCGCGGCGGCCATCTTGATGTCAGCCTGCTCGGCGCCTTCGAAGTATCCGAAAAGGGCGACCTCGCGAACTGGACCACCGAGGACCCGGCATTCCCGCCCGGCATCGGCGGTGCCATGGATCTGGCGGTCGGCGCCAGGGAAATCCGTATCATTATGGAGCACAC
>Ga0179592_10000555_pt1 | contig 14915 bp, 16 predicted proteins | sample CZODoug2_1_08_16_FD_148623 | JGI IMG/M metagenome (GOLD analysis project Ga0179592, IMG submission 148623) | Vadose zone soil fungal communities from Angelo Coast Range Reserve, California, USA - CZODoug2_1_08_16fungal (Illumina Assembly) | ecosystem: Environmental > Terrestrial > Soil > Vadose...
ACCAGCCTCGCCTTGGCAGAATGGCTTTGCCGAACGGCTGATCGGATCGATCCGGCGCGAGTGCGTCGATCATATGATTGTCCTGGGTGAGGTGCATCTGCGTCGGATTCTGAAATCTTACGCCCATTACTACAACGGTGTCAGAACGCATCGGTCTTTGAACAGGGATGCACCAGTCTCTCGCTCGGTACAGCGCACCGGTGTCATTAGTTCACGCGCCATCCTGGGCGGACTTCATCACCACTATGGTCGGATTTAAGGTTTTCGGTACACACAGGTTGGCGCACGCGCCATCGTTCTTGCGGGCCATCTGCTCAATTCCCTCGTTCGGAATAGCGAAATTCGCCGTGAACGTTTGTTCTCCCGATACCAACACGATACCAACAAAAATACCAACAAATCGGACGGCTGGGATCGGATGAGAACAAACGGTGACGAACACCGATGTACGCGGAAGTGCCTATTTTTCAAGGGTTTCCGAGCACTGCGCGGACGGTTGCGGACGCTTTGGAACGGGCCTGAACAGCGTAGTCTGGTGCCCCTGGCCGGAATCGAACCAGCACTCCTTGCGGAACTCGATTTTGAGTCGAGCGCGTCTACCAATTCCGCCACAGGGGCCTTCGAACATCAGCCGGCAGGCGGACGTCGCGAAGCCGGCGGAATATAGCGGGCGCGCCCTGCCGGTCAACCCGCAGCTGTCGGCTTGACCCGACGCTGCAAATTGTGGTCGTCCGCGCGGCTTTGCCCCGGCTGCGCTCCTTGCCCCGGGGGCGCCGATGAACTGTTTCCACCGTGCCCCCGACATACCCCGCATCCGCCTCCCCAAGACACTCCAGTGTGATCGGGCCCGCCTCGACAGCACCCTGCGCGCGGGATAGGACGCTTCCACACAGGAGATGATCGTGACGTTTGACGCCACCGCAACCAGCTCGCATGTGCGCGAGCATGCCACCCCCGCGCTGACGGCGGCACTCGCCATCGCGGCCATTGCGGCGGCGACGCTGGCGGGCGCGTGGTTCTTTCAGCTGGTGCTGGATATCCGTCCCTGTCCGCTCTGCCTCGAGCAGCGCTACGCCTATTATCTGGCGATCCCGCTCGGCGCGCTGGTGGCGCTGGCGGCGGCCAGGGATGCTCCCCGGGGAGTGCTTGTTGCGGGGCTTGCGATACTCGCAGCCGCTGCGCTCGGCAATGCCTGGCTCGGCGCCTATCACGCCGGTGTCGAATGGCATTTTTGGCAGGGGCCGACCGATTGCACCGGCGAAATCGGAAACCTCGGCAGCGCCGGCAACCTGCTGGAGCGGCTCGACACCGTGAAGGTGATCCGCTGCGACGAGGTGCAGTGGCGCTTTCTCGGCCTGTCGCTGGCCGGCTACAACGTGCTGATCTCGCTGCTGATGGCCGCGATCGCCGCGTGGGGGATGCTCAGAACAGCCAGACGCTGAACCTCATGGTGAGGAGGCGCGATAGCGCCGTCTCGAACCATGAAGCCCGATGCCGCCCATCCTTCGAGACGCCGCGGAGCCTGTCATCGGGCGCGCATTCGCGCGACCCGTTGGCGGCTCCTCCAGCGATAACGGCGAAGCCGTTACGCAGGGATGAGGCCACGATCTAATCGTCGACATCCTCCTGCGGGCGCCCGAACAGATGCACGATGCCCGGCGTCGTGATGGTGACGAACACGAAGCGCGACAGGTGATGCGCGCCGACGAAGATCGGATCGATGTGCAGTGTCAGCGCCAGCGCCAGCATGGCGTCCATCGCGCCCGGCGCGAACGCGACAATGATGTCGGCGAACCGCACATGGGTGGTCAGCGCAATCACCGCGACGAAAACAGCGGAAATGGCGATGGCGATGGCGAAGGATCCCAGCGCCGCATTGACATGGCTGAGCAGGGTCTTGGCATTCATCCGCGCGAACCGGCTGCCGATCAGGGCGCCGATGCCGACCAGAGCCACCCCTCGCACCCATGGCGGCAGACCGCCCTCGATCAGTCCGGTACCGTGCAGAACGCTTGACCCGATCATCGCTCCGAACATCCAACTCGCCGGGAATTTTATCAGTCGCAGCAGGAGCGCCACCGCCACCGACGCGGCGATCAGCTCAGCCAGTTCGAGCGGCGAGGCGATGGCCACAGCGCCCGCCGGTGACGACGGCGAGGCTATCCCGGTCAGCGCCAGCAGCAGCGGCAGTGCCGCGGTGAGAATGATCACCCGCATGGTCTGCACCACGGCGATTGCCGGCACGTCGGCGCCTTTCTCGATCGCGAGCATGGTGATCTGCGACAGCGCGCCGGGGCTTCCCGCCAGAAACGCCGAGGTCTGGTCCCAGCCGTGGACGCGCTGCAGATAGATGCTGCTGCCGAAGGTGGAGCAGAACGTCGCCAGCGCCAGCAGTGCGATGGTCAGCGGATAGGCGCCCATGTGCTGCAGGAGCTGCCGTGACACCAGTGAGCCCAGCGAAATCCCGAGCAGCACCAGCACCGTCTGGGTCAGGATCGGCGGCATGGTGAGCGGCCGTCCCGCGATCGCGGCGATGCCGACCGCGATCATGGCGCCGGAGATCAACCCGCCCGGAAGGTTGAGCAAAAGAAACAGCGTGCCGCCGGCGGTGCCGATAGCCAGCGTTTCGAGCACGTTAAGGATCTTGATGCGGCTGGGAATGGCAAATGCCATCGGTGCGGGAATTTGGCTCACGCCGCCTTATGGCAAATCCCGGCGCAGGGGACAAATGCGCCAACGCAACTGCAGCAATGCGCGACCGGTACGGGGCTCGATGGCTGTGCTGGCATGCCCCGCGAATGCGGGACATGTCATATTTCGAGGCGTTGCGGCGCAATCGCGGGCAGGCGGATTACAGATCACCCGCCGGAGTCGTCACCGGGCTCGCCAGGCGAGACCCGGTGACGATTATGACGCCGTGCTATGCAGCAGTCGCGCTCGCTTATTTCGGCTTGTCGGCCGCGGTCTTCTTGCATTCGGACATGAACTTCTTTCGCTCCTTGCCGTGCAAGCTCTTGCCATCGGCTTCCTTTGAGCATTCGAGAGACGCTGTGGTACGCGGTGGCTTGTCGGCCTTCTTTTCTGCAGGCGCCGCTTTTGTAGCCGGAGCGGCGGCCGGTGCCGCGGTCTGCGCGAACGCGGAGCTTATCAGGAGCAGGGACGCGACGGCGGTTGCGGCCGCGCGGGAAGATATTGTCATCATGGGAAACACCTCGGATTGAAGAGGAGCGCAACGTCGCGCCGGAATGCTGAACCGCCGATGAACGCGGCCGCGCGGGCCGTGGTTTGGCGTCACTATATTTTCACTCAACCACCGCGCGCTCCGTTGTCACGCGCCGTCGCTGCGCTAGGATGGGGAGTTTCAAGATCGCTATGCCCCAGGGAGACCAAGGATGACCATTCAAGCAAGAATACTATGCGCAATTGCGGTGTCGGGTTTTGCCGCGCTTGCGGCGACATCGCCAGCGCTGGCCCTGACCGCGCAGGAATGCAGTGCGAAATATCAGGCCGCCAAGACCGCCGGCACGCTCAACGGCCAGAAGTGGAACGATTTCCGCAAAGCGGAATGCGGATCGGATGCCGCAGCGGCCCCCGCCGCCGCACCTGCTGCCGCACCGGCGGCGCCGAAAGAGGCAGCAGCCAAGCCGAAGAAGGAAGCTGCACCTCCTGCTGCACCTGCCGCTGCGCCTGCCGTTCCCGCAGGGCCGGCGGTGTATCCGTCCGCCGTGGATCCGAAATATTCCAAGGAAACCGCCGGCAAGGGCCGCATGCACACCTGCGTCGATCAATACAACGCCAACAAGACCGCGAATGCCAATGGCGGCTTGAAATGGATTCAAAAGGGCGGCGGCTATTACAGCGAGTGCAACAAGAAGCTGAAAGGCTAAGCGCCTACTCGCGGGGCCAACGCGGCCGGCCATTTGTTCGTGCCTCGCCGATCTTGATACGGCGCCGTATTGCCAGCCCGACGGGATGGTGATACGGTGCCGTATCACCAAGCGAAGGCGGGGGGCGATCGATGGAATCGGCGGCGACCTATTGCGGCGCGGTCTATCCGTGGCAATGCGACCATGTCGGCCACATGAACATCATGTGGTATGTCGGCAAGTTCGACGAGGCCAACTGGAATCTGTTCGCGCGGATCGGGCTGACGCCGACTTACTTGCGCGAATCCGGCCGCGGCATGGCGGCGGTCCAGCAGAACATCACCTATAAGCGCGAATTACTGGCCGGCGATATCGTCGAGGTCAGAAGCGCACTGCTGGAGATTCGCGATAAGTCGATCCGCTTCAGCCACGAGATGCGCAACGCCGAGACCGGCGAGATCGCAGCAATCTGCGAGACCACCGGCGTCCACATGGACCGACAGGCGCGCAAATCCGCGCCGTTTGCAGATTCGATCCGAAACGCCGCCGCAGCACTGCTCGCCGTTTCCGAGCCGGCCGGTGCGTAAGGCGACAGATACCGCGCGCGCCGGCGGTTAACGACCGGACATTGACAAGCGTTCGCCGGGATCGCCTGATGCGGAAGTTTTCCCCGCGCGGATAGCGAATGATAGCGAGCCTCAGCCTTATTTTGCTGTGTCAACTGGCCGGCGAGGTCATCGTGCGCGGGCTCGGCCTGCCGTTGCCGGGTCCGGTGGTCGGCCTTCTGTTTCTGCTGCTGTTGCTGCTGGCGCGTGACCGCTTCGTTGCGCTGGCACGCGGGCCGCTGCAACAGGATGGCGTGGAAAATGCCAGCCGCGGCCTCCTCGCGCATCTGTCGCTGCTGTTTGTCCCGGCCGGCGTCGGCGTCGTGCAGAAGCTCGATCTTGTCGCCGAGCACGGCATCGCCGTCGCGGTGGTGCTCGCGATCTCCGTGGTGGTGACCTTGCTGGTGACGGTGGCGACGTTTCTCGTCGCGAGCCGCTTGATGTCGCGCGGACGGAGCGCGCCATGAGTGCAAATCCGTTCTCGCTGTGGGTATACCTTTCGCAGTCGCCGCTGCTCTGGCTGACGGTGACGTTGCTGGTTTATGCGACCACCGACGCGTTATCGCTGATGACGCATCGGCATCCACTTGCCAATCCGGTGCTTCATTCGATCTGGATCATCGGGGCATTCCTGATGCTCACGGGCACATCGTACACGACCTATTTCGGCGGCGCGCAATTCGTGCACTTCCTGCTCGGGCCGGCGACCGTGGCGCTGGCGGTGCCGCTCTACGAGAATCGCAAGGTGGTCGCGGCGGCGATCCTGCCGATGCTGGCGGCTCTCGTGGTGGGCTCCGTGACCGCGGTCGTTTCGGTGGTGTTGCTGGCAGAAGCCGTGGGCTTGCCGCGCGCGGTGGTTTTGTCGCTGGCGCCGAAATCGGTCACGGCGGGCGTCGCGATGGGCATCAGCGAATCGTTGCACGCCGATCCATCGCTGACGGCGGTCGCGGTCGTCCTTACCGGCATCATGGGCGCGATCATCGTCACGCCATTGATGAACCGGATGGGCATTACGGATTTCCGCGCGCGCGGATTCGCGGTCGGAATCGCGGCGCATGGCATCGGCACCGCTCGCGCGTTCCAGGTTGACGCGGTCGCGGGCGTGTTCGCCGGCATCGCGATGAGCCTCAACGCGCTGGTGACATCGCTGCTGGTGCCACTGGCGGTGACGCTGCTGGTGCGGTGATCTTCATAGCGATTTTCTATCATGTCACCATGGAGATTCGCAGAAATTCCCTCTAGGGTCGCGCCGTGCAAGCAAGGCTATTACCTTAATGATCTCCATGATGCAGGGCGTGCTGGGACTGGCATCGGGAGCGCTGGTTGGATTTTCGCTTGGCCTGGTCGGCGGCGGCGGATCGATCCTCGCGGTGCCGCTGATGGTCTATGTGGTCGGCGTGCCCGACGCCCATGTCGCGATCGGCACCAGTGCCATGGCGGTAGCCGCGAACGCCGCGGTCAATTTGTCGAACCATGCGCGCGGCGGCACCGTGATGTGGTCGTGCGCGCTGACATTCGCAGCCGCGGGAATTGCCGGGGCCTTCGCCGGCTCGATCTTCGGCAAAATGCTCGATGGTGAGAGGCTGCTGGCGCTGTTTGCGCTCTTGATGCTGGTGATCGCGGTGCTGATGCTGAAAACGCGATCGCGGATCGGCCTGCCCGACGTGCAGATAAGCTGGGCCAACACGCCGGCCATCGTTGGCCTCGGTCTCGCGACCGGGACGCTGTCCGGCTTCTTCGGCATCGGCGGTGGATTTCTGATCGTGCCGGCGCTGATGTTGGCGACGGGAATGCCGATCATGAACGCGGTCAGCTCGTCGCTGGTTGCCGTGACCGCCTTCGGCCTGACCACCGCCGCCAGTTACGCCTATTCCGGGTTGATCTCATGGGGGCTGGCAGGATTATTCATCGCCGGCGGTATCGCCGGCGGATTGATCGGCACCCGATCGGCGCGGCTGCTATCGGCTCGGCGCGGCGCGCTCAACATTGTGTTCGCCGCCGTCATTGTTGCCGTGGCGCTCTATATGCTGGCGCGTAACATATCCCTATCCTGAGCGTAGATAGATGTGACTCAAAGCATGATCCGGAAAAGTGGGTACCGGTTTTCCGAAAAGATCATGCTCAAACAAAAAGATAGAGCGGGATGACGATTCGGAGAAAAGTCATCCCGCTCTGGGGCCGGCCAGGAGAACAGACATGACCAGATCGTTCGATCCCGACCGGTGGAACCCCAGACGCACCCGGCGCCAAACGCTTCGCGCGCTTGGCGCCGGCGCGGTTATGCTCGGCATGGACTTCGCGCCGGGTTCGGCGCTGGGGCAGGGCAGCGAAGAAACCGTGCTGACGGAAGCGCTGGTGTTGCGCGACCCCGATATCCCGGCGGCAGGAAATGTCGATGGCGACATTACGATCGTCGAGTACTTTGACTACCAGTGTCCGTATTGCCGCAAGATCGAGCCCGAGCTGCGGCAGGTGGTGCAGGACGACGGCAAGGTCCGCCTGGTGTTGAAGGACTGGCCGGTCCTGGGGCCGGTCTCGGTGATCGCGGCGCGGATGGCGCTGGCGAGTAAATTTCAGGACAAATACCTTCAGGCGCATGAGGCGCTGATCGGTGTCAACTCGAAGCTGACCGAGCCGCGCATCGGCGAGCTGCTCGCTGGCGCTGGTATCGACGTCGATCGCCTCAATCGCGACCTCGTCACCAATGCCAGGGCGATCGACGCGATCCTTGCGCGCAACGACGATCAGGCCAAGGCATTCGGTTTCAGGGGGACGCCTTCGTTTATCGTCGGCAAATTTCGCGTGCCCGGCATATTGACCATGGCGCAGTTCGATCAGGCCATTGCCGACGCGCGGAAGGCGGCCGCGAACAAATAGCCGATAACCGATAGCGAAACGCCCTCATCGACGGACGAGGGCGCTTCGATATTTGTGCGCGAATGGTTTAGCGCGATTATTTCGACGACAGCTTGATCCAGTCGTCATGGGCACGCACCTTGAGCGCGTTCCAGTTGGTCTCTGCCACGTCCCAGTTGACTATGGTGCGATTGGCGGTTGCTACCTGGCCCTTGGCGACCGTCGACGTCGACATCGAGTCATAAATATAGACACCCACGACCAATAGCAGCATACCCAAAATCATTCCGACAAAAGTCTGCATGGCAACCTCCAATGATCCCGAACAACGCGCTTGGAACGCGATGGTTCCACTCGGGCGTGCCGCCAGATGCTTTGCACGGTGCTTGTTGCAGATGTCTCGATGAAGGAAATGCCGGTGGTTATGCATCCCGGCGTTCGCCGGGACGACCCGCGGAGAGGTGGCGCCCAAATCACGATCGCGTCTTCGTTGGTGCCGATAACGTCGCAGGTGCGGGTACCGGCGCTGATGCTGGCGCGACCGTTACCATATTGAGCAATTTCAGCTCATCCGGCTTGAAGACGAACAGTTTATCGTGCGGGGTCTCCATGGCGTGGACCCAGACCTGCAGGTTCACGCCCATGTCGCCGAGATAGCGCTGGCAGCGCGCGGAGATGTTTTGCGCCACGCTCATCTCATCACGCAGAGGGCCGCTGGCGGCCGAACTGATCGCCGCCACCTGGTGCACGCCGATTATGGCCTTGTCGGAGGCGCGTCGCTCGACGCCGCCGGCGAACACCAGCGGACACGACGACGCGCAGTATTTTCCAGCCTCGACTTCCGTCGAGAATCTTCTTTCGCGAATGAGCCGCCCCATCGTCAGAGCATCGGCCACCGAGCCGCCCGGCGAGTTCAGCGCCACGGTCTTGATATAATCGCCGCGCCTGCTGACTTCCGCCGCGAAGGCTTCCGAGATTCCCGGCGTGATAGTGCCGGTCGCCATCAACTTGCCGCCGCCCACCAGTTCGAACGTCATCGGCTTGGCCATCGCACCCTGCGGCTGCAGCAGCGGTAGGAGGCGCTTGTCGCCGCCGGGCAACAATGGTGCCAGGATCGACGGCACCAGGCTGGGAAGATCCAGCGTCGGTGAACCCTGCTTTAGCTCGGCTGGTGTCGCCGCGGCGTCGGGGTTGGCGATCCACCCGTTCATGCTGATGAAGTCGACCGCGAGCACGGCGATTGTGACCGTGACGACGCTGCGGAAAATCCAGCGCAAAATCGCTTGGTCCGGATTGTCCGACAACCAGGCGTGAAAACGTTGCTGCATGGTGAGGAATTGCGGCACGGCGATCCGCTATTTGGTGAGCCGCGCCGACGACAGCGAGGTGACATTTTCGTCCGCGCCCGCCGCCGGCTCGGCAACGGGTTGGCCGTCTGTCTTCACTTCGGCCGGCGAAACCTCCTCGTTTGGACTTCGGCGCCGCGCGTCCTCGAGCTCGCGCGCCATCTGCAATGCCGCGAGCAGCTCGCCCGCTGTCATGTTGGATGCGCTGACAGCGGGAAGCCCTTCGCGCCGGATCGCGGCGTGCACGACGCAGAGGATAAGCACCAGCACCGCCGGCATCAGGTCGATCGAGATCGCGCCAGCCCAACTCGGGATGAAATCGCCGGCATAGCGCAGCACCGCTTCGGCGGGCGAAAGTGTCTGAAACCTGATCGGTTCGATCCGCGGCGTGGCCAGGATCTTATCCGCTGCGTCCGAAAGCGATGCCGCCTGTGCGGCAATCGAGCTCTCCACCTTGCCAACCACCGCAGTCTGCCGATCCGCAAGATCGGACGTGCGACCGCCCGCGGCCGGAGCGATGAAACTCGATGACAGCGAGGTTGCGGCGCGCTTGACCGCCGGTGCGACGGAAGTCTGCTGCAAATTGGCGATCACGCCCATCAGGGCCAGCGACTCGGTTGCGAATGCATCGCTGCGCGTCGAAATCGGTCCGCGGTCGCTGATCAATTCGCGCATCCTGGCGAGACTCTTGCCGCCTTGCTCGTACAATGCCGAGACGCGTTTGCCCGAGGCCTGAACTTCCTGGCCGAGACTGTCGAGCTGCCCGGACATCTGTGTCAGAAGCTGCACCACGGTGCCGGATCCGGCGGTGCCCGTCAGCGAACCGGCACGCTCGGCGTCGGCAAGTTTCGCGAAGCGCGACGACGCCAGCTGGATATCCGGCAACAGTCCTAGTGCTGCGATGGCGTTGGTGTTGGCGGTATCGAGATCGCGGGTGTAGTTCTGCACGGTGATGGCAAGATGCTGCTGGATCGCAGCGGCCCCGGCCAGTGCCGAGGCGTTCAGCCATGACGACATCGCCACGATCATCAACGAGCCGAGCAGCATGCAACCGAACATCAGGCCGCGGCCGGTGCGATCGATCACGTGCGGCATGAACTGCATCAGGAACACCCAGAACGCGTAGATGCCGACCGATACCGCAACCGAATAGATCACCGCGGCGAAGAATACCGTGGTCGGGCTGCCGTTGAGCAATTCGCGGACGCCGAGAAAGGTGTAGACGCCGGCCGCCAGCGCGAGGATCGCGGTGGTGAGTTTCAGTATGCCTTCGAGGCGCGTGACGCCGTTGGACAGCAGCACTGAAGCAGAGCGGGAAGGCGGGGCCTGAGATGCCAGGGTGTTATTCGGGGGCATAATGGGTTCCGTGCAGTTCAAAAACCAACTGAACAGCGCCCCGCTGCTCGCTAAGCCATTAACTTCTGGGGATAAATTCGGACGAGATTATGTCGGCGCAAGTTTCTGCTTGCCCTATCTACCGATCGCCTCCATTCGCTCCACGAGAAAATCGATGAACAGCCGCGCCCGTACCGGGAGCTGCCTGCCGAAGGCGTGAACGACATGCATCGGAACCTTGGGCATCGCCAGATCGGGTAGAATTTCCACAAGGCGCCCGGCGGCGAGATCGTCTTCGGCGGCAAACCGCAGGACCTGGGCGATGCCGGCGCCGTGAAGGGCTGCGTGAAATAGCGTGATGCCGTCGTCCGAATCGAGCGGTCCATCCGGTGTCAACGAGGTGCCGTCGGCGAACATGAAGGGGTAGGATCTTCCTGCCAGCAGATATCGCAGGCAGGCGTGTCCACGCAGATCTTCGATTGCACGGGGCACGCCACGGCGCGCCAGGTAATCGGGCGAGGCGACAATCACCATTGAAAGGTTGGCCAGTTTGCGGGCCGTCAGCTCCGTGTCCTGGAGTTCGCCGATGCGCAGCGCGACATCGAAACCTTCGCGGATCAGATCGACCTGCCGGTCGGTGACGCTGAGTTCGAGTTTGACGTTCGGATGTCGTGCGAGGAAGGCCTCCGACCATGCCCCGATCAGCGTCCTCCCAACAAAGACAGGGGCGGTTACGCGCAGCAAGCCGCGGGCGTTATCGGCCATCTGCACGACGTCCTCGGCATCCGCGATCGCGCGCAGCAGCGGTGCGACGCGCTCGTAATATGCGGCGCCCTCGGCGGTGAGGCTCAGCGTCCGCGTGGATCGCTGCAGCAGCCGCACGCCGAGCCGGCGCTCCAGGCGCGCGACGCTCTTTGACACCGCAGAAGGACTGGAGCCGATGAAGCGCCCGGCGCCGGAGAACGAGCCTGAATCGACCGTCTGCACGAAGGCGACCAGACCGGCGGTTTTTTCGAGAATCGTGGTCATTCGAGAATTCCAGGCACAATTGATGTGCTGAGGATGAGCCTAATCGGCTATCTGTTCCTGAGTAGATAGGTCGCAGCAGACATCGGCGATAGAGCCGGCAATCAGGAGAATTCGGATGAGTGACCTCAAGGGCAAGGTGGCGATCGTCACCGGCGCGTCGAAAGGTATCGGCGCGGGCATAGCGAAGGGCTTTGCCGCGGCGGGGGCCGCGGTTGTGGTGAATTACGCCTCCAGCCGGGAAGGCGCCGACCGCGTCGTGGCTGATATCACAGCCCAGGGCGGCAGGGCGATCGCCGTGCAAGGCGACGTGTCGAAGGCTGCCGACGTGAAGCGGCTGTTCGAACAAACCAAGGTGTCATTCGGTGCGCTGGACGTGCTCGTCAACAACGCCGGCGTCTATCAGTTCGACCCGCTCGAGACTGTGACGGAAAAGGAATTTCACCGCGAGTTCGACACCAACGTGCTCGGAACCATCCTCACGATCCAGGAGGCGCTGAAATATTTCGGGCCGCATGGCGGCAGCGTTATCAACATCTCATCGATCGCAAGCCTGAACCCGACGCCGGACTCGGTCGTCTATGCCGCAACCAAGAGCGCGGTCGACTCGATCACGCGCGGCCTGTCGAAGGAACTGGGCGCGCGCAAGATTCGCGTCAACGCCATCGCGCCCGGAGGTACCGCGTCGGAGGGACTTGTCACGGCCGGCATCCTCGGCAGCGATTTCGAAAAGCAGATTATCGGCATGACACCGCTGGGCCGTTTCGGCCAGCCCGAAGACATCGCGCGCGTGGCCGTTTTCCTGGCATCCGACGACTCCTCGTGGCTGACCGGCGAACGCATCACCGCGTCCGGCGGTTGGCGCTAGAGCATGATCCGGAAAAGCATGCCCTCGGGCCACGACCCGATGGGTGGGGACCGGTTTTCCCTCGCGACAAACGCGAAGCGTTTGCGCGGAGATCATGCTCAAACAAAAAGATAGAGCGGGATGACGATTCGAAGAAAAGTCATCCCGCTCTAGGCCGACGCCGCGGCTGCTGCGGAGGGCTGTCAGCGCACGCCAGAAGTGACTATCTTTCTCCCCTCGAAAGGCGTTGCCGCTGATGACGACGGGAGATTGAAGAATGACCGACAAGACCAGCAAGGTGGCGATCGTGACCGGAGCATCGCGCGGCATCGGCGCCGCAGTGGCGGAGCGGCTCGCGACCGACGGCTTCACGATCGTCATCAATTATGCCGGCGACACAAAATCCGCCGAGGCGCTTGCCCGCCGGATCGAAGGCAAGGGCGGCCGGGCGCTCGCCGTCAAGGCCGATGTCAGCGATCCCAAGGCGGTGCGCAGCATGTTCGACAGCGCGGAAGCCGCGTTCGGCGGCGTCGACGTGCTCGTCAACAATGCCGGCATCATGAAGCTTGCCAAGATCGCCGACAGCGACGATGCGCTGTTCGACCAGCAGATCGCGGTCAATCTCAAGGGGAGCTTCAATGCGATGCGCGAAGCCGCCAGGCGGCTGCGTGACGGCGGACGCATCGTCAATTTCTCGACCAGCGTCGTCGGGACCAGGCTTGAGACCTACGGTATCTATGCCGCCACCAAATCCGCGATCGAGACGATGACGGCGATCCTGTCGAAAGAGATGCGCGGCCGCGGCATCACGGTCAATGCGGTCGCGCCGGGGCCGACCGCGACCGACCTGTTCCTCGACGGTAAATCGCCTGAACTGATCGACCGCCTGGCCAAAATGAATCCGATGGAGCGCCTCGGAACGCCGGAGGACATCGCATCCGCCGTCGCCTTTCTCGTCGGTCCCGATGGCGGATGGATCAACGGCCAGGTGTTGCGCGCCAATGGCGGCATGGTGTGAGCCTCATCGTTCAGCGCGCAGCCACCCAAGTATCGCCGCGTTCATCTCGCGCGGATAGCAATGGCTGAGATCGTCAAGCTCCCGGTAGGTCACATCGGCGCCTGCCGCCGACAGCAACGCTCGCGTCTGCCGCGCCGCTTGCACCGGAAACATCCAGTCGAGCCGGCCGTGCACGATATGGATGGGAAGCCCGCGCAGCCTTTCCGCATCGGCCATTTCCGCCATCAGCGGATGGAAGGTTGCGGCAATTGGCGCAAGATGGGTAAAGGGCGAAGCGCCCTCCAGCCCGGTGACGTAACAGAACGTGCCGCCGTCGCTCATCCCGGTCAGCAGCAGCCGGCTGGAATCGATGTTCCAGCGTGCCCGCACGGAAGCGAGAATGCGCGCGAGGTTCGGGGTGTCGGTGTCTTCTCCCATCAATGCCCAGGTGCTTTTGTTTGTGCCGCCGGTCGCGGTGGGTGCGACCAGGATCGCACCATGGCTGCGCGCGTCGCGCAGCCAGCTCCACAGGAAACCGCGGCCATTGCCGCTGCCGCCATGCAGCGCCATCACCAGCGGCCAGGCGCGGTCCGGCGTGTAATATTCCGGCACGTAGAGCGAAAAGCCGCCGCGGCTGCCGGGTTCGTTGTCGTGGTGCATGATCCCGGTATTTTCCTGTCCCGGCTCGGCGAGACGCGCCAGCAGATCGGCGTCTTCGCGCAGAGGCGGATCGATGAAGAAATTGCTCACCGGCGGCAGTTTTGCGGTGAGCGGATACAGCGCCTCCTGCGCGCGGGGAGCGTAACGCAGCGCGCGAAACACCGCGACCAGGTCGCCGTTGCCGTGCTGGACCGCGCGCAGTCCCTCGAACGCCGCGAGTGCCGCATCGCTTGCGGTCACAAGCGGCGCGCGCAGATGCGCGAACTTGTCCGGCCAATCAACCAGCCGCGGACGGACGGCCTGCAACGCCTGATCCGGCGTGCCGGCGGCTTCCATGACAGCATCGAATTGCGGCGGGTTCAGATGACGGGCGATGAAACCGAGGGCTTCGAGCGATTGCAGCAACGGCGGCAACACCGCCACGATGTCGTCCACCACGGCCTCGCTCATCGCGCGCCCCTGTGTCAATGCAGCCGCGGCGCCTTGAGCAGTTTGATCCGGTCGGTTGAGGCCAGGACCACGTCGAACGTGACGCCTTCGTGGTAGACGGTGAGCGGCACATCGACACCCGCGGGTCCGAGCGACCAGAGTTTTCGGTAGAACTGCGTTTGGCTTGAGATCTTTTCGCCGTTGACGGCGAGGATGACGTCGCCGGCCTTGAGTTCGGCGCGCGCCGCCGGCCCCTTCGCGGAGATGCCAACCACCACCACCCTGTTCTCGATCTCGGTTGAAAGCATCCCGAGCCAGGGCCGCGCCGGCTTATTGACTCGGCCGAATTTTCGCAGGTCGTCGAGCACCGGCTTGAGCAGATCGATCGGCACGGTCATGTTGACATGCTCGGCCTTGCCGTCGCGCTCGCGTTCGAGCTGGAGCGAGCCGATGCCGATCAGCTCGCCGCGGCTCGAGATCAGCCCGGTACCGCCCCAATTGGGATGCGCGGGATAGGTGAAGATCGCCTCGTCCAGCAGATACTCCCAGTAACCGGCGAACTCCTGCTTGGCGGCGATATGGCTGGCGACGGAGCGCGTGCGTCCGCCTGCGCCGCCCACCACCACGCGGTCGCCGATCTTGGTATCAGCCGAACAACCGAGCGGCACCGGATCGAGATCGATGCGGCCAAGCGCCTGCACCAGGCCGAAGCCGCTCACGGAATCAAAGCCGAGCGCGTGACCTTCCACCACGCGGCCGTCGCCGAGATGCAGCCAGACCGCTTCGGCCTCGGTGATCAGATAGCCGATGGTCAGCACCAACCCTTCGTCGATCAGGACGCCATTGCCGGCGCGCTCGGTACCCAGGGTATCTGCGCTGAAGGCGTCGCCGGGGATGATCGAATGCAGGCCGACCACCGACGCAAGCACGCGATCGAGATCGAAATTG
>Ga0179592_10000559_pt1 | contig 14896 bp, 13 predicted proteins | sample CZODoug2_1_08_16_FD_148623 | JGI IMG/M metagenome (GOLD analysis project Ga0179592, IMG submission 148623) | Vadose zone soil fungal communities from Angelo Coast Range Reserve, California, USA - CZODoug2_1_08_16fungal (Illumina Assembly) | ecosystem: Environmental > Terrestrial > Soil > Vadose...
AGGTCGGGGGCAACGCGGGCTCCGCGCTCGGCCCTCTCCTCGCGGCGTTCGTGCTTACCAAGGGACAAGCGAGTCTCGCGTGGTTTTCGTTTCTCGCTTTTTTCGGGATTGTCCTGCTCGCGAACATCGGTACCTGGACGAAACATCACAAATCCTATTTTCCAAAATCCTTCACCGCCGACCCCGCAAATCTCGCCGCAATGCCCCCCGTGCACGCCGCCTTGCCTAGCGGCAAAATCGCCCTCTCTCTTGCCATCTTGGTGGCTCTCATGTTTTCGAAGTTTTTCTACCTGGCCAGCCTGATGAGCTATTACACGTTCTATCTGATGGGCAAATTTCACGTGTCTCTTCAGAGCGCTCAGCTCCACCTTTTTATTTTTCTCGGCGCCGTCGCTGCCGGCACCATTATCGGCGGTCCCGTGGGCGACAAAATCGGCCGCAAATACGTCATATGGGTTTCCATTCTCGGCGTTTTGCCGTTCACTTTGCTCCTTCCCTACTCCAATCTTTTCTGGACCAGCGTCCTCAGTGTCATCATCGGCCTGATCTTGGCCTCCGCCTTTTCCGCCATCCTCGTCTACGCTCAGGAGCTCCTGCCCGGACGAATCGGCGCCGTCTCCGGCCTATTCTTCGGGTTTGCCTTTGGCCTGGGCGGCATCGGCGCGGCCTTCCTTGGCAAACTCGTCGATCTCACCAGCCTCAATTTTGTCTACCACCTCTGCTCGTTCCTCCCTGCCATCGGCATCCTCACTGCCTTCCTCCCCAATCTTGAGCCCGCCAAAGCTAAGAGCCCTTCTCCACAGAAAACTACCGCCTGACATTGGGGATGCAACACCCCCCACGCCATTTTCCCTCGGCCCCCGGCTACTGCGATGGGGCAAGCGCGGCGTTTTTGTGCCTATTGCGGCTGTGCCGTCCCCACGCCCAGGTAAATCTTGTATAGCAATTAGGGAATTCCCCTGATTGTTCGCTCCCGATGATCTGGCTATTGTCCGCAACAACCTTGGGTTGGGTCGTTCGTTCTCTCAATTACCCGCCCAACCTGCAGGGCCTGAGGAGATCCGCATGGCAACCGCGCTGGCAAGAATAAACTATTCCAGAAGAATGGTTTCTCGAGTCGAGACCGGCGACGATGTGTGGGTCTATTGGAGCTGCTGTGGAACGGATGATGTTTCCCGTGTCTGCGACCTGAGCGTTGGGGGGCTATTCCTCTCCACGCCAAGTCCGCGGCCCGTGGGCGAAAAAGCCAAGCTTGATTTTCTCGTTCGGGAAGGACAGATCAGGGTCGAAGCCGTCGTGCGACATCTGATCCCCAACGGCGGAGTGGGTTTGAAATTCACGGCAATAACCGACCGTGACTGCCCGAACCTGGTAGCACTAATGAACCGGGTTCGCACTTTGGCGTGCACTCAGACTCCGAGGGCACCTCTTTTCGTAGCACCATCCCGTTAGGGCGGCTTCCTTTCTTCTCTGCGATCCGGCGACCCAGGGTAAGTTGAAGTCTCAGTCATTAGTTGTCCTTGCCGGCCGGGTGACCTTAGATTTGCTTCGGATGGACCAGCAGAAAAAACGATAGTCGCATTCTTCGCATCGATGCGGTCGAATCGGTAGGATGGTTAGGAGGGACTCGACCGTTCCTCTCGTTCTTGATCTGCGGATTTGGTCACTCTGACAGTCGGGGCACCAAATCGGCACCGCAGGCTTCTCCAATAAGGACAGGGAAGGCAACCGCCGGTTAGCCTCAATCTCTGGATGGACCTCATCCCTTATTCCCCCGCCCTCCACAGTCACGCTACGAAGTGTCCTTGTCCATCCGGTAAAGCCCCCAAAAGATCCATGTGGCAACTGCATTTCTACAGGAAGCGAGTGTCAATGCCGCCGACTGCGATGTGCACTTCGAGATTTCTATGACCACGGACAAGAGCGCTCCCAGGGTCATCGTGGAAACGCCTGTGGACAGTGAATTTTGCAGCGCTCGCCAGAATGCTCAATCCTAGCTGGCGAAACATAAATGCGTGCTGGACTCTCAGCATGGCGGTGAACTGCCACTCGCCTTGCCAGTGGATGTCCTGGGGATGGCCTTTGAAGACTTTGACCACAACCGAGGCTCCGCGCAGGTGCAAACGATCTGGGAACTCCACCCCGCGATCGTGACAATACCCTGAAGATGATTCACATTTGTGGTGCTTGCCCTGAATCTCCAAGGGAGGCGGAACCGCGGCTTATTTGAGTCAGTTGGCCCGCGCCGCGAGCCGGCGGTCCAGGTTCATGGAGAGACTTTGGTCAAGAACAACTGCTACATAGCGCGAACAGATCTGCATTTCGCCCTTCGCCCATGAAGAAATGGAGGGAACCTTCACTCTGAAAAGTTGCTCGAATGCCGTCATGGCCCGATAGTAGACCGACACTTCTCTAAGCCATGGGCTTGTCTTTTTCAAATCAGGAGACAACTTGTTGCAGAGCTGCAGGAGTGTGCTGAAATCGCCGGCGCCGATGGTCGCGCCGTCAATTCCCGCCGCTAGCTGCAACGAGTCAGACAGCTGCTGATTGGCGGCGGATATCCAAATCGCGCGCCATTGCGAGATTCCGAATCTCACCAGGGCGGTTACGGCGAACACTAGGATGAAGATCGAGACCATTTTTGTTCAACGGAATTTTGCCAGGATGCTCCAGCCTGGCCAATGGGACAGGAGTACTAACCGGATGGGACTCTTGGCAGAAGCGTAGCAGCTCCCTAACTGCTTCCTACCTGGAATTTTACTGAAACATCCGCCGGGCAGATAAGCCTCAACTTCGCCTATATCTTGCAAGTACCTAATATAGTAAATCATACCGAATTAGCCTTGACCGGTGTTTTCGAAAGGCTTAACTTGAATGAACGGTGTATTTCTTGGCCCCCCTCTCCAGCCCATGAGTGACCCCTACATCCAACCTATCTCGCCTTCTCTAAAGGCGCGCGATCAAGAGCTCGCAGACGAGTTTCGTCGAATCGAGAAGCGCGACTGGTGGGTCTGGGGCTATTCTATCTTTGTCATTTTCCTTCTCGCCTTTGCGGTCATCGCGCTTGCTTTCCCCGCAGTGCGCCAAGGAGCGGACACCATTTTCAAGATCAAGATGGTCGAAGCTGTTTTTGGTTTGATTGCTCTGGTGGTCGTTTTTAATATCTATACGATCTCTCAACAAATTCTCATCAAGCGGCTTCGCCGTCAGCTCGCCGAGAAACAAGGTCATTCCGAGCTTCTCCGCAATTTAGCCATGGTTGATCCATTGACAGGTCTGTACAACCGCCGTTTTGCAGAGCAACGCCTGGCCGCGGAAGTGGCTCGTTCGGAACGCAAGGGGCACCCCCTAACCGTCCTCACGTTGGACTTGAACAATTTCAAGCAGATCAACGACACGCATGGCCATCCGGCTGGTGATCAAGTATTGCTGGAATTTGCCACCCGTTTGAACAAGGTCGTCCGGGGGTCCGACCTGGCTGTTCGGTTGGGGGGCGATGAGTTTCTTGTACTGCTTCCGGAATGCACCTTAGAGCAGTTGCAACTTGTGTTACTGCGCCTCGGTTCATTGGAAGTGAACTGGCATGGCCAGAAGATTCCCGTCACTTTCTCGGCAGGATGGAAACAGTACGAAATGGGCGAGCGTCCGGAGGAATTGCTTGCACGCTCCGATGAAGCTCTGTACGCCAGCAAGCGGGCCAGCAGGAACACGCAATCGCTGCCAAAGGAAAAACGCCTGGCCCCGGAAAAAGCCCCTAAAATGGGGACGAGACTCACGCCCCTCCACGTTATGGTCGATGTCGCTTGCCCTTACTGCAATAAGAAGAACTCGTTTGCAGTCATTCAAGACTCAGGGCCCGGTGACTCCGACCACCGGCAAGTGCAGTGCGCTCACTGCAAGAAAGCCTGGGAGCCCCTGCTGCCCGGGCCGATCATGGCCGGCCCGTTCCCGAAATGAGGATTCCGCGTTCCTGTCTTAGCCTAGACAGGGGGTTGGGCGATTATTGTTAACTAGGAATCAGATGGTGATCCCAGCCCCGCGCCGCCATCGGGAGCCGCGGGTTCTGACTTATCGGTGCAGCCATGCCTACCTCCACGCCTCCATGCCTCCTCGCGCATGCTACAATTCCGGCATTAGGGTTCGCCCATGCCTGACACCGTTCCCCTAGCCGGTGAAGCGGTTCTCGAAGTCGTCTCCCCGGACGGCGCGCGCCGTTATGCCCGCATCACCCAAACGCCCTTTATGATCGGCCGCGGCGTCGAAACCGGCAACCACTTGCAACTCTCCGACCGCCGCATTTCCCGCAACTGCGCCGCCGTCGTGATCGAAGGTAATCGTTTCTATCTCGAAGATCGCGGCCAGCGCCGCGGCCTCTTCGTCAACGGCGAAAAAGTCGAAAGTCGTGAACTCCAGGATGGCGACGCCATCACTTTTGGCCTCGACGACTCCTACGAGATCATCTTCCGCTCCGCCAAAAGTTCGGACGACGATTCCCTTCCACAACTGCTCACCCGCATGGAGCACATCACCAGCTCGGAGCCGGCCGGCGGCCTGATCAAGCTCAAGCGTCTCCTTGAAGCGACCTCACTGCTTCATTCCCAGCTCCCACTCGACGTGGTGCTCGGCCACATGCTGGATCACGCCGTATCCGTCACCGACGCCGATCGCGGCTTGCTCCTTGAAACCGACAATGCCGGCGCGCTGAAAGTAAAACTCGCGCGGCGCAGTGGCGGACTCCGTCTCCCTCCCGAAAGCCTCTCGCCGAGCCAGACCGCCATCCAGCTCGCGCTGAAGCAGCAGTCTGCGGTCATAACCGAAGACCTCGCGCAAGCCGATGTGGATTTGCAGGCCGCGCAGAGCATTGTCGCGCAGCGACTCCGCGCCGTCGTGGTGATTCCGCTTTACGCCTTGTCCCGCGCCAACACCCAGGAATCCATGGTCAACATCAAGTGCGGGGATTTCCTCGGCGTTCTCTACCTGGATTCGCGCCGTACTGCCGCTTTCTCGAAACTCGACCGCCAGATCCTGGATGCCCTGGCCGCCGACGCCGCCAGCATTCTCGACAATGCCCGCCTCGTCGAACGAGAACGCGAACGCCAGCGCCTCGAAGAGCAAATCAACATCGCCCGCGACATTCAGCAAGCGCTTCTCCCGCGCGATTTCCGCGAATATCCGCACCTCTCGGTTACGGGCTTCAATCTTCCCTGCTTGTCGGTCGGAGGAGATTACTTCGATGTCTTCCCGCTGAGCGATGGCCGCGCCGCTTTTCTCATTGCTGACGTTTCCGGTAAAGGACTCGGCGCCGCGCTTCTCACCACCATGCTTCAGGGCGCACTCTCCGGCATGACTCTCGGCACCGATCCCGCGCGCGTCTTCAATCATATCAATCGCTTCCTGTGCGATCACTCGGAGGTCGGCCGCTACGCCACCATGTTCTTCGGCATTCTCGATCAAGAAGGCCACCTCGAATACATTAACGCCGGCCACCCTTCGCCTTTCCTGATCCGCCGCGGCATTGCCGAAGAGGCCTTTACGGAAGGCTCCTATCCCGTCGGCCTCGTTCCCGAAGCCCAATACACCGCCGTTTGCCTGAAGCTCGAGCCTGGGGACACCCTCGTGCTTTTCAGCGACGGCGTTACCGAGGCCATGGATCCCGACGAGCAGTTGTTCGGCATCCCGCGCCTCAAGGAACTCCTCACCGGCCAGATGGAGTGCCCCCTTGAGCTGCTCCAGAAATGCGTCCTCGAAGCCGTCGAAAACTTCGCCCGCGGCGCCCACCAGGCCGACGACCTCACACTTCTCATCGTGCGCTACCGCGCTGCAGCAGCCGCTGCCACGTCGGACACCGACGCCCCCTTGTCGGCTGCGTCCCCCTACACCGGCTCGGCCGCTGCTTCTTCCGCGTCGTCCCCAGATGCCTCCCCTTCATCTGCGCCGGCGCAGCACTCCGGTCCCTCCGCTTAGGCAGGGTCTGGCTACGCGCAATCGTGATGCGCTCGTCGCAAGATTGTTTCCGGATGGCTCTGGAATTCAAGAAGCAAAGGGCCGAGGCCGCAACGGTTTTGAATTTCAAATAAAACAGGGCGGGTGCCTTCAACGGCCCCGCCCCGTTTCGACTTCGTGTAGGGTTTTCTCTGCCTTCGCCGAAAAATCCGTTCAACCGTTTGAGATTTTTCTCCGGCTTCGGCCTTACGCGCCGAGATCCTTCAGATCGTCCTTGGCTTGTTGCTCGGCGTTCTTGGCTGCTCCCTTTGCGTCGGCACTAGGACTCAACTCATGTATGGCCTTTTTCAGGCTCTGTGCCTGGTCGGCGATTGCGCCTTTGCACCCGGACAGATCGGCGTTGGTGTGCACGCCCGTCACATTCGCGCGCAGGCAAGTGAACTCCAACGCAAGATTGTAGCTGGCGTGGAGCGCGGCGAGACATTCATTCAGCGCGGTGAAAGGCGCGCAAGCATCGGTGGCGTTCGAATTGGCCGGCAAAACACCCTGGGCCTGCAGCTTCGGCGTCAACTTTTTTTCGACGTCGCTCCTGCTGCCGTTCGAATCGGGGGAATTCTTGGAAGCCTTGTCTTTCTTCACCCACTTGATGGGATTAAGGGAACGCGAGCTATGCGAGGCCGAGGAGCTCGAACTTCCCTTCGCCGCGGTGGATGCGCCCGCGCCCGCGGGACCTTGCGCCCCGGCGCGTTCCGCACCAATCGTCATGTACAGGGAAACACCCAGCGCCACAAATGCAACAGCCAACAATGATCTTTTCATGGTCACTCCTCTGTTGAATGTATTGCGACAATTTTGGAGGCTGCCAGACCCGGCCTCACTTCTAGTAGGCCACGCGCCGCGCCGGGGAGAGCATTCGAATGCAGGGTACTACTCCAATCGGTCAAGCTGGCCTTACGAACAGGTTTTTTGTCCGCCCGGCATTTCCTGCCTGGCTTTCGGAAAGCTTCGCTGGTTCGAATGGCAAAGCCAAACGGGCGGAAATAGATCAGGATTTAATTCGGAGAAAGAGGCCGTAGATCGTCATTCCCAGACCACCCAAGAAAAGCAGCGGCGAGAGGTAATCTGTCACCAGCGGCAGGATGAGGATGGGAAGCTGGATCGGCATGCTGTAGCCGCCCGCGAAGTAATGAATCACACCCGCGAGAAGCATGTAGAGAAGTCCGCGCCGGATTTGACGACGACCGTCGGGACCTGTGCGACGAGACAATTGCACCTGCGGAACCGCCTCGCGGCAAAAGGGGCACTGCTTCAGACGCGCCGCCATGTACTTGCCGCAAAATACGCAGCGTTGCGTGTCCGCGGCCTGTTTTCCAAGAGGGTTCATGCGATTGCCGGGATCCTTCCTTCTTAGGCTAGGGTCGCAGTCCTTGAATCGTCAAGGGACATGATGAGCAAGAGTAAGCACGGATTCAAAAGCGGCAGTAAAAGATTGGATATGGGTTCTGCTGCCCGGCGAGCTTGCGGGTGCTCCACTCTTCTGCCAAGAATTCGCAATACCAGCTTAGACCGTCAAAGCGTTCGGAGCGTATACGTGCCCTTTTGCTAACAGGCGGGCTCACGAGCAGGGTTCACATTCTTTCGAATCGTGCTACAAAAATATTGCAGGCGAAAGTTCATGTGCATTCAGGCGCTCGCGAGACAAACCAATTCGTGAGCTAAGGACCGGCAATGAAATTCCCTTCCTACAAAACGAGCCGGCACCTCCTTGCCTTGCTTCTTGCATTCCTTACGGCCTGCGCGGCCAGCGCGCCGGCTTTGGCGCAAGAGAAGAAGGTGGCACAACAGAATGGCGTGGATAACTCGAAATGGGAGCGTACCGCGCCCTGGCGCAACACCTCTATGCGGACTTCCAGAAAGGCGACTTGGCAGCGGCCGCGCTAATGGCGAAGGTGCTCGAAAGAGTATGGGACAAGGCGGAAGACTATGGCGGAGATACGGCGCTTTCGAAGACGAATCAGGGCCTGTTCGAACAGATCGACAAGGCCATGGACGATTTTATCTCTCCGATCACCAACGCGAAGGGCAAAGCACCGAATCCTGCCAAGGTAAAGGCCACCTATAACGCGTACTTGGAAAAATTGAAGCTGGCCGACTAGCCCCACCGGTTAAGCTTGTGAGGCGAACACAGGCCCGCTCCCGGGCCTCTTTGTTTTCTCGAAGCGCCTCCGGAGCGCTGCAAGCGCCTCGCCAATGAGTTTCCTTCCGGCGCCTACAGCTCGCGGAGGGCTGTGGCCACGGGACGGCTCGCAGCGCGGATGGCCGGGGGCATGCCGCCGAGCACCCCCATGACCAGAGCGAAAAGAACGCCCATCCAAAGAAGATCAAAGGTGATCTTGAAGGCGAAGGCCAGGTTGGAAAAAGTCTGAAAATTCATGGTGCTGGTGGTCAGGCCGTTGAGAGGCAGAACGGCGAGGCAGCCAACGAGGCCGCCAACGAAAGAAATCAAGAGGGCTTCAAAGAGAAAGGAGAGGACGACGTTCCCGGAGTTGAAGCCGAGCGCGCGCATGGTGGCAATTTCACGGCCGCGTTCGGCGACGGCGGAGTACATGGTGTTGAGGGCGCCAAAGACCGCGCCGATGGCCATGATCAACGCGACAAACCCGCCAAGTATGGTGATGAGCTGGGTCATGCGCGTGGACTGCTTAGCGTAGTAGTCGATTTCGCGGGTTACGTCCACATTCAAACGCGGATCGGCGGTGAGAGTGTCCCTCAACTGTTGAAGTGCGGCAGGCGAAGCGAGGTGCACCGTGACGGACTGAGAAAAAGTGTCGGGACGCTTGTAGGCGCCGTTCAGGAGGTGGGCGTCGCCCCAAACCTCGGAATCGAAGGCGCTTCCGCCGGCGTCAAAGATGCCCACCACTTGCCAACGCACGCTACCGAGCCCAATTGTGCTTCCCAGAGTCAAGCCCGAATAGGTCGCCTTGGCGTTTTTTCCGACGATGAGTTCGGACAGACCGGGCCGAAACATGCGGCCCTCGATGATTTTGACATTGCTGCGAATAGCAAAAACGTTTGGCGCGACACCGCGAAGCTCAACGTTGGCATCCGTGCCCGTGGATCGCAATGGAATCGGCGCCATCAGAACAGCCTCCGGTGTCAGCAACGGGCCGTCGGCCCCACGAGCGATGCCCGGAGCATCCTGGATAATTTTGACCGAATCGAGAGACACTCCACTGGTCATTTCGGACGTTGCCCCTGCGCGGGTGATGAGCGCGTTGTCCGCGGAGCCGGAAGAAACCAGTGTGGCCTTGAATCCGCGCGCGAGCGACAACATGGCAACGAAGACACCCACGGTTCCGGCAATCCCCACCACCGCAACGATTGTGGAGGTCCAGCGAGCTTTGACGCTCCGAACGTTGTAAACGAGTGGAATGGCCATTTCAGGCCCTCCTTAACGCGTTAACCACGCGCATACGCATGGCGCCGATCCCAGGGAGCAGGCCGCTGGCAGCGCCAACAAAGAGGGCGAAACCAAGGCCAAGCGTCAGGAGCGACTTGGAAAGGATAAGAGGCGGCAGAAGGCCAGTGAGAGCCACACCGATAACAGGGATGGCCAAGTAGGCCAGCGTCAAGCCTAGGAAGCCGCCAACGAGGGCGATGACCACGGACTCTGCCAGAACGAAGAAAAGGACCGCGCGCCCGGAAAAGCCGATGGCTTTAAGGACGGCCAGTTCTGAGGTGCGCTCCCGCACAGAGATAGCCATGGTGTTGCCGGTGACCAAGAGCAGCGTAAAGAAGACGACGCTGCCGATGGTGAGGATTAAGAGTTCGATGTTTCCGAACTGTTTGACGAAATACGCGGCGAAGGCGGATTCCGTCTCGGTCTTGGTCTCAAACGACGAGTTAGCAAACTTTTCGTCAATGGCCTTGGCGACGCGCACGGCATCATCGGGGCTGTCCAACTTGACCACGTACCATCCGGCCGTGCTCTTGACGGGAGCTGGTGCGTTCTCGTCAAAATATTTCCACTGCAGCCAGAACTGGCTTTCGTCGCCGCCCGGGCGGTCGCTGTGATAAATCCCGTCGAGATTGAACTCCGAAGAGCCGCCGCCGTACAGAGTTGTCTTGATGGGGATGCGATCGCCAATTTTCCAATGGAAGCGCGCGGCCGTGCGGGCGCCGGCAATTGCGCCCTGGCGGTCCTTCAGAAAATTGTTCCACTGGTCGTCAGGCACCACAAGCTCCGTCATCACCTGGCGTTGATTTTCGGGGTCAATGACAAACTGTGGGAAGAAGTTCTTTTCATCCTGATAGACGCCGCCGAACCAGTGATTGTGGGTGACCGCTTTGACGCCGGGAATGGCAAGGATTTTGTCGCGGTGGGAGATCGGCATTAGTTGCATTAGACCGATGCGGCTGACGACGATCAGGCGGTCCGCGCCGGCGATTTCCGTGCCGCGGCTGAAGGCGCTCTTCACCACGGCAAGAAACGTGAAGAGAACCAGTGCGATGGCAAAAGATCCGATGGTGAGGATGAGCCGAATCTTTTTGCGGAAGAGATTGGCGAAAATCAAGCGGCTGAATTTCATGCGGCACCTCCGGCCAGAACGGCCTGTTTGGATTTGCCGCCTTCGATGAGCACGCCCTTTTCCAGATGCAGTGTCGTGTGTGCGCGTGCGGCAACCACCGGGTCGTGCGTGACCATCAGAATCGTCTTGTTATACTTGCCGACCAGCTCATCGATGAGGGCCATGATTTCATCGGCGCTCTTGCGATCTAGGTCACCGGTGGGCTCGTCGCAGAGTAGGAAAGTGGGGTCGGAGACGATAGCGCGAGCAATGGTGACGCGCTGTTCCTGACCGCCGGAGAGCTGCCGCGGATAATGGTGCATGCGGTCCGCGAGATTGACGACGCCGAGAGCCGTTTCCACGTGCTTGCGGCGCTCGGACTTGGAAAGCTTCGTCAAGAGCAACGGCAGCTCGACGTTTTGAAACGCCGTGAGCACAGGGATGAGGTTGTACATCTGAAAGATAAAACCGACGTGGCGGGCCCGCCATTGGGTCAGCTTGCTCCCCGACATGTGCGTGATTTCGTCGCCGTCGACGGTGATACTGCCCGCCGAGGGTACGTCGAGACCGCCGAGAAGATTGAGCAGAGTGGTCTTTCCGGAGCCGCTGGGGCCCATGAAGGCGACAAAGTCGCCCTTGTCCACGTCGAGGTTCAGACCCTGTAAGACCTGGATTTTCTCGCCGCCGCGGCTGTAGGTCTTGTTCAAACCGCGTACTCGTATTAGGCTCGCGGAATCGTCTCGTCCATCGACTCGGATCATGCTTGGCTCCTACTGACGGATTTCAATTTTGTCACCATCATGCAAACTTTCAGGCCCTTTGACGACCAGCGAGTCGCCAGGGGTGACGCCCGCCAGTATCGCGACGTCCGTTCCGCGATCCATGCCGAGGCTCACGGCCCGGCGCTCGACTTTTCCATCGCGAACCAGGAAGACAAAGGAAGCATTCGCATCGGAGCGCACCGCGCCCTTGGGGATGAACGCCACCGCCTGCGGCCCCTTGTCTTTGCTTTTGTCCTTTGCCGCGGGCCGCTCATTTTCCAGGAAAGCGACCTTCACGCCCATGTCCGGCAAAATGAAATCGTATTTTTCCAGATTCAGGATGGTGATACGCACCTTGACGGTGGCCTTCTGGCGGTCGGCGGTGGGGATGACCGTCCGCACTTTAGAGGGAATCGGCTTGTCGGGATAGGCATCCAATGTCGCTGTAACCTGTTGGCCGTTTTCGACGCGCGCAATGTAAGACTCGCTGACGTCGACTTCAATTTCGTTGGATTTCATGTCCACAATCGTGGCGATGCCCGTGCGCGTAAAGCCGCCACCCGCGGAATTGGGCGAGACCATCTCGCCCACCTGCGCGTCCTTGGAGACGACAATGCCCGCAAACGGTGCGCGAATGGTGCAATTGTCCACGGCCTGTTGCGCGACGCCGATGCGTGCCTCGGAGGCCGCCACCTGCTGCTTGGCGAGCTCAATTTTGGCCTTAAGACTGTCTGCTGCCGTCGAAGCGTTGTCGAGGGCTTCCTGCGTCTGGACGCCAGCTTTCTGCAGCTGCTCAGCGCGATGAAGCAGAATCTGCGCGTTCTTAAGCTGAACCTCGTAGTCGGCGATCGCGGCTTGGGAGGCGTCGCGGTCGGCTTTGGCGGAATCGAAGGAGCGCTTGACGTCGGAGTCGTCGAGGGTGGCCAGGAGTTGGCCCGCGGCGACACGGGTCCCTTCGTCGAAGAACACGCCCGTGACGCGCCCGGTAATCTTGGCGGCGATGGTGGCGCGACGACGGGGCGTGATGTAGCCGCTGGCATTCAACAGCGCCTGCCGGCCCCCCGCTTCGGGCTTCGCGGCGGTGGCGACCTCCACCACGGGCTTCTGACTACGCAACGCATAGGCGCCCGCGACGATGCCGGCAAAGATGAGTACGGGTATTGCCGCGTACAGGACGCGTTTGCCCATGCCGGAGCCCTTGCGCTGGCCCTCCCCAATGCGCAACGAGCCCAGGTCGTGTCTTGGTGAATTCGCTGGAGTCGCCATCTACACCACTGCTCCTAATGATGGAAAACGCTTAGTATAAGATCTTACGGATGGACTAGGCAAAAAATTTCACCGCCGGCCAATCCCAGACTCTCAGGAAGACTATTGTAGCGTGCAACGTCAAGTTTAGGGGGTTTCCTTATGAGAGCCCCATTGCAAATCGGCTTAGATGCGCGGGACGAGTCGATGGACGCATGCAATTTGAGCCCTCGGAATCCCTGCGAATTTTCGGAAATCACCGCTTGACACGCTTGCTGACAAGTTCTATTACATAGATTCCGCGAGGCGCACCCTACCTCACCTTACCTCTCGCGGTTGGGAGTCAAAGTATGAATCCTACCCGCCGTGATTTTTTCAAACTAACCGCAATTGGTGGAGCGGCCGCCGCGGTGTTTGGTTTCGATTTGAAGCCGGCGTACGCGCAGTTGCGCACGCTGAAGATTGCGAGGGCGAGCGAGACACGCTCGACCTGCCCGTATTGCGCGGTGGGCTGCGGCACCATCATCTACACGATTGGCGACCGCGCGAAGAATGTGACCGCGCAGGTGGTGCACGTCGAGGGCGATCCCGATCATCCGACCAACCGCGGCACGCTGTGCCCCAAGGGTTCCTCGCTGCAGCAAGAGATCATGAACGACCGGCGCCTGCTGAAGCCCCTGGTGCGCCGGCCGGGTGGCACCGAATGGCAGGACATTTCGTGGGACGATGCCATCAGCGAAATCGCAGCGCGGGTAAAAAAGACGCGCGATGAGACTTTCATCGAGAAGGATGCAGCGGGACACACGGTGAACCGGCTGGAATCGGTCGCGTGGATCGGCGGGTGTACCGATACCAATGAGTTTAACTATCTCGTGGTGAAAGCGATGCATGCCCTAGGGGTCGTGCATCTGGAAAACCAGGCCAGGGTTTGACACGGCCCCACGGTCTCAAGTTTGGGACCAACGTTCGGACGCGGGGCAATGACCAACGGCTGGGTCGACATGAAGAACACCGACATGATGCTCATCATGGGCGGTAATCCTGCCGAGAACCATCCCTGCGGATTCAAGTGGCCCATCGAAGCGAAGCGCGCGCGGAACGCAAAAATAATCTCCGTGGACCCGCGCTTCACGCGCACATCCGCGGTCGCCGATCTCTTCTGCCAGATTCGCGCCGGCACGGACATTGCCTTCCTCGGCGGCGTCATTCACTATGCCCTCGAGAACAACCGCGTCGCGAAAGATTACCTGGCCAACTTCACGAACGCAGCATTTATCGTCAATCCCGGCTTTCAGTTGCCGGGCGATATGGACGGCGTTTTCTCCGGCTTTGACGCCAAGACGCAGACGTACGACAAGTCCACGTGGAATTATGCGGGCGCAAGCGGGGGTGAAGGAAATAGCTCGGCGCAGCCGACAACCGGAGGCGCTCCGCCCGCTCCACGGCTGCCGGAAAAGGTCGAATTCGATCTATCGCTGCAGAATCCCAATTGCGTATTCCAACTGCTGAAGAAACATTACTCGCGGTACACGCCGGAAATGGTCGAGCGCATTACGGGCATTCCTAAAGAACAATTCCTCAAAGCCGCTGAACTCTATACTTCGATTCGCAAAGACGGCGACATGAAGAAGGCGGGGACGATCATTTACGCCGTCGGATGGACGCAGCACAGCTTCGGCACGCAAATCATACGAACCGCGGCGATACTGCAACTGCTTCTCGGCAACGTGGGCCGCGCGGGCGGTGGCGTCAACGCGCTGCGCGGGCACTCCAACATTCAGGGTGCCACAGACATGGCCGGCCTTTTCGATTCTTTGCCCGGCTATTTGAAAGTTCCGACGCCTGCGGACACTTCCTTCGACTCCTGGATGAAACGCATTACCCCCACACCCTCCAAGCCCGCCCCGTGGGATTCGTTCAACTACTATGGCAACACGCCGAAATTCGCGGTCAGCTATCTGAAAGCTCTTTTTGGGGACGCGGCCACGAAACAAAACGGCTGGGCCTTCGATTATCTGCCGAAAGTGGATCGCAACTATTCGTGGGTGCAGATGTGGGACGACATGTACAACGGGACTGTGAAAGGCATGCTTGCCTTTGGGATGAACGGCGTAGCGATTGGTCCCAACTCCAAGAAAAATATCGACGCGCTGAAAAAAGCGGACTTCCTGGTGGTTGGGGAAATTTATCCGGATGAGACCAGCGAGTTTTGGAAGTCGCCCGGGATCACCACGGACGAGATGAAGCAGATTCAAACGACCGTGTACCGCTTGCCTTGCGCGGGATTTGCCGAGAAAGACGGTTCGTTCACCAATTCCGCGCGCTGGGTGCTCTGGAAGAATACGGCCTTGCCGACGCCCGGAGACTGCCGGCTGGACC
>Ga0179592_10000563_pt1 | contig 14821 bp, 12 predicted proteins | sample CZODoug2_1_08_16_FD_148623 | JGI IMG/M metagenome (GOLD analysis project Ga0179592, IMG submission 148623) | Vadose zone soil fungal communities from Angelo Coast Range Reserve, California, USA - CZODoug2_1_08_16fungal (Illumina Assembly) | ecosystem: Environmental > Terrestrial > Soil > Vadose...
CGGGCCACCGAAGCCGGCGAACCAACGCACCCCCGTCAGGATTTTGCCAATGCCTCGATTGACGCCATAGAGCGAGACGGGCTTCAGACAGCGATGCTGAATCACAAGGTCGGGATGGTCGTTGAGGTTCTCGCCGACGGCCGGCAGATCGCAATGCGGTTCAATGCCCAACGCCGACAGCCGCGCGGCCGCGCCAATGCCGGACAGTTGCAGAATCTGCGGCGAATTGATCGCACCGGCCGACACGATCACCTCGCCGGCATGGGCCTGCACCAGCCCCGCCCGCGCAGAATACTCGATGCCGATGGCGCGTCCGCTTCTCATCAAGATGCGATGCACGAGGCTTCCGGTCAGAATCTTGAGATTGGGACGCCCTGCCGCCGGCTCGAGGTACGCCCGGGCCGCACTGCACCGACGACCTTTGTGGGTGGTGCGATCGACCCGGCCGAAGCCTTCTTGTCGCTCGCCGTTCGCATCCTCCGATCGCCCATATCCGGCTTCGACCGCCGCCTCTATGAAGCTCCGCGCCAATGGTGAGGTACGGAGGTCCGGCGCAGATACGGCGAGAGGCCCCGAGCCGCCGTGATAGGCGTCGCCGCCGTGCATGTGCCGCTCGGAGCGTTTGAAGTACGGCAGAACGTCGGCATAGCTCCAGCCGCCAAGGCCGGCCGCGGCCCAGGCGTCGTAGTCGAGCGCGTGACCACGGATGTAGACCATCCCATTGATGGAGGATGACCCGCCGAGGACTCGCCCGCGCGGATGAGTCAGACGCCGGCCCTCCAGATAGGGTTCCGGATCGGACACATAGTTCCAGTTGAACCGGTCCGACGCCAACAGGCTGCCGACGGCGGCGGGCATGGCGATGCGCCAACTGCGGTCATGCGGGCCCACCTCGAGCAGCAAGACCCGAACCTGCGGATCTTCGGTGAGGCGCGACGCCAGCACGCAACCGGCGGATCCGGCGCCGGCGATGATGAAGTCGTACCGCCGCTCGCACTCGCCGGAATCATCCGCAGAGCGCGTCACGAGCGGATGGCGTCGTAGCAGAGCTTGTGGAAGTGGCGCACCAAGTGCTCGCTGCGATTGTCGAATCCATCGCCGATGATGTAGCGGCCTCGTTCGAATCCCATCGAGTGCAGGCCTTTCTGATTGGATACATTGAGGCGGATGTCCTCGGGCCCGAGGTACTCGTTCATCCAGCGAATGCAGGCTTTGGTCACCTCCGGCAGCTCCCGCCCTTCGACCCCGTAGTAGCCGAAGCGCAAGGACGAGGTTTCCGGTCCCGTCGGGTTCATGATGAACGTACCGACGACATCGGCATAGGGAAATGCGTAGATCGTGGCATTCGGCCACAGACCGAAGTTGAAGAACCAATCGGTCTGCCATGTCGCCCCATTCAGCGGCACGCCGTACGCCTCGACGGCGTCCTTCTTGGGAGGGCCCATATACGACCACCACTCGCCGTGCGGCCTCAATCGATAACCGGAGAAATCGATAAGCTGCACCAGCTCCTTGTGCGCGGGACCCGAGTGATCGAAATGGTAGCCCTCGATCGAGTTCTCCTGAATCACCTTCCAGTTGGCAGGCACCGGCACATCGACTTCTTGGATGAGCGTGAGACGGTCCAAATCGGGAATGAACCGACGGATCTCGGCCTCGGCTCCCGGCGCCATGTTTTCTATCGGCGCCGCCGCCGGGTCAAGATTGATGAAGACGAAGGCCGCGAACACGGCTACCTGCACCGGTTTCAAGCCGTGCGCCCGCTTGTCGAACCCCGGAACATCCTGGCTGTGCGAGGCGCCGCGTAGACATCCGTCGAGGGCATAGGTCCACGCGTGATAGCCGCAGGTCAAGAGCGCTGCCTTTCCGCGTCGCACCCCGACGAGCCGGTTGCCCCGATGCTGGCAAACATTGTGGAATGCCCGGATCACCCCGTCTCGACCCTTCACCACGATGACGCTCTGTTCGAAAATATCGTGCGTCACGAAGGCGCCGGGTTCCCGAAGTTCATTGACGTGCGTGACCAAGTGCCAGGACTTCATGAAGATCTTGGCCTTTTCTTGCTCGAACACCTGCGTGTCGTAGAAAAAACGCGCCGGCAAGGTGAATCCGGCCTCCTGATCCTCGACACTCCACACAGCTTCTGCATTGGTCATGGTCGTCCTCCACCTATCAGGCAATCAAACTACGGGGCATCCGCTGGTCATGCCTGCGGAAAAGCGTCATCATGATGTCGAATTCACTCCAGAGCGTCATGCGAAAACTAGCCTTCCTGCTGTTGCCCGAGTTCTCGAGTCTCGGATTGGCTGCCGCCACCGAGCCGCTTTTCATCGGCAATTGGCTGGCACAGCAATCGCTGTTTACATGGACTCAGGTGTCCGTCGACGGCAAACCGGTGCGCGCCAGCAACGGCCGCATGATTGCGGTGGACGGGGATCTCGCGGCGGCGGCCGACGCTAAGTCGGTGTTCGTGCTGGCGAGCTTCGATCCCCAAGCCGTGTTGCGGGAGAGGCGAGTGGTCGCTTGGCTGAAACGTCTCGCCCGATTCGGGGTCGAGATCGGCGGCATCGAAAATGGCAGCTTGGTGCTTGCCGAAGCGGGGCTGCTAAACGGGCATCAGGTGGCGGTGCACTGGGACAATCTCATCGGGTTTCGGGAGCGCTACCCGAAAACACGCGCCGTCTCGCAGATGTACTGCCGCAGCGGCGGCCGGATCACCTGCGCCGGTGCGACCGCCATCCTCGACATGATCATCGCGTGGATGACCTGGCACGGCGAATCGGACCTCGCGCGCGACGTGGCGGATCATCTGCTGCTGGACCGGCTGCGCCCTGCGGAAACGGAGCAGAGGGCGGCCGCGTCGGCGGGCCCCGGCGGCGATATCACCGTGAAGCAGGTGCGCGCCATGATGCTGGAACATGTCGAGGAACCCCTCACCTGCGGAGAGATCGCAGACCGCGTCGGACTTTCTCTGCGGCAACTGGAGAGGCGCTTCCGCAGCGAATTGCGGTGCACGGTGCTGCAGCACTACCGCCAAATCCGCATGGCCAAGGCCCATCAACTTCTGCAACAGACGGATTCGAGCGTGACCGACGTGGCCTTCGCCTGCGGCTTTTCGTCACCGGAGTATTTTTGCCGGCAATATCGCGGTCAATTCGGGTGCCTGCCCAGCCGGGACCGGCGGCAGTCCACTACGGCTCCCGTGCTGCGGCCCACTCGTGCTCAGGAAATTAAATAGTCGACGTCCAGTCGTCGATCGCGGTCGTGCCCGAATCGAGGTCCGTCACTTCGATGATCTGTGACGCTCTTACCAGAAATCGCGTAACGGGTTCGCCGCTACTTTTTAGGGAGGATCGCCGGCCCGGCCGGTCGGGAGAGAGCCTCCAATTCCTCCAATGTCCGTGGCCAATCCGATCCGAGGAGACGGGACAGGCCGCGATCCGCGAGTACTCTTCCATTGGTCTGGCATCGGGCGCAGTAGTTCGTTTCCTTGTCGGCGTAGCGGATGCGCTGAACCGCTTCCCCGCACCGTGGACATGGCTTACCGAAGCGTCCATGAACCGCCATCTCTTCCCGAAATGCAGTCACCTTTTCGGGGAACTCCTTGCTCGCCTCGGCACGCAGCCGGTCCATCCAGAGTTTCAGGGTATCGCGCGTCGCCTCGAACAGCCTGAGCCATTCATCGGGGTCCAATTTGCTCGTGAGCGCCAGCGGCGACAGCCGCGCGGCGTGCAAAATTTCGTCCGAATAGGCGTTGCCGATGCCGCTCACGATTCGCGGGTCGGTCAACGCCCGTTTCAGCGTGCGATTTTCAGCGGCGAGGGCCATGCGAAATGATTGGAGGTCGCTCGACAATACCTCAATGCCGCCGGGATCGGCGGCGGACAAAGCCTCCTCTCCGCGGAGAACGTGCAAGGACGCGCGGCGCTTGGTGCCGGCCTCGGTAAGCACCAGTGAACCGTTGGGAAAGTCGAACGCCGCGAGGGTCATGCGGGCTGCCAACTTCGAGCCGGGCGATCGCCAGTGCAACCGTCCCGCAATCATCAAGTGAAAGACCAGCCAAAGACCGTTATCGAATCCAATGGCGATGCGTTTGCCGATTCTCCTCAAGTCGCGAACGACACAGCCTTCCACCTGGGCGATGGGCGGTTCCGCGGTCCGGAGCAGGAATGCATTCAGCAATCGAACATGTCGCAGGGGCTGGCCGACGATTCGCGGCTCCAGGGCACTCATGTAGGCAGCGATATCCGGAAGTTCAGGCACGCGCGCTCATCAATTGCAGTGCCGCCCGCTCACCGCTCGCCAGCGCTCCATGAACCGTTCCCCAGTGCCCTTCCACGTCGGTGTGTTCGCCGGCAAAAAAAAGCCTGTCGTCGACCGGGATGGTCATGTGCTCCGACGCATCCCGGGCGCCTGCGGGTGCGTAGCTGTACGCACCGCGAGCAAATTCGTCGGACTGCCAATCGTGCGCATGCCAGCTGATGAGCCGATTTTCAAGCACTTGAGGCGACAGCTCGAATATTCTCGCCAATTCGGAGAGACATTCGTTTCGTATCGCGACTGGATCCGGGTGGGCGCGCATCCTGCGTTGCAGATCGAGCGCCTTGCGCCCGCCGATCCAAGCCGTGAGCAGCGGGGCCGGATCCGGCTTCGAGGTCCACCACGTGGGGAAGGCCTCCTCCCGCGCAAACAAGAAGCTGAAATCCCCGAACCGGCTCGCGGCGCCATTTTGTCGACTCGATATCGCCGCATCGATCCAGAACTTCGAGTCGAACAAAAGCGATACCCGCAGTACCGCACCCACCGCCATTCGGCCGGCGTGCAGCAATATGTCGCGCGGCGGCGGCTGAAATTCGACGCTCCCGGATTGCAGCACGCCCAACGGCAATGTAATCACCGCATGCTTCGCCTGAAATTCGAAAGTCGCACCTTGGGGGTCCGTTCCGCACACGCCGACGCCGCTCCGCGACCATCGGACATGGGTTACGCGCTTACCCGTCAGCACGAATCCCCCCGCCCGTTCAAATCGCTCGCGCAGGAAATTCGGCACGGCATCGTACCCCGCGCGAATATGAAACAGCCGATCCCCCTGGATGGCGTTCTCCGCGCGCTGTTGCTGCGCCAGTGCGGCCACGCCGATGACATTGGCATCCGCCGCATTGAAACCCTCGACATACGCCGCGGCTTGTTCGCCCCGCCTTCGTTCGATACCGGCGATGTCCAGATAGTTCGCGAAGGTGGCGTCGGTGCCCGGCGGTTGCGCCGCCAGCCATCCCGTCATGTCGTCCAGCACGCTCATCGGATCCCAATCCGATTCCGGGCAGGCCTGCAGGCATCCCCGCTCATAACATAGATGATCGCCGCCCAACTCGTACGTCGCGAGGCGGGCCTCATCGATCAACTGCCAGCTGGTCCTCGGAAGTCCGTGCACGAATTCGGCGCCGAGCTCGATGGGAATGGAGTTCAAAGCACCACCGACCGAGACGTGCTCGGTGGCGATGCGCCCGCCGACGCGGTCACGCGCCTCGACAATGGCCACTTGCCTGCCGCCCTCGACCAATAGGCGGCCGGCTGCCAATCCCGCGACGCCCGCACCAAGTATCAGGATATCGTATGTCAAAGGTGACGGACTTCGTGCGGAGCGGCACCCCAGTCGTTATTGCGCCCGTCGGCGAATCTGACCCGGGCGGCGATGAGTTCCTGCGGCTCCACATTGTCCAATGAGGCTAGTTGAATGGAGACATAGTCTCCGCCTATTTCCTTGACGTACCCACGCCCGAACGACCGCACACCGCAGTGTCGACAGAAGACGTGGTGCGCGCTTTTCCCGCCGAACTGATAGTCGCTCAACTCGTTCTCCCCTGCCAGCAATCGAAACGCGGCCGGTTTGATGATCGCATTCCAGTTCCTCATTTTTGTGCAGATGGAACAGTTGCACTTGTTCGTACCGGCGCTCAAATCGATATCGGCCTCAAAGAGGACAGCTCCACAGTGGCAACTTCCCGTGTACGTTTTCGTCATTTCAGGTCTCCGAATGGCGCTTGGATCGAGATTATTTCACTATAGGCTACGCTTGCGGAATAATGCCGTGTGATCGTTCATCTCATCGACGGGACCTACGAGCTTTTCCGCCATTTCTATGGCCTGCGTCGCTTTGCCAAGGGTAAGGACCGGCCGCTGGGCGCCGTCGTGGGCGTGCTCAACACTGTGCTGCAGATGATCGAGGAAGACGCGACGCACCTGGGGGTTGCCACCGATCATGTCATCGAATCCTTCCGCAACCAGCTGTGGAGCGGGTACAAGACGGGCGAAGGCATCGAGCCCGCGCTTCTGGCCCAATTCGAGCCGCTGGAAGCGGCCCTTGCGGCAATGGGGACGGCTGTGTGGCCGATGATCGAGCTCGAGGCCGACGATGCGCTGGCGTCGGCCGCAGCGATGGCTTCCAGGGATTCTCGAGTAGAGAAAGTATGCATTTGGACGCCTGACAAAGACCTCGGACAATGCGTACTCGATGATCGCATCGTGCAGGTGGATCGCAAGAACAAGACCATTCGAAACGCCGCCGGCGTGAAGGCGAAGTTTGGGGTAACGCCCGCCCTGATTCCAGACTATCTTGCGCTCGTCGGTGACAGTGCTGACGGGTATCCCGGCATTTCAGGTATCGGGCCGAAAGGAGCGGTAAGCCTCATCGAGCGCTACGGCAGGATTGAGGACTTTCCGCCGCAGGTCCTGGGCGAGCGCCACGCGCTCGCCCTGCTATTCAAACAACTGGCGACACTTCGGACAGACGCACCCCTGTTTGGGGACGTCGATGAGTTGCGATGGCGCGGACCCACCGAAAGTTTCACTGCCTGCGCCGAGCGGCTGGGCGACCCTCGTCTTCTCACGCGCGCGCAAAAGGCAGCTGCAACACGCAGGTAATCGCCGGCAACTCACCTTCGCTCACGACAGCGCGGGTTCTACAGCTCACGACAGCGTGGCTTCCACGTCAGGCGCAAGACTTTCCGGCTTGTCGGCAGGCGCGTACCGCTTGATGGGCACGCCGTCGCTACCGATGAGGAACTTCGTGAAATTCCACTTGATCCCCTCAGTCCCCAGGATGCCGGGGACAGACTTCTTCAAGTACTCATACAACGGATGCGCGTCGGGACCATTGACCTTGATTTTGGCGAACATCGGGAAACTAACGCCGTAGTTTAAAGAGCAGAATGTCTTGATGGCCGCCTCATCGCCGGGTTCCTGATGACCGAACTGATCACAGGGAAAGCCCAACACCTCCAGACCGCGCTCATGATATTGCTTGTACAGCGCCTCCAGGCCGGCATATTGCGGTGTGAAACCGCATTTGCTCGCCACATTGACGATCAGCAGCGGATGCCCTCGATACTGAGACAACGGCAGGTCGATCCCGTCGATCGTTAGCGCGGAAAAGTCGTAGGCATTCATCCGCCGGGCCCTCGTCAAAAATAAGAATTGCCCCCAATGGTACCCATCGAAAGCACCTGGGTGGGTCTTTTCCGTGCGCTTCATCCGAATTGTCGCCCGATTCCGGTGCGTGGTTGGAACGCCGGGTGTGGATCTTTGGACCCCCGAGTCAGCGAATTGCTGGCGGAGGAGCGTCGAGTAAGGGTTTGGCATCGTTCTTGCTTGCCTATAAATCGTACTTGACTTTTTCCACACGCGAGGAAGTGTTAATGAATAGACTTTCAACTCTCTCATCTCTCACCGTTTTAACAATATTGCAGGGCTGCGTCGTCTCCCATGGCGACACGAGCCGCCACGTCGAGAGCAATCACGTCGACGGCGATGGCATGAATCCCGTGGCGGAGACCGGACTCACCAATTCGATGTCCCCGATTTCGTTGTGCGTCGATGCCGGCGGTTGCGTGAAGAGCCAGCGGGTCGCACACGGAACCGAACTCGGCAGCGACAAGGATGCTCCGGTTGTCGAAGGACATCCGCTCACCTCCGTCGTCGTCACACAATGCAATTTGGTCGTGGCCGTTTACATGACGATGCCCGATGGCCGGTTCTTGCGATTCGATCAAAAGGCAAACGTTTCCGCCGAAGAGCTCGTCACCATGGCATACAGTGCGTCGCACAGTGAACGCGTCGAAGTGTCCTGCCAAGGGGAAGGTCTCGTCGCCTATGAAAAACATGAGCCTATCTGACTTTGGAGTGCTGGACGGAAGAACGGCGGGCTTCACGAGGAGGACCGGTCGCGGCGATGAATCGAGCGAGCACGCCTCGCCCTATACCCACGCCAGCTTTTCCGACGACAATTCCGTCTCCCCATCCCATCGATACGCCACCAGCGGTCCGTCCTTCGCCACGCTGTAATCAAGACACGCAAACCGCGGTGAAATCACGCTCGGCGTGCCCGTAAACCAATAGTGCCCAAACAGTACCGGTGGACCGGAGTACGGGTGCCCCTTCCACTCTTCCGGCAACGCTGCATCCGGAATCATTTCCATGTCGCCCGGCGGACCGATCGCCGCCTTGCGATACGTCGACAAATCCTCCTGCCACCACCGAACCCGAACCTCGTGACGGACCTTGCCGCCCTTGTCCGAGAAGGAGACGCCCTCGGGCAACGGCACCTCGGGCCCCTTACACACCACCTCCAGCGCCTCAAATACCGGATGACCTTGGCGACTCCCCAACAGAATGGCGTCATCCGTCAGCGTTTGTTCAGGTCCCAGCACGGGTCGCAGCACCACCATGGATTCCTCATGCCAGCACGCGTGCACCACCCGCAATCCACCGAGATCCAACCACAACGGTAAGGTCCTGAACCAATCGGTAATTTCCTTCTGTCGCGGTGTCCCTTCGACGACATCCAAGAAAGCCTGATGCTGCGCCCGATTCCCCGGCTTGTGATGATCCCGCAGGAAGTGCCCAGGCCGGTCGGGATCCGGAGTCACCCACGCAATCGCATTGAACTCATGATTGCCGAGAATGCACCGCGCCGCGCCGGCCTCCACCATGCCCCGCACCAGGCAGACGGTCTCGAGCTGGTGCGGTCCGCGGTCGATCAGATCGCCGACAAATACGGCGGTACGTTCCGGGTGACGCCGAATGCCGCCAGACTCGGAATAACCGAGCACGCCCAGGAGGGATGCAAGCTTGTCGAATTCGCCGTGGATATCGCCTATGACGTCAAAACGCATTTGTCAGCGCTCCTGGAATACGGAAAGGATACAAGTTTCTCGCATAGGTATGTGTAAGCTCGATTAGGCGGATCGGACATTCCTCGCTTATCCTGCAAAGCCGGCAGCCGCGGATTGAGACACAACCCCATGGAAGGCAGCTGATGACCCCAATCATGCGAGTCGTTTTGCCGATTGTCGGAGCTCTCATTGGCTGGAACCTGGCAAGTCCCGAGACGCGGCTGTTTGACTTGGTTGTCGGTGCCGCTGTTGGATTTGCGATTGCGGACCTCGGGATACTGCGCGCGCGCCTCGATGCGCTGGCTGCGCAAGTCGCCCGGCTGACCACGGAATTTCGGCGCCCTCACGCTGCGCCTCCGGCTCCGATTCAACGCCCGGAACCCGCGCCTGAGGCACAGGACTTGGGTGACCCCCACAACGCCGTGATCCCGGCATCCAGCCGGCCATTGACCACCTCCGGTCTACCCCGGCAGAAGTTCGAGGAACCCGAGGCGCGAATTCCTTCAGAGCGGCCCGGGCCGGTACCCCCTTTTACCCAAGAAGGGGCGACCGAGCTGCCGATTATCGGTGCGATTCGCAGCTTTCTCACAGGCGGCAATACGTTGGTCCGCGCCGGCGTCATCGTCCTCTTCTTTGGGGTGGCTTTCTTGCTGCGTTATATGGCGGAACACACCCACGTTCCCATCGAATTTCGCCTGACCGGCATTTTGCTCGGCGGCGTCGCCCTGCTGGTGTTCGGGTGGCGCTTGCGAACGACGCGAAGCGGCTACGCACTCGCCGTGCAAGGGGGCGGCGTCGGGATTCTCTACCTGACCGTGTTTGCCGCTCTGCGCTTGTACGCCGTTCTTCCCGCCGCCCTCGCGTTTCCGATCCTGGCCGTGATCGCAATACTCACCGCCATGCTCGCCGTGTTGCAGAACTCGATTGCGTTCGCCTTGCTCGCCGTGAGCGGCGGCTTCCTGGCTCCGGTTCTCGCGTCCACCGGGCAAGGGAGCCACGTCGTACTGTTCAGCTACTACGCCGTGCTGAGCTTCGGCATCTTGGCGGTGGCGTGGTTCAAGGCGTGGCGGCCATTGAATATTGCAGGGTTTGCGTTCACGTTCGCGATCGGTACGGCATGGGGTGTTTTGAGGTACCGCGCGGAGGATTTTGCCACCACGGAACCCTTCCTGGCGCTCTTCTTTCTTTTCTATCTCGGTATTTCCATACTCTTCACCCTGAGGCAGCCGGTCAAACTGACCGGCTACATCGACGGCACGCTGATTTTTGGCACGCCGATTGTCGCATTCGCGCTGCAATCGGCGATGCTTCGTGACCGGGTGATGGCGTTGGCCTACAGCGCCATTGCGATAAGTGCGATCTATCTCACGACCGCATGGCTTCTCAAGCGCCGGCGCAATGACTCTCAACAATTGCTGCTGGAGGCCTTTCTCGCCTTGGGCGTCGCATTTCTTACCCTGGCCGTGCCGCTCGCACTCGACGCTCGCTGGAACGCCGCCACTTGGGCCTTGGAGGGAGCCGCCCTCGTTTGGGTCGGATGCCGGCAGGATCGCCTGCTCCCGCGGATTTTCGGAGCTTTGCTCAACGTCGCTGCGGGCTGTGTCGTGGCAACCGAGTTCGATACCACCGTCGGTCACCTCACACTGCCCCTCGGGGGTTACTTCGGGGTCTTACTCCTAAGCGCCGCCGCAATATTCTCGGCTCGCACATTGCACGCGGCAAGGCAGCGGCTTCGATCCTTCGAACAGGTGATTCCCGATGCGCTGTACTGGTGGGGTTCCTGGTGGTGGCTGATCGGGGGTTTGAGCGAAATCTTTCACTATCTGCCGACCCATGCGAAACCTGCGGCGTTGATCTTGGTGACCGTCACGACGTTGGCGTCCGGCGAGATTCACCGCCGCACTTCACTAGGGTCGGCGAGAGTGATCGCCCTGCTGCAGCTTCCGGCGATGCTCGGGTTTGCAGCGCATGCCGCGCTCACCCTTCCCCATCCGTCCGCGGACGGCGGATGGCTGGCGTGGCCTCTAGCCTTTGTGGGCTTGTACTATATAGTTTTCCGCCACGAAGGCGCGGCGCGTGCCCCAATGGCCAATGCACTCAATGCGCTCTCCGCGTGGCTCTTGTGCGCACTTCTGAGCTGGGAAACGGCGTGGCAGGTGAATGCCGCGGTTGGCGCCGGTGACATGTGGCCGGCCGCGGCGTGGGCTGCCATTCCTGGGCTGTTCCTGGCTCTGTTACCACGGCTCGTCACCCGGGTGACGTGGCCCTTCGCGAGAAACCGCGTCGCCTATCTATTCGTTGCCGGTGTCGGCATTGTGCTGTACCTCAGCACGTGGAGCTTGGTGACCAATGCGACGTCTCGTGGCGACACCGCCCCTTTGCCGTATGTTCCCGTGTTGAACCCGCTCGATCTGGCGCAAGCCTTTGTCCTCCTCATCTTGTTTCGCTATTGGCGGTTCCTACGAGCCGTGCGCTCGACCGGGTATCCGCGTATCGACCCCCAGGTACCCATGCCCGCGCTCGCGGCACTCGCCTTCATTTGGCTCAACGCCGTCCTCCTGCGAACTTTGCATCAATGGTTTGCGGTTCCCTTTGGGCTGGAACAGTTCATGGCGTCCACACTTGTCCAGACTTCACTCTCCATATTCTGGGCGATATTGGCATTGGTCACCATGCTTGTCGCCACGCGCAAACGATATCGCCTCATCTGGATCGTGGGCGCCGTACTGTTGGCAGTGGTCATCGCGAAACTGTTCTTGATCGATTTGTCCAGGACGGGATCCGTCGAGAGGATCGTGTCGTTTGTCGGTGTCGGGCTGCTGATGCTGGTCGTCGGCTATTTTTCACCTTTGCCCCCAGCGAGCGAGACAGGACAGTGAAGCGGGCCGCCGGTTTGATGGTCGGACTCTGCTTCGGTTCGTCCATGGTCCAAGCCCTGCCATTGTTGCCCCACGATTTTGCCTTTGGACTGCCGGTAATCACCACTCAAGAGGCCGCCGCCTATCGATTCTCGCTGCCGCTTACCGTCTACCAAGACAGCGTCCGGGAGGATCTCGGGGATATCCGCTTGTTCAATGCAGGCGGCGTCGCAGTGCCTTTTTCCCTGCGGCGGCCCGCGGTGCAAGCGCCCATTCACAAGGCGGCAATCGCGTTGCCCGTGTTTCCGCTGCACGAGGGTTCCCGTGTTGTGATCGATGGAATTCACGTGACCATCGACTCCCCCCGATCGGCCATCAATCTGCAGACGCAGAATGGCAGCACCGGCGATCTCTTGGTCAACCAGTACATCCTCGACGGGCGCGCACTCGATTCAACGCTCTCCGCGTTGCGGATGAGTTGGCCTGCTGCGGCTTCCGATTATTCGGGCCGCGTGAGCGTTGAGGTAAGCGATGATTTGGGATCCTGGCGTACGATAGTCGCCGCGGCGCCGATCGCCAATCTTCGTGCCAATGGCCAGATGTTGATCGAGAACCGCATTGCGCTGGCACCAACTGCAGCAAAATACTGGCGCATCAAGTGGCTTGGAGCACCGCCAGCTTTTGAAATCAGCTCCGTCGTGGCGGAGCCGACGGAGAGTGTCGCGGCACCCGCGCGGGCAACCCTCGAGGTAGGAGGTAAACCCGATCCGGCCAATTCCAACGACTATTTATTCGATCTAGGCGCGCACGCGCCCGTGTCACGCGTCAATGTCCTGCTGCCGGAAGTCAATACGACCGCCGGTGTCGAACTGTCGTCGCGGCGAATGGCGAAGGACCCCTGGCGCATTGTCGCGCGCGCTGGATTCTACCGCCTCAAAACCGCCGACGCGGAACAGCAGAACGCGCCGCTCGAAGTGCGTGTCGATAATGATCGCTACTGGCGCGCACGGATTACCGACGGTGCGGGGCCGCCGCGGGCGACGCTGCGCTTGCACGTGGAATGGATCCCCAACGAAGTCACCTTCCTCGCCCAAGGACAGGGTCCGTTCCTCCTCGCATATGGGAACGCGACGGCAATCGGAGCGGAGGCCGATCTCAGTCAAATACCCGCGACGTTGCAAATTGCGCCTGCCGTGGTTGGCCCACGCCAGGTGCTCGGAGGATCGACCCGGCTTGTCGGCAATCCCCCCGCCTTTCCCCGGATGCGTGCGGTCCTGTGGGGTGTACTCCTCTCGGCCGTCATTCTTCTGGCATGGATGGCGTATCACCTCGCCAATGAACCAGGGCGTTAGACCGAATTCGGTGCTTGAGCCTCCTGACTGCCATACCGATTCGGCTTCCCCGGTTCCGCGCACCAGATGATGAGCAGAATCCACCCGATGATCGGAATGAACCAGAGCAACTGAAGCCATCCACTTCGATCCGTGTCGTGGAGCCGCCTCGCCGTCACCGCGATGCTCGGTAACAACGTCGCCAGGGAGAACGCCGCAGACAGGCTATAGTTGACAGATCGAAGAACCGTCGCCGCTATGAATGTGAACAGAACCCACCACCAAAACTCCGGTCTCGCCGCACAACCGTCAAAAACCGCATATTTGTTAAAGCAAACCTTGATCGCCTCACCAAATGTCATCGATCCGCTGGCCGCCATGGTTGTCCACTCCCTCGGGTACGCGTGTTGGAACAATCAACGCAAGTCGTGTGGCCAATACTACGTGAGACGCGGTAAATTCGCTTCTATCCCATCGTGGATGAGAGTAGAAGCGATGAGCGTCGGGAATGCTTAATCCGGAGATATAGCTGCCCATGAAAGCGATCAAAGCGGCGGCAGTGCAGGCTGCGCCGGTATTCATGAATCTCGAGGCTTCCATCGACAAAGCCGCTGTACTGATCGAGCAGGCGGCCAACGGCGGCGCCGATCTGGTCGCATTTCCGGAAACCTGGCTCCCAGGTTTTCCCTGGTTCATCTATCTCGGCACCCCTGCGGAAGCCCTGGGATGGTTTCCGCGCTACCACGAAAACAGCATGGCCGTGAATTCGCCGCAGATGCGCCGCCTGCAGGCAATCGTCAAGCGAGCCGCCGTGACCGTCGTCATGGGCTTCTCCGAGCGCGAAATGGGCAGCCGCTACATGGCTCAGGCCATCATCGATCCCAGCGGCGAATTGCTCTTGACCCGGCGTAAGCTGAAGCCCACTCACATTGAGCGAACGGTCTTCGGGGAGGGTGACGGATCGGATCTTGTCGTCGTCGACGCCCCCTTCGGCAGGCTCGGCGCACTCAACTGCTGGGAACACGTCCAACCACTCATGAAAATGGCAATGTATGCCCAGCACGAAGAAGTGCACGTTGCCTCCTGGCCAAGTCTGTCGATATACCGGGACATTGCCTACGCGCTTGGTCCCGAAGTCAATAATGCGGCCAGCATGATGTATGCGGTGGAAGGTGGATGCTTTGTGCTCGCACCCTGCGCCGTGATTTCGCAGGAAATGTTCGACATGCTCTGTGATACGCACCAGAAGGCGCACCTTCTCAATCCGCGCACCGACAAACCGGGGGGCGGATTCACGGTGATCTATGGACCCGACGGCCGTGCCCTATGCGAAACACTGCCGGAGGACCAGGAAGGAATACTCTATGCCGATCTTGATCCCACGTTGATTACCCTCGCGAAAGCTACGGCCGATCCCACTGGCCATTACGCGCGAGCAGACGCCGTCCAATTGGTCGTCAAC
>Ga0179592_10000564_pt1 | contig 14803 bp, 15 predicted proteins | sample CZODoug2_1_08_16_FD_148623 | JGI IMG/M metagenome (GOLD analysis project Ga0179592, IMG submission 148623) | Vadose zone soil fungal communities from Angelo Coast Range Reserve, California, USA - CZODoug2_1_08_16fungal (Illumina Assembly) | ecosystem: Environmental > Terrestrial > Soil > Vadose...
AGAAGCCGCGTCGAGCGAGGACTTTGTAGTCCTTGTTGGTGGCGTCGACTTTGATTTTGCGGAAGCCGCCGTCTTTGAGCTTTCCGGCGGGGTAGTAGTAGCCGATCTGGTATTGGCTGCGGAGCTCCTCGGAAATCTGGTCGAAGGCTTGTTCGAGCTTTTTCTCGGAAGAGACCTCGATGGTGCGGCCGCCGGTTTCGTCGGAAAGCTTTTTCGCGACATCGGGGCGCCAGCCGGCACCGGGATCGTGCACGAGCAGAACGTGCACAACCGTGTCGGACCTCTGAGCCGCCTCGATGGCCTCTTCCAGGCGAACTTTGCTGCCGAAGTCTTCCGCGTCGGTAATGATGACCAGTGCCTTGCGCCCCGTTTCCGTCCCGAGTTTCTCGCTGCATGCGAGGTAGACGGCGTCGTAGAAGTGGGTTCCGTCGGGCCCGTTTTGCGGGAGTGTGCCCGGGGTCACCATCGGTCCACCTGCCCCAATCCTCGCCTTGTTGATAGCGCGTTCGATGATGTGCTTGTCGTCGGTGAAATCCGCGAGCAGGTCCACGTCAAGATCGAAGCTCATGACCATCGCTTCGTCGCCCTTCTTCATGACGCGTTCGAGAAAGCGCGTGGCAGCGTCCTGTTCGGCGGGGAGGCGGTATTGCTCACTGCCGCTGGTATCAATGAGCAAGCCGAGGGTTATGGGCAGCGTCACTTCCTTACTGAAGAAAGCAATCTTCTGGGGCTCGTTGTCCATGAAGATCTGAAAGTCGTTTTGCGTAAGGTCGGTGACGACGCGTTTGCTTTTGTCGCGGACAGTTGCGAACAAATTGACGAGCGAAACCTGCGAGGAGATGGTGCCGCCGGACTGAGCGGGTTCCTGCGCGGCAAGACGATTCAGCGCCGGAGCGAAGCAGCCGAGAGCGAGCGCACACGTGGCAGTCACCGCCACAATTCGATAGAAAAAAGGCATGTATACTTTCCTCGTGAAGGATTTTCCGGCCGCGCCAGTGCGAGCCAGGAAGAATTCGTAAAGTGGGATGCGGCCAGGTGGGCTTTCGGATGCGTCTAAGCCAGTAGAAGTTAAGGCGTGCAAACCCGTAAAGAGGGAGTTTGGCGTGCAAATGGGGAAAAGTCGAGGAAAAAGGCCGTTGTCGGCGGCGGCCAGCGGCACTGTGATGGCGGTCACGCTGGCGGGTGCGGTGGCGATTTGGGCGCAGAATCCGCCGCAAGCACCGGCACCGAAGCCGGACGCAGCGGCGGGGGCGACCGCGCCTCCGCAGAGCGACACGACGGCGAAGATTATTACGACGGTGAACACCGTTATCCTGCCGGTTACGGTGAAAGACTCAAGCGGGCGGCTGGTGCCGGATTTAACGCGCGAGGAATTTCGGATTTTTGACGACAACATCGAACAACGAATTTCTTTGTTCTCGGTGGAAGCGTTTCCGTTGTCGGCAGTCGTGTTGATTGACAACGACCTGAAGGGCAAAGATTCGGAGATGGTGGAGTCCAGCCTGAAGTCGATCGTGGGCGGGCTGAGCCTGACCGACGAGGCGTTCGTCTGCCGGTTCGATGTGAATTTCCATCCGGGAAAGGGTTTTACGAAGGACCAGGACAAACTGGTGACAGAGTTGAAACGAACGCGGCTGGATGCGGAAACAGATGTTGTGGGTCCTGACCCGAGCGGTCCGTTTTCCGCGGGCGCGACCATCAACGGACAGAACATTTCGGGCGGACCGGCCACACCGCCATCCGCGAAGATTTTGAAGAATCAGCCGTCGAAAGCCCTGGATGATGCGGTGTATGAAGCGGCTGGGCTTTTGAGCGATCGCGGACGGAGCCGGCGCAAGATTATTTTTCTGATCTCGGATGGACAGAACGCGAAGAACAATAAGAACAGTTACGAGACCGTAGTGAAAGAACTGTTGCGGTACAACGTTTCGGTTTACAGCCTCGGCGTAGGCGGCGGTTTTCTGGACCGTAAATTTACGCGCTTGCAGGCTTACGCGCACGATACCGGCGGCGATGTCTACTACGCGGCGAAGCGGAACACGCTGGAGGAGCTTTATTCGCGCGTGACGGAGCAGGCGAGGAATCAATACACGCTGGCGTATTCGCCTCAGGGGAACGACAAGGGGAAGGATTATCACTCGGTGGAAGTGCGCGTGAAGAGGCTCGGGCTGAACATCATTACGCGCGAAGGGTATTACTCGACGCTGATTGCAAAGTGAGCGGCGTCACGCCTCACCGTGATGTGGAACGGCGCGAATTGTCTTGACTCAAGCGTCAGGCACTCGTATACAAGCGTGCAAAGGGTTGCGGGCGGCGGCGCCTCGGCCCAGCCAGTAGACTGCAAGGAGACACGCGATGAAGAAAAAGGCCAAGAAAGAAGACATGAAAAAGGGCGGAAAGAAAAAGTAGCCGCGGGACGCCAAGATTGCAAAGAGGGCGCTTCGCAATTTCGGAGCGCCCTTTTTTATTGATGAAGGACTTTATTACGATTCCTGGTTAGCGAGATTCTCTTCGTGCGCGGGGCAGATTGGCTGGTAGGCGCAGCTTTTGCACTGGAACGGCCCCGGCTTCGGCGGAAAAGAGCCGGCACGAATTTCGGAAGCGACTCCCTGGACGATTTTTTGCGCTTCGTCGAGTTGTTTCGAATCGCGCGCGGTTTCCTGGCGTTCGTTGTTTTGCAGATAGTGAAAGACGAGGCGCACGGGATTTAGCTCGAGAATTTCGTTTGCGGCCAGCGCATAGATGCTGAGCTGAATATCTTTTTTGGCGTCGGCAGGCTTCTTTGGCTTGCCGGTCTTGTAGTCGACGATCTCGACGTCTTTTTTACCGCCGCCTGCGGAATTGATCTGGTCCATGCGGCCCGTGAGGATGACGTCATTTTCGAGGGGGAGTTCGAAACCTTTTTCCAGTTCGAGAACGTGCGGCGGATTTTCCAGAATGGAATGATGAAACGCGCGGAGCTGATCGAGGCCGTCGTTTTTGTAACCTTCTTCCTGGTAGTCATCCTCGAAGCCGGCGGATTTCCATTCGGCTTCGTACAGCCGCGCCAGGTCATCCCAGGGAAGGCGCACTCCCTTGCGGAGCTGATCCATAAAGCGGCGCACGGTGTTGTGCATGACTGCGCCGAAAGTGAGCGTAGCGCGCGGGCCTTGCCTTAATGACCACAAATGGCGGAACAGAAATTGTTGCGGACAGCTGCGGTAACCGCCGACGCCGGAAGGACTGAGGGTGAGCGGTTCAGGCGCAGGCGGGTGAAAGGATCCGGCCCAGTCTGCGATGCGCGAAAAGATTTTTGGCGGCGCGGACGACACGGGAAACAGATCCGAACTGGAAACAGCGCCTGGACCTGACTTTGCAGGATGAGGCGGAACTTTTGGCGCGAGCTGGTGAATATCGCGGCGCTTGGTGGAGGGGTCCAGAAGCATATCTTCGATGAAGACGGGAACTTTGTTCTTCTTCTCCGTTACGGTAGTGACGGTGAGCCGTTCTTCGGCGCGGGTGAGCGCGACGTAAAAGAGGCGCCGCTCTTCCTGAATGTGAAATTGTTCGGCGGGCTCGCCTTCCTTCATGAGCGCGGCGGGAAATTCAAATGTGCGCGGCCGTTCGGAGGCGGGGAATTTTTTGTTGTTCACGCGCAGCAGAAAAACGTGCGGAAATTCGAGGCCTTTCGCGGCGTGTACGGTCATCAAGCGGACCGCGTCGCCGGGCACATCGTCCTCCAGGCTGATATTGCCGCCGGCCTGCGAATAGTATTCGAGGTATTCGATGAACTCGGGAAGGGCGTGCGTCTCACTTTTTGGTTCCCACGTTTTTGCGAATTCGGTAAGGCGAGTGACGTATTTACGATCTTGCTCGCCGGTCCGCTGCGGGATTTCGAGCCATTCGAGAAGGTCGGAGAGAATTTCGCGGGCGGTGCGGCGCTTTAGAGTTTTGCGCTGCGTGGTGAGGAATTCGAGTAGTTCTGCGCTCGCGGCATGCGAAGCGTCGAACGGAAGCTGGCCTTGCGGGAGTTGGAGCAGGTCGTAGATGGATTTCTTTTCTTTTTTGGCGCGTTCGGCGAGGCGGACGAGATCCGGCGCTTCGAGATGCCACGCGGGTGCGGCCAGAACGCGGGCACACGCGATGTCGTCAAACGGCGAGGCGATGAGGCGCAAGTAGGCGATGACGTCTTTGACGAGCGGATGATCGAGGATGGAGAGATTGGAAATGACGAACGGAATTTTGCGGCGGGAAAGTTCGGAAACGAGTTCGTTGCGATGAGAATGTTGGCGATAGAGCACGGCAAGATCCCGCCACTTGCGTCCCGCGGCGTGGATGCGGGCGAGTTCGGCGGCGATCCAGGCCGCTTCGGCTTCCTCGTGTTCGAGTTCGGAAATGCGGATTTTCTCGCCTTCCTTGCGAGTGGCGCTGAGGGATTTCTGCGGGAAGTCCGCGCTGACTGTGTTTTGCGCGATGACCTGCGTGGCGACGCGGAGAATGTTGGGCGTGGAGCGATAGTTTTCAGTGAGGGAAACGCGAAACGGCGTCGAGTCTTCGCCGGGCTTCCAGCCCGCAAAACGCTCGAGGAAAAGTTGAAAGCTGCCGAACGACGCGCCGCGAAAACGGTAGATGGCCTGGTCGTTGTCGCCGACGGCAAAAATGTTTTTGCGATCACCGGCGAGGAGCTCGAGGAGGCGGAGTTGCGCGATGTTCGTGTCCTGAAATTCGTCGACGAGGATGTAGCGGAATTTGTCCTGCAGCGTCGTTCGAACGGCAGAATCTTTTTCGAGCAGGTCGACTGCGCCAGTAATCAGGGAACCGAACGAGACGCGCTTCTTTTCGCGGAGTAGTTCTTCGCTGGCGCGATAGGCACGGGCGATTTCGAGTTGTTTCTGGACTTCTTCGAGTCGCTCTTTGTAGGTGTCGTCATCCAGCGCCGAGCGTTCGCTTTCGAGCTGAGCCGCCAAGCCTTCGGCGTAACGCTGATAGTCCTCCCAGGTGACGAGCTCATCCTGGCAGCGAGAAAAAAATTCCACGAAGTCGTTGAGAAACTGGCCGGGTTCGGCGAGGCGCCGGTATTTGTCGAGCTGAAGGCGCGCCATGTTGCGGCGGAGGAGAATCCAGTGGTCGACTTTGTCGAGCATAAGACGATCGGGCGCGGCGTCGGCGATGAGCGATTCGCAAAATGCGTGGAACGTAGCAAGCATGACGGTCTTGCCGCGCTCACCGGCGGCTTTGACGACGCGGGCTTTCATTTCGCCAGCGGCTTTGTTGGTGAACGTGAGGCCGAGTATGTTTTCGCCAGAGAGGGAATCGTCGGTTTCGAGCAGATGGCGAATGCGCTCGGTGATGACGCGCGTTTTTCCCGTACCGGCGCCGGCGATGACGAGCAGCGGGCCGTCACGATGCTCAACCGCCCGTTTCTGTGCCGCATTCATGCTCAGGCCGGACGACGGACGCGGCAGCGGATCCATTTCGAACAGGGTCTGCATCAGGAAAGCAGGGTAACGCGAATCGCGGCGAAGAGGAAGCGAATGCCGCGCGACTACTTTATCGACGACAAGATCGTGTCCCGCGAGACGCCTTTATGTTCTGCGACGGCGCGAAGGATATTTCCCAGAGTTCCGACGGCGAGGTGCTTATGCGTGGGAATTGAGATCCGCTGATGACCCGGAGTGTCTGTTGCCAAAAGGACGTGGCTCCCAACTTGGTGAACCACATGATAGTCCCAGCGGCGGCACAGACCGGCCACCAATTCCTTGCCGCTCAGGTCGCGCGGTAACTTCATTCCATTGCTAGAACTTCATTACGAACCAGGTGCAGGCGGATATACTTTGGTTTTGGGCCGTCAAAAAAGTACGCTTCTGTCGCCTCTCTGACGTTAGCCCGCAATTCTTCCCAAGTGTCGCCCTGCGTAAAGATATTTTCCGTTAAGCACTCAGCCGAATAACCGCCTTCGGCTTCTTCAGTGACTTCGAAGACCAATTCGCTGACGTGAACAGGTGGCATAATTCCTCGTCGAAAGGAGAGTAACACTCCCAAAGATGCGTCGCAATTAGCCGAGTGCTTGCGCGTTCTATCGTTGGGACTTCTTGCCGGAAGCGACCTCGGCGTTGAAGGCGGCGGATTGTTTGCGCGGAACCGAGAGCGATTTCCACGAGTCGGCGCACAGGTGTTTTGCGAGGAAGACGATCTGGCCGACGTGGTAGGAGTAGTGAGCGACCTGGCGATTGATCGCTTGCATGACGGAATGCGCTTCGCCGCGAATGTAAATAGTTTTTGTCAGGTCGGCATCGGAGAGCGGTTCGAGTGCGCCGAAGACCCAGGTCCAGCCCGCATTCCATTGATCGATCAGCTCGGCGCGGGTCGTCGCCGGCGATTCAAATTCCGTGTCGCGGTTGCGGTCAGGTTTTTCGCCGTCGCTGATGAGGAAGTCGCGCCAGCGTGAGCGCATGTTGCCGGCCAGGTGTTTGACGATGATGGCGATGGAATTGGATTCCTTGTCGATGCATTCGAAGAGCTGCGCGTCGGTGCATTGGGCCATGGCGCGTTCGGCGAGAGTCTTGTAGTAACGGAAAACGTCGAGGGAGTCGTTAAGATAAGAATCGGTTCGGGTGAGCGGCATAGAACTAAATTCTAGCGCTACAGCCGGTTACTACGGAGAAGGTCGAGAAGTAGTGCTTGACAATTCGCTTTTTGTTCGCCTATGATGCGGCGGCTCGGAGAACACAGTTCTTGGGAGGGACTTATGAGCATTGGGCAATCGATGTTGGGCGAGTTCGACAGCGAAATGCAGAACACGCGGAAGGCGTTGGAACGCGTGCAGGACGACAAATGGAATTGGAAGCCGCATGAGAAGTCCGGCACGCTGGGTTGGCTTGCGGCGCACGTCGGCACGGTGCCGGAGTGGATCACGATGACGATTAATACGCGTGAGCTCGACTATGCGCCCGTGAACGGCCCTTCCTACGAACCGCCGAAAATTTCGAATCAGAAGGAATTGCTTGCGGCGTTCGACAAAGCTGCCGCGGACGCACGGGCCGCGCTGGCGGGCGTCAGCGATCCGGAGATTATGTTGAGTTGGAAGCTGCTTGCGGGCGGTCAGGAGATTTTCACCATGTCGCGGCTCGCGTGCCTGCGTGGTATGTGCCTGAACCATCTTTACCATCACCGTGGCCAGCTCACCGTGTATCTGCGGTTGCTCAACATTCCTGTGCCCGGGCTGTACGGCCCGTCCGCGGACGAGTCGTAGTAGAGCAAACTTTCGTGTGTTCCCGCTCCGGCGGCGAAGCACGCGATTGCGCAACTCGCTATAATGATGCTTCGCCCTTCCGGAGGCAGGTATGGAAAACCCCGTTATCTTATCGGCAGTGCGCACGCCCGTTGGAAAATTCCAGGGTGGCCTGGCTGGATTTTCCGCGCCGGAGCTTGGCGGCAAGGTCGTGGCGGAAGCGGCGCGGCGCGCTGGAATCGACGCGAAGCAAATCGACGAAGCGATTCTAGGCAACGTGGTGCAAGCGGGGCTGGGTCAGAATCCGGCGCGGCAGGCGGCGCTGAAGGGCGGCTGCGACCCACGCGTCGCGGCCATGACGATTAATAAGGTCTGCGGTTCCGGATTGAAGGCTGTCGCGTTGGCAGCGCAAGCCGTGCAAACCGGCGAATCGGAAATCGTCGTGGCCGGCGGCATGGAGTCCATGTCCAACTGCCCGTATCTACTGCCGACGGCGCGCACCGGCTACCGGCTCGGCGATCAAAAAGTCGTGGACAGCATGATTCACGATGGATTGTGGGACGCATACGAAGATTTTCATATGGGGCTTACCGGCGAACTGGTCGCGGAAAAATACGGCATCGGCCGCGAAGAGCAGGATCGTTTTTCCGTTGAATCGCATAAGAAAGCGGTGAACGCGCGGAAGTCGTGCTTTTTCGAATCGCAAATTTTGCCGGTCGAAGTGCCGCAGAAAAAAGGCGAGCCGCTGGTTATTAAATATGACGAATCACCGCGCGAAGATACTTCGATGGAAGCCTTGGCAAAGTTGAAGCCCGCGTTTAAGAAAGACGGCACGGTGACCGCAGGCAATGCTCCTGGAACGAACGACGGCGCGGCGGCGCTTATCGTGACGAGTGAGCGAGTTGCGAAGAATCTTGGCAAGACGCCGATCGCGCGAATCGTGGCGCAAGCCGTCAGCGGCGTGGAACCGAAATGGGTAATGATGGCGCCAGTGGACGCCGTCGAGAAATTGCTGAAGAAAACCGGCTGGGATCGCGACAAGGACGTGGACCTCGTCGAATTGAACGAGGCGTTTGCGGTTGCGGCGATTGCGGTGACGCGGCAACTCAAATTGAATCCGGAAAAAGTGAATGTGAACGGCGGCGCAGTGGCGATTGGCCACCCGATTGGCGCGAGTGGTGCACGCATCCTCGTTACCCTGCTTTACGAATTGCAGCGCCGCAATCTTAGGCGCGGCATAGCGGCGCTCTGTCTCGGCGGCGGCAACGCTGTCGCGCTCGCGGTTGAGCGCTACTAACGAATTTAGATTCCCTCGGTCGGGGAGCGTAGATGAATCGTGCGGCCATCGGATTCCGCGTGCACTCCGGCTGGGCCGCGATGGTGGCGGTTTCGCTCGAAGATGGCGTGCCGGTCGTTCTGCAACGCAGAAAGCTACTTCTCGTTAAGACGTTCAGTTACACGTTTCGTCAGCCCTACCATACAGCTGAGAAAATGCCACCCGGCGACGCGTCGGAATTTGTTCGCGGAGTGGAGACAGAATCGCGGGAGTTGGCTTTGTCGGGCCTTCGCGCGGTGGAGAAAGAACTGGATTCAGCAGACTATAAAGTCGGAGGCTGCGCGCTTCTTCTGGCCTCCGGCCGCAAACTTCCGGAATTCGAAAAAATCCTCGCGTCACACGCATTGATTCACACCGCGGATGGTGAACTCTTTCGCGAAGCTATTCGCCACTGCTGTGCTCGCGCGAAGCTGCCGCTGGCCGCGATCAAAGAACGAGAACTACTCGCGGCCGCGTCAAAACGTCTTAACAAGCGGCCCGAATTTCTGAATCGCCAAGTCGCCGCGCTCGGCAAATCCCTCGGTCCGCCCTGGACGCAAGACGAAAAACTCGCCACCCTCGCGGCGTGGCTCACGCTGGCGAACTAGAAGAAGTCTCGGCCAACTCCGCTGGCTTCAATTCGTTTGCGCAATACGGGCAGAATTTGTCGGTCTCCGCAATTTCCTTTTTGCAGTTCGGGCAGGACGGATGCAAATTGCATTTGCAGTTCGGGCAGAAGTTAAAGCGCGCCCCGACGAGATTGTTGCAGCGCGGGCAGGGATAGGGAAGCGGCTCTCGCATCAGCAGGTAAATCACAAAGCCGATGATGCCGACGGAAGTCGGAAGCATGAGGAGCACGAACCAGGTCCACAGCGCGGAGTTCATCCCCCTGCGGCGGGAATCGCGATTTACGTAGCCGATCGTGAAGATACTGGCCGAAAGAAAGATCGAGACGGCAGTGATGATGCCTACGATGGCCAGGACAGCTAGCCCAACATCCCCTTGAAGGCCGGCGGGTCTGGCATCCTGCACACGGAGCATGACGGTCACGCCGATACCGATCGCAATGAGATACAAAAGCAGGCAAATAATCTTCAGCCATTTCGGGACGATGCGGAACTCATCCGAAAAGCGAAATGCCTCTTTCTTGCGCCGCAGCCGAATCATGCGTAGGCGTTCATTCCACGAATCGCCAAAACTTTGTCCAATACTTGGTCCCGGTGTGCTCATTCTTTCTCCTTCGACGCCGCTCGGTTTAGTTCGATCACTCGGTAACATTTGTGCGGGTCCACTTTTGCAACAAGATCGTTCCCGTTGCCACCATTCCCGGTACAAGCCACCACAGCGCAACACCCGCCTGCCAGATGATTTTGGGTAAACCTAGCTCGGTGCCGGCCCATTCAAATCCGCGCCAAACGAGGGGTGCACTTGCAAGACCCAGCAACCAGGAAATTCCGGCGATCGCCCAGAGCAGGACGCGCCCCGGATTGTGCGCGGGCAATTCCTCCGCGCGTAGCCTCACGCGCAACTGAGTCCGCGCCGCAAGATTTCTCGGAAGCTCAATGTTCATGCTGCGGAACGCGTTAAGCGCCTCCGCAGTTTGCGCTTGCACCGCGGAACACAGTTCGCATGTGGCAAGATGCGCGGCGAGCCACGACTGCTCTTCGCTGGAAATTCCTTCGACGCGCTGTTGTGCAATCAATTGCGTCGCACGAATGTGAGGATTTTCGTTCATGCCGCACCTCCACTGGCGCCGGCCACAGGGCCAGCCAATGCGCCACGCAAGGCTTCAAGCCCGCGATAGAGCCGTGACTTCACGGTCGAAATCGGCGTACTCAAGACGACGGAAATCTCTTCGAGCTGCATCTCTTCCTGAAATCGCAGCACCAGCACTTCGCGATACACTGCAGGAATCTTGCCCAGCGATGTGTGAACTCCTTCGCGTTGCTCGTTGCTCAAAACCGATTCAAGCGGCGTCACACTTTTTTCGTCTCTAACGTCGAATGCCGGAGCGTCTTCTTCCGGCCCGCGCAGGGATTCAAAGCTCTCCGGTTTCTTGCGCCGGTGCCAATCGAGAACCAGATTCCGCGCGATGGTAAATAGCCACGCTTCGAATTTCCAGCGGCCGTCGTATTGAGAGCCGCGCTCCAGCACGCGCACCCAGGTTTCCTGGAAAAAATCTTCGGCGCGCTCGCGGCTGCCCGTCAGATGCAGTAAATAGCGGAACAACCGGAACTGGTACTGCTCGATCAGCAGGTCGAGCAGCTCCGGGTCGCGCTGCTTCAAGCCGCGCGCAATGGATTTGGCGTCATCGGTCATCAGGCTGGAAAAGCGGAGCCCCGGTTCGAGGGCCATCGCCCAGATATTGGAACACGGCGTTGCAAGAGTCGCGCTCATTCTACAGGGGATACGGACGAGGCGCGAAGAAAGACGCATCTGCTCTCCGTTCACCTAAAGCCTGTGTTCCTGTAGACTTACGCACATGCTTTATTGTCCTCAGTGCCAAGCCGAATACCGCGAAGGCTATAGCTCCTGCTCGGATTGCCACGTTTTGTTGGTCCGCGAACGGCCGCCGAAATTCCAAGAGCCAGTTGATAGCTCACTCGTCGCCTCGAACACCGCTCCGTTTGGCTCCGTAGTTCCTCTCTGGGAGGGCGAAGATCTTGCGCTGTATGAGACTCTCCTCGACAGACTGGATGGCGCGAATATTCGCTACTACAGCCAGCCTCTTGGAGTTTTTCCGGGCGTGCGTCACGGCAGTGCGTTTCCCATTCAGCCGCTGGCTCGTTTTGGATACCACGTTGCCGTACTTTCATCGGAGATCGCTGCCGCCAGGGACATCTTGGAAAAACTCCTCGAGGAAGAGCCTGAGGACGTGGGACTGGCCGAGTCTGCTGAACCTGTCGCCAGTAGGACGAGCCCGGAAAAGAGTCAAGAAGAACCAACGCTCAAGCTCTGGACCGGCGAAGACGAGCCTTTTGCAAGTTTTCTCGAAGCCGCTTTGTCCGAGAACGACATCCAACTGCGCATCGAAACGGACGGCAGACAAAGGGAATTCTACGTATGTCCGTCAGAGGAAGCTCGCGCTCGCGAAGTCGTCCGCCAAATCATCGAGGCTGCACCGCCGGAGTAGCTTCCTTCGTTTGTTCCCCTTGCGCACAATCACCTGCGGTCGCGTCTTGACCCTGCTTCGCGCGCGGTGCATTCTGTCAGCCCGTAGAAAATAGAACAATTCTTAAATGTGTATGAGGCATTCCTTGGCTAACACCTCGATAGAGCAAATTAGAACCGTTGCTGTGCTTGGCGCGGGCACGATGGGCAATGGCATCGCGCATGTGTTTGCGCGCGCCGGTTACAAAGTGATTTTGCGCGACGTCGAACGGAAATATCTCGACCGTGCGATGGATACTATCAGCAAGAATCTCGAACGCGAAGTGAAGAAAGGGAAGATTGACGAGGCGGAGAAGGGAAACACGTTCGCTCGCTTGCAGCCTGTTGTTGAGATGTCCGCCATCTCCGTTGCCGATTTCGCGATCGAAGCGGTGCCGGAAAAAATCGAAATCAAGCGCGCCGTTCTTACGGAAGCGGACAAGATTCTTCGCGAAGGCGTCGTCATCGCGTCAAACACTTCTTCCATCGCCATGACCGCGCTCGCGGCTTTGACCAAGCGCCCAGAGCGTTTCGTCGGCATGCACTTCATGAATCCCGTGCCGGTGATGCAACTCGTCGAAGTCATCCGTGCGCTGCAGACCGGAGACGACGCGTTCAATCTCACGATGGAGCTGGCGAAGAAGCTCGGCAAAACTCCCGTTGCCGTCAACGATTCGCCGGGCTTCGTTTCGAATCGCGTGCTGATGCCGCTCATCAACGAAGCCGCCTATTGCGTGATGGAAGGCGTCGCTGCTCCGGAGGCGGTCGATGCCGTGATGAAGCTCGGCATGAATCATCCGATGGGCCCGCTCGAACTGGCCGACTTCATTGGCCTCGACGTCTGCGTGGACATATTAAATGTTCTGCTCGAAGGTCTTGGCGATCCCAAATATCGCGCCTGCCCGCTCCTCAAGAAATACGTCGCCGCCGGCTGGCTGGGCCGCAAATCCGGCCGCGGCTTTTACCGCTACTAGTAGCTAGCAGGTGGTATAGTTTTTGAAGGAAGCCCCTCAGTACTTTGGTGCAGACAATGGGAAAGGCGCTGGCGATGAAATCCTACGTTTTCAAAGTCAGAGTGGAGCCAGACAAGTTCGAAGACGGTCGCGATGCGTGGCATGCGTCCTGCCCCGCCCTCAAGGGCTGCCACACGTGGGGCCACACTTACGAAGAGGCGCTGGCCAATGCCCGCGAGGCCATTGATCTTTACGTGCAAGACTTGATCGAGTCTGGTGAAGCTGTCCCTGTCGATCAGGGCACCATCGAACTGCCCGAGCCCGCCGTCGTCGTAAACGTATGACCCGCGTTCCGCGCGGGCTCCTAGCGCGCGATCTTGTCCACGCACTCGAAGCCGATGGTTTCGTTCTTCAGCGCGTGCGCGGTAGCCACCGAATTTTCAAACATCCCGACGGCCGCCGAGTCATTGTCGCCTATCATGCTCTGAACAATTCCTTCCCGATCGGCACTCTCCGGGCGATGATCAATGACGCCGGGTGGGACGACAAAGACTTGGAACGGCTCGGGCTGGTCGGTGGTTGACAGCCACTACGGTTGGCTACCATCGGCGCTGAATCGGCAAAGTGACAGTCAGCGGTTCTCTAGAACGTAAATTCTCGTATTTCCGGCGGCGATTTGGCGAAATCGCTGTAGCGAATCCACTTCGGCGCGACGACAAAGTAGCTGATACCTTCCCATTTCAATCGCACCGGGCCGTCCGCGAACGCCTGAAAATAGATCTCGTGGTACTTCCCGAGTTCGGTTGAGGAAATCTGCTTCGCGACGCCTTCGAACTGCACCGTCACTTCGCCTTGCCAACCAACGACGAATGCCGCGCGGGTATCCCGCCGCAAGTTTGCAAATTTCCGTGACCGGGCTACGCAATCAAAAACTATCTCGAACTCCTGCGTAATGGCGATTCCGACCAGGGCGGACTGCGGTTCGCCTTCCGGGCCAATCGTCGAAAGAACTCCAAGCCGATTCGTGGTCAGAAATTTGAGGAGCCCTTGCTTATCCATTCGACCGAACCTCCGGCACCATCCGCTGGGCCAAGAGTAGCATTCACAGAGAGCGAACAATAGGCGAAAATAATGTTTGCCTTTTGTTCGCCTATTTGCTATTTTCCTCCTCGGCGTTTTCAACAGGTGCCTGATGTGCTCCCCTTCGACCCTAGCGATTAGCTGCCCGGAACATGCTAGGCTCGAAAGCGAGTTCCAGGAGGCGCGCGACCGGATGCGAAACCTCATGAGGCTCCGCAAACTCTCGCCCTCCGAAGAACGGCAACTGGCGGACCGTGTGGCCATGGCCATCGCCCGCTTGAAGGAGCACCTGGCCGAGCATCGTTGCCAACGCTGGTAGCGCCCCGCACCTCAGCTGTCATCCCGAGCGTATCCACGAAGATGCGCGAAGGATCTCAACTGAAAATGCTGGGCAACGAAGTAAGCCAAAAAGACCTAGCGAACGAGTATCACAAAATGATAAAGTCCCTCTTCCGCTAAGTCCCTGGCAACCCGTTCGGCCCCTGAGGGCAATTTTCCCAATTTTCTCCACCGAGGTGTGACATGGCAGACGAGAAACAGAAAAACTTAGAAAACGCGATAGCCGTAATCGAAAAGTCGTACGGTAAGGGCTCCATCATGCGGCTGGGCAGCAAGGACGTTCTGGTGCCCGTGAACGTGATCCCGACCGGATGCCTTTCGATTGACGCCGCGCTTGGCGTCGGCGGCTTTCCGCGCGGACGCGTCATTGAGGTTTATGGCCCGGAATCTGGAGGCAAGACCACCCTCACGCTTCAAGTTATCGCCGAAGCGCAGAAGCTCGGTGGCCAGGCAGCGTTCATCGACGCCGAGCACGCGCTGGACCCGATCTACGCGCGCAAACTCGGAGTGGACGTGGACAATCTTCTCGTCTCGCAGCCGGATCACGGCGAACAAGCTCTCGAAATCGCGCAGGAACTGATTCGCTCGAACGCCGTCGACATCGTGGTCATCGACTCCGTCGCCGCTCTCGTTCCCAAGGCCGAACTCGAAGGCGACATGGGCGATCCCTCGATGGGCTTGCAAGCGCGGCTCATGTCGCAGGCGCTGCGCAAACTGACCGCGATCGTTTCGAAGTCGCGCACCTGCCTCATCTTC
>Ga0179592_10000571_pt1 | contig 14711 bp, 9 predicted proteins | sample CZODoug2_1_08_16_FD_148623 | JGI IMG/M metagenome (GOLD analysis project Ga0179592, IMG submission 148623) | Vadose zone soil fungal communities from Angelo Coast Range Reserve, California, USA - CZODoug2_1_08_16fungal (Illumina Assembly) | ecosystem: Environmental > Terrestrial > Soil > Vadose...
GCCTTTCTATCTGCGGCTCTTCCGGCCGGAGAAGTTGCGCTATGAACGGTTCGTAAACCCCGTGTCGATTGCCGAGGGCCCGGTGGGCGAGGTGGGAGGGTTTTTGGATCACTACCCATTCAGCAAGGGAGTGAGTCACTGGTTGGAGCGGCACAACGCGTATAGTTCCCTCGAGGCCCGTCAAATCGTCGAAAATCGGCGGGTTCGCGCAAAGCCTTCGGTGTACAAGGCGTTGCTGGCCGGTGATTCTCACGAGCGGCGTCTTCACCAGAAGGAGCTGTTTTATCGCGTTCCATTCAGGCCGTTGGTGAAGTTCTGCATTTTATATTTCGGCAAGCGCGGTCTCCTGGACGGGCGCGCCGGGTTTCAATATGCCGTTCTTGAGGCCATCTATGAATACATGATCGTACTGAAAGTCCGGGAATCTCAGGGAATGAGTTAAAAATGCAAGACGATCTCACGACGGCATACAGGTCTTTGCTGGCTGATAAAATCACGCTGACCGGGCGGATCGAGGAACTGCAGGCAACCTACCAGTCGGCGAACCCCTTTCCGCATGTCGTGATCGACGACCTGTTCGCTCCCGAGGTCCTCGACGCGTTGCTCGCCGAGATGGCGGCAATGGGCCGCGACAGGTGGAAGACGGTCGACAACGATTCGCGCGAGCGCACCTTACGTATGAAGTCGGCGGCGGAACTGGGCCCGGCCGGCGAAAAGCTCCTGAGCATCGTGCACTCGGCGGGATTTCTCTACTTCCTGTCGGAGATCACTGGTATACCTCGGCTTCTTCCGGATCCCTACTTGTTGGGGTCGGGCTACGCACAGATGCGGCGCGGCGATTATTTCAGCGTTCATTCCGACCGCAACGTTGCCTACGATACCGGCATGTTGCGGCGCTTGGCGATGATCGTCTTTCTCAACAAGTCATGGCGCCCGGAATACCACGGTAAGCTGGAATTGTGGAATCGCGAAGCGACGAGCTGCGATGCGACGGTCGAGCCTTTGTTCAACAAGACCATCATTTTCGAAGTGGCCAACCCGAACTACCACGGCGTTCCCGTGCCATTGGCTTGTCCGTCCGAGCGCTCGCGCCAGTCTTTTATTCTCTACTATCACACCGTCGGCATACCGGGCCAGCCGTACGTCAAGCCGCACACGTCTCTGTTCGCGCCGCGTACGCATGGCACGAACCGGGTGACGCTGCGCCAAATCGCTCGTGAAATCGTACCTCCCTTTCTAGTCAGAGCGGTGCGGAAGCTTCGCCGCCGGGACGACCTGTGAGGGCGGGTGCCCGAGTTCAATGAGTTCGCTGAACAGGTTTCTCTCAGCCAGCGCTGCGGCTTGGGTGAGAATAGTACTGACCGTACTGACGCAGGTCTTGCTCGTCCCGGTTTTTCTCACGCATTGGTCACTGGAACAATATGGTTGCTGGCTCATCATCCAGACTATCATCGGCTTGTCGTCGATGCTGAGCGCGAGCCACCATAACTATGTCGGCTACGAATTTCTCAAGATTGGCGACGAGCATGTCGAAAAGATGCGCATCTTGTTTTATTCCGCGCTTCCCTACGTGCTGCTGCTGGCCTTGCTTGAACTATTTGCAATTGGCGGATTCATTTACTTCGGCTTCGTGCAAATGGTGTTCGATCCTGAGCGCTCGATGGATGGCAACCTCTTGCATCAGGCATCCATTTCCCTGATTCTCTACTCCGTCACGTGGCTGGTGGTTACCAGCGTGAGTGGGCTGGCATTCAGGGCGGCGGCACCGTACGGCCATTTTCCGCGAATGATGTGGTGGAACGCTCTTCTAACGCTGATGGGAGCTTTGGTGTCAGGGATCGCGGTTGCGCTCGGGGCGGATCTACTCGAGACGGTAATTTGCATTACGGTCACGAATGTTCTGGTGAACATCCCGATTCATCTCGATATGTGGCGCGTATTTCGCCGTCATGAGCTCTACCCGGTCCGGCCGGATTGGGGGTTGGGTATCAGGAATGTCTGGCATTCATTGGCGATTGCTCTGAGCGCAGTGCTCGACATTTCCCGCCAACAAGGCGTGCGCATCTTTCTCGGCGCCATCGTTGGTCTGGCTCAGATGACCGCATTTTCGACCATGCGAACGATGAGCAACCTCTCTCTGCAGGGAATTGGGACGATTACCAATCCAATCATGCCGGAGATCATGAAATTTCTGCGTGCACGGGATTCGGAACGGACAAGCGCAACCATAGGCTTTGTTTGGTTTTTTGCGGTCATCCTCCTGTCGCCGCTGATGATCGCGTTTCAGTGGATCATGCCGATCGTATTCCACGCCTGGACTCGCGGCAAGATTGCATTCAATCCCGTTTTGTTCGGGCTTTTTTCGATTGCACTACTGTTGTTTTCGCTGGCCCGGCCGCCGTTTGCGGTGCTGCAGGGAAACAATCTTGTGAGAATTCAGCTTCTGATGTCAATTGCGGTCAGCGTGGTGGCGGTCGGCGGCATTCTACTTTTCACGGCGCCGTTCGGCGTGGTGGGCGCTGCGGCGTCGCTGTTGCTGGCGGAGCTGTTGGGGACCGTGATCGCGGTGTGGTATGCCTGGCAATGGCTCGAGAGCAGCAGCATCGGCTTTCCCTGGGCGTTGTTCACCGTGGCGGTCGCTTCCATCGTTCTCGCAAGCATGACGATAGCCCTCATGGTTTATTTGCCCCAAGCCACGCTTCCCGTATGCGTCGTATCGATCGTCGTCAATGCCGTTCTCGGCGTTGCCTTCGTGCGGCGACTTCCGCCCCTGGCACTGCAGAAAATGCGCGGAATCTTCGCGCGGGGGATCGGACGCCGTGCGCCTCTGTAAGACGGCGACTGACGGGCCTTCGGCCGGGTTGCCGATAGCCGTTGGGCGGGAACGCGCCTTCGTGACGCGCAGAAATCCCGATATATTTAGGCTAGAATCCGTCTTTCGGGAGGTGTCGTGTTGCGTCGATTAATGGGAATAATCTTGTGGCTTGCATGTGCGGGCTCCGCCGGCGCCGCCATCGCGCCTCCTCCTCCGACGCCTGAGGACGGCACGACCTTCGATTTGTTCGTGGGCGATCAGTACACCTACGACGACAATTTGTACCGGATCCCCACGGCATTCAGCCCGCTAGTATCAACTCTCCCGTCCAGCGCGACCCGCGGAGACCGATACAACACCGTGTCCGCGGGTGGTACGGGTCAATGGTTCATCGGCAGGCAGAACATCGATCTTACCCTGCGCGCAGACAATAGCCTGTTCGCACACAACACTACCCTCAACAATACCGGCGGCGACGGCTCGCTCCTGTGGAATTGGCTGGTGGGATCGCATTTTTCCGGCCAGGTGGGTGCGGAGTTCAATCGGGCATTGGCGGGTTTCACTGAGACCCGCTATCTAGGCCGGGATTTGGTCGACACGAAGACTTATTTTGGGAAGGGAACATTTCAGGTCGGCCCGCATTGGGCGATCATCGGCGGCGCGCGCGAAATGGATATCACCCATGGAGCCGCCGCCGCGGTCTACAATAATTTCAAGACCAGGTCGGGCAATGCCGGAATGGAGTTCTCGACGGGGGCCTCCGACACCTTCGGAGTCGAGTACCAGTACACCAGGGGCCTTTATCCTCCGAACTACACGTTTGATAATCTCCCGTTCGATCGTGACTTCAAAGAAGACACCTATCGCGGCACGATCAAGTATGCCATTACGGAGAAGTTCAACGTCGATGCCTACGCCGGGTACATGAAGCATACCCTTCCTCCGCAAAACATCTTGCCGACCTCCATTTTCGGCAATTTTTCAGGCGATGTCTGGCGAGTGACATTGAATTGGGTGCCGACGGAGAAGACGCAGTTGGGGTTCGCCGGCTGGCATGAATTGCATGCCTACCTCGTGAACGCGTCAAACTACTTCGTATCGAAGGGCTTCAGCGTCTCGCCGACGTGGCGGCCGACCGAAAAAATAGCCATCGCATTTGTTGCCTCCCGCGAGGATCAGGATTTCGTCGCCATTCAGTCCGTGCTCGGCTTGCTGGCGGTGCCTCGTTTCGACCGGGTGACCGGCGAACAGATCAATGCCTTTTACACTCCCCGGGACCGCTGGACCTTCAACCTATTTTTTCGCAACGAACGACGCAGTTCGAGCGACACCAATTTTACCTATGCCGACAGATCGGGAAACGTCAGCTTTACATATAAATTCTGGTAGCGCCGTTTCACCGTAGCTTGAGTCGATCGCCGTACCCCGTGAGTTCGAGGTAGCCTCTGCCGACCGGCCGTTCCGCCTCGTAGGCACGTACCGCGCCCTCCCAGTAGATCGCGCCGGTGGAGAGGCGCGTATCGTTTTCCTGGTCGTCCATCAACGGCCTCAAAACGAAGCCGTGCGATCCTGCATCGACCCGCCATTCCACCGGATACTGGCTGCCCGTTCTCGGCGATGTCCAGGTGCGAACGGCGTCGAAGCGCACGGCGGCCGCCTGCAATATGTCAACTTTTCCATCGCCGCCGCGATACGTTCCTCCGGCCCAGCGCACGCTCCCATCCACGCCTCGAATTCGAAAGGCCATCAGCGCTGCGCCGTGATCGAGGTTGATGCCGATCCAATCCCACCCCTGGGCGGCATCGTCGAGATATTCACTGGACCATTCGTGGTCGAACCACGCCTCGCCGGTCACCCGGGTCGGCTCTCCGCCGCGAGTGATGTTTCCCGTCACTGTCATGTGCGGCAAGCTGTAGTAGTAACTCGCCGACGCGGGTTCAGGGCCTTTGCGGCTCACGCCCGCATCCCCATTGATCAACGGAGGTTGCGTATCGGCGAGTTCGACCTCAATCGCAAAATCCTCGGCGGCGATCTTCGCCTCGTACACCCCCGCCCGGTGCTTCAGGGACCAGTCGTCCATCCACACCTCCGTGTCCCCTTGGACGGCCTCGGCAAGTCCGAAACCGGCGCGCCTGATCCGCTGGTCCTGCCATAGGCGGCCCCGTTTCGGGTCGCTGATGGCGCAGTGTGCGATCAGCAGCTGATGCGGCGCGAACGCGCTCGGATTGTCGGCAGCGATATCGGGTCTGGTGCGAAAAAACGTGATTTGAAATCCCAAGGATTCGCCGCTCTGCGTGCTGAGCCATCCGGTCACGTACCACCACTCGGTGCGAAAATTCGGGTGACTGCCATAATCGCGAGGAAAGGCCATCGGATTGCCCGGCGTCACGATCGCGTAATCGGTAACCGCCGCGGCGATTGCACCACCGGCCTGGCCGGCGATCAGAAGTGCGGTCACCAGAAACAGACGCCGAACTTTCACCAATCCTCCCGCACGGCGCGCACGGCATCCGTGCTGGTAGCCGCCCGGCCGCTCCAAATCGCAGTGAGCGCAGCCGCTCCAATCAGAATGACGCTGAGCGCGCCAAGCTGCCACGCCGGCACCTTAAGATCGATGCTCCAATTGAACGATTGCCGGTTCACGACGTAAACCAGCACCAGGCTCAACACGGCGCCAAGGGTGAGTCCGTACAAAACGCCGAACACGCTCATCAGGAGTCCTTCGCTCGCCAATATGCCGACCACTTGTCGCCGCAGCATGCCGATATGCCGCAGCATGCCGAACTCGGAGCGGCGGGCGAGCGCGGTCGAGCCGGCGGCGAAACTAATGCCGGTAAGGCCGATGACGACGGCGATTCCCTCCAGCGCATAGGTTATCGCAAAGGCACGATCGAAGATTTGCAGAGAACGCTCCCGGACGGCTGTGCTCGTCATGATCTCCAGCATGTCGCCGCGATCGAAGCAGGCGCGTAAGCTGGCCGCGACGGCATCCGCAGTGCGCCGGCCGTTGAGCCACACGGATCCTTCCGTTGCGCCGCGGTCCCCCGTGGCCGCGCTGTAAGCCGGAATCGTCATGACGACTGCGCCGAAGGTGCGCGCGTAATCGCGCCAGACACCGGCGACCCGGTACTTCCCGGCACGGCCGGCCAACGACAGGGCGAGCGTACCTCCGCTTCGCAGGCCGTAGAGATCCTGGAGCGCCTCCGAAATCCACACCGGCTCTAGCTGATCGCCCGGCGCCGGCGCGGCGGTCTCGACGAGGGGTAACTCGCCGGCAGCTTGGCTTGGCGTAGCGCCGCGTGCGATCAGCGTCACGGCGGGGCGGCCGGCATCGAGCAGGATCTGCCGGGTCCGCCGGAACTCGAGCCGCTCGATGCCCGGCACCGAGGCAAGTTTTGCCTGTTCCGAGGGAGACCAATACGCCGTGTCGTTGCCCAGCGGTTCGCGTATCTGCAGATCGGCCGGAAGCAATTTCCCCAGCCAATGCTCGAACGATACCCGGAACGAGTAGACCATGATGGCCATAGCGACCATGAGGCTGAAGCTGACGATGATGGACGCCAAGCTCAACGCGGACAGGCCGACATTCTCCCGGAGCTGAGCGATCGCCGCGTCCCACACCACCCGATTAGTGGGTGGGGCCAGTGCGAGAACTCTGACCGTCAATACCGGCACCAACAGCACGGCGCCGAAGAGCCACGCGGCGATCGATGCATAGCCGAAGAGGGGCAGCCCGGCCACCGCCGGCAGCAGCGCGAACAGTGCGCCCACCAGCAGCAGGGCGAGGCCCGCGTGCCAGCTCGTTCTCGCAATCTCGCCGTAGTCGCCGTCTCCGCCCTTGAGCGAACGGGCCGGTGGTTGCCGCGATGCGCTCCGGGCAGGCATCCACGCGCCGGCGCTTGCGACGCAGGTACCGACGATGAAAAAGAATCCCAGCGGGAGAGCGGCGGCATGCACGGTTGCGCCCATCGCATGCAATTGCCCCTGCCCAAGGTCGCCCGTCAGTACCCGCAACATGGCGGCCGCGAACACGAATCCCAGCATGGCACCGAGCAACGATCCCACCATGCCGAGTGCGGCGCCTTCGCCGACCAGAGCCCACTGCAATCCGACTCGGGTCACGCCGATCGCACGCAGCAGCGCCAGCGAACGGCGCCTGCGCAGCACGGACAGCGATTGCGTCGAGAAGACCAGAAATGCGCCGGTCCAGAGCGCGACCAACGCCAGCATATTGAGGTTCACCCGGTAAGCGCGCGTCACCGTCACCGCACGGTCGCGCTCGACCCTCGGTGCGACCGCCAGCACCCCCGGCGGTAATCGCCGCTCGAGCTCACTGCGGTACGCGTCCACGGGTGTGCCCGCCGCCAGCCGCAGATCGACGCGGTTCAAGCGACCGAGCATATTGAAGATCCATTGAACGGATGCGATGTCCATGACCCCCAAAGGCTCCGGGAAATTCTCCTCAGGCAGGATGCCGAGCACACGAAGCGGCTTTGTGGAGCTGCCGACAGTCACCGCAAGCACGTCGCCGCGCCGCACGTCCAACTGCCGCGCAGCGCCGCTGCTCAAAAAAATTCCGTCCGTGTGAAGGAGTTCGAGGAAGCCGCCCGCCATTCCGCCGAGCAAAGCCGGTTGCAGCGCTGCCGCGCGAAACGGGTCCAACCCAAGTATCTTGAGCGTATCGCGCCGCCCGGGAAGCGCCGCCTGAAGTTCCAGTACCGGGCTCGCGACGGCGACCGCGGAATCGCGCGCCAGCGTCGGGTACAGCTCTTCGGAGAATCCATCGCGAGGTCCTCGAACGATGATATCCGCTTCGCCAACAAGCCGTTTCGTGGCCAGGCCGAACTCGTTGAGCGCCGTCGCGTTCACGAGGAAAACTGATTCCCCGAGCGCAACGCCGAGCGCGATCGCCAGTACCGTTACCAACAGGCGTCCGGGCTGCTCGCGCAATTGCGCCAGCAACAGCATGCTCCAACACCTAAGGCTCATCACTCTCGCCCCAGGGCGTGCAACCCCCGACCATCCAGCATCAGGATCCGGTCCGCCGTGTCCGCCGCCGTGCGGGAATGCGTGATCAATAATCCGGCGGCCGAGTTCGCCTTGATCTGCGCGCGCAGCAGCGCGAGGATCTGCGCCGCGCTGCGCGGATCCAAATTGCCGGTCGGCTCGTCCGCCAGCACCAGCCGCGGTTTGTGCACCAATGCACGGGCGATGGCAATCCGTTGCACTTCGCCGCCGGAGAGTTCACGTGCATAGCGCCGGGCCAGCGCGGCGACGCCGACCGCTTCCATTATCTCGGCGGTGCGGCGCAACCGCTCTGCCGCGGCAACGCCGAGCAATTCGAGCGGCAACGCAATGTTCTGCTCGACGGTGAGGTAGGGCAGCACGTGGAACGCCTGGAACACGAAGCCCACCGCCCGGCGGCGCAACAGGGTGGTCGCGTCGTCGTCCATGGCGGATATCTCCAGTCCTAAGAGTCGCACGCGGCCCGAGTCCGGTCTGTCGAGGCCGGCGAGCAGGTTCAGCAGGGTCGATTTGCCCACGCCCGACTCGCCCATCACCGCCACGTACTCGCCTCCGGCCAGTTCGAGATTCAGGTCCTCGAACACCGGCGGACGATCACTTCGGTACCGCTTGGTGAGATTCTCGAGCCGCAGAACGGCAGGTTCAGCCACCACGCGAAATACTCAGACAGGCTCCTCAATCGGCAATTAAGCGGCGTCGACTCCGATGACCGCTTTGACCTCCAGAAAGTCCCGCAACCCGAATTCGCCGTACTCGCGTCCGTTGCCGGACATCTTGAAGCCGCCGAACGGTGTTCTCATATCGCCGTAGGCGCCGTTCAAGGCGACCTGGCCGGCGCGAATCCGATTACCCACCCGGCGTGCACGAACGTTGTCCTGCGACCATACGTAGGCCGCGAGTCCGTACGGCGTGTCATTGGCGATCCTGACCGCATCGTCCTCGGTCTGATAAGGCAGTATGCACAACACCGGCCCGAAAATTTCCTCGCGTGCAATGGTCATTTCATTGCGGACGCCGGAAAAAATAGTCGGCTTGACGAAGTAACCCTTGGTCAGACCATCCGGGCGCCCGGTCCCGCCGGTCACCAGATGTGCCCCTTCCGCGATGCCTTTTTCGATGTACCCTTCGACGCGGTCGAACTGCAGTTTGGACACCACGGGTCCCACCGCCGTCTTCTCCGAGGTGGGGTCGCCGACGATCACCGTGTCCGCAACACGCTTGGCGATGGCTTCGACCTCGGCCATCCTCGCGGCCGGCACCAGCATGCGCGTCGGCGCATTGCAGGATTGCCCGGAATTCTGGAATACATGGAGGACGCTCTGCTTCACCGCGCGCTCGAAATCGGCGTCGTCCAGCAGCACGTTCGGCGACTTGCCGCCGAGTTCCTGATGCACGCGCTTGACCGAAGCCGCCGCGTTCCTCGCAACCTCGGTACCGGCGCGAGTCGAGCCGGTAAAGGACACCATGTCCACTTCCCGATGCGAGGAGAGCGGTGCTCCGACATGGATGCCGTCGCCGTTGATGAGATTGAAGACACCGGCGGGCACGCCGGCCTCGTGCATCACCTTCGCCCACAGAATTGCGCTGAAAGGAGAATATTCGGACGGCTTCAGCACCATGGTGCATCCCGCGGCGAGGGCGGGGACGACTTTGGCCGCCACTTGATTCATCGGCCAATTCCACGGCGTGATGAGTGCGCACACACCGACGGGCTCCTGGACGAGCCGGGTGGTTCCGTGCAATTCCTCAAACTTGAACGTTTTCAACACCTCGATCATCGCGGCGATGTGCCCCACCCCGATGCGGGTCTGCGAACCCTTCGCAAGCGTGATGGGTGCGCCCATTTCAGTGGATATCGCCAGTGCAATCTCGTCGTAGTGAGCCTTGTAGGCCGCAAGTACGCGCTCCAGGAGGGCAAGGCGTTCCGCCGGGGTGGTCCTGGAGTAGCCGTCGAAAGCTCGCCGGGCGGCTGCCACCGCACGATCGACGTCTCTCGGACCGCCCATCGATATCGTTCCGGCGACCGCTTCGGTCGCCGGGTTGATCACGTGGAATTCCTTGGGTTCGACCGGATCAACCCAGGCGCCGTCGATGTAGAACTGCCGATTGTCGTAGATCATCAATATCCCCTGAAGAAAGCTCATTGCGGTGAGCCGCATTCTACCCGCTGCGCGCTCCTGGGGGGGACCCGCCGTCGCGATTTGCAGACAGCGCCCCGGACTGCCTGGCCGGCATGAATTTACACATTTTAACGCCACAGTTCGCATCGGCGAGCCGCGAGGGTTGATAGGCTGCCGGTGGGTGAACAATCGGAAGGTCGTTTAATGATTGGCAAGCGATGGTCGGTGCGGGGCGGTGCGGCTCTTGCGGCGTTAATTCTCGTTTCAGCGGCTGGCGCGCAGGCTGAATACAACCCGGTGTCCACCCGCCCGGTGTCGATCGGGCCGGAGGCCGGCCGCCTGATCGTCGGCTTTCGCGCCACGTCGAGCAACACCGTGGTGCAAACCATCCACTCGCAGGCGCGCGGCACGACCGTCAATATAAGCCAGGCCCGCACCGACGCCGGCGATCTCGCCGCACTCACGCAGCGAGCGGGATTGAACGTGGCGAAGTCGCGCCAGCTGACTTCCAGCATGCACGTCATCCATCTGCAAAAGACTTTGTACGGTGCGGACGTTGCCGCGGCGCTAACCGCGCTTCGCGCGGATCCCGCGGTCAAATTCGCCGAGGTGGACCAACGCCGCTACCCGCATGCGACCACGCCCAACGACCTCTTGTTCGGTCCGTCGGCGAATGCAACCGGCCAGTGGTTCATGCTGGCGCCGAGCACCCTGACGCCCACCAGCGATGCGGCAGCCACCGACGCAGTATCCGCGTGGGACATTACGAAAGGCAGCACCGGTACGGTGATCGCCGATGTCGACACCGGGGTGCTGTTCGATCACCCGGATCTGCTGCGCGCCGGCTTCGGCGGGCGCCTGCTGCCGGGGTACGACTTCGTGTCGGGGGACGTGAACCCGAGCTCGCCCTACAATTCGCTGGGAACCTTTTTGATCGCCAACGACGGTGACGGCTGGGATCCGGACCCCTCGGATCCGGGCGACTGGATCAGTGCCACGGACGAAAAGAACGTGCTCTTTCCCGCTGCGACCTGCGGCGGCCCGAACGGTGCGCCCAGCGACAGCTCCTGGCACGGCACTCGCGTCATGGGCATTCTCGGCGCATTGACTGACAACACAGTGGGTGTCGCGGGCATGACTTGGTATCCGTACCTGCTGCCGGTGCGCGCGCTCGGCAAGTGCGGGGGCTATGACTCGGACATCATCACGGGTATGCAATGGGCCGCGGGCATGCCCATTACCGGCGTCCCGAACAACCCGTATCCGGCGGACATCATCAATCTGAGCCTGGGGGGTCCCGGTAGCTGTCCGACGGCGTACGCCGATGTGGTCACCGCGTTGAATACACTGGGAGTGCTCATCGTTGCCTCTGCGGGCAACGAGAGCGGTCCCGTCGATGCCCCCGCCAACTGTACCGGGGTGCTCGGCGTGGCGGGCTTGCGCAATGTGGGCACGAAGGTGGGCTATAGCAGCTTGGGTCCCCAGGTGGGGATCGCGGCACCCGCCGGCAACTGCGTGAATTCCTCGGGCGCGTGCCTCAAGTCCATCGATACCACCACCAGTACCGGCTTGACGACACCCGCCGCCAGCACCTACACGGATCAAAGCAGTCCCAATCTCGGCACGAGTTTCTCGGCGCCCATCGTCAGCGGCATCGCGGCGCTGATGCGCGCGGTCAATGCCAATCTCACGCCCGCACAGTTGATTGCGAGAATCGAGTCGAGCGCCACCGCCTTCCCGCAGCCCGCCCCCCTCATCGCGAGCGGATACGTATGCCCGACCGCCGATCCCGCTTCTGGCGAGTGCGCATGTCCGATTAACCACAGTCAATGCGGCTACGGCATGGCGAACGCGCTCGCCGCCGTCAAGGCCGCGCAGCGGCCGATAGCGGCGGTCGTCGTGCCGGCATCCTCCGCCGTAGGCAGTGCCGCGGTGCTGGATGCAAGCGGCAGCGCGGCCTCCTGCGGCCGCACCATCGCATCCTATGCTTGGACGGCCAATCCCAGCTCACTGATTCCCCCCGGCTCGACAGCGGCCCAAGTCACGGTCACTCCGAATGGGACTGCGGGAACGGTGACACTGGTGGTCACGGACAACCTCGGCGACACCGACACGGCCACGCTGGCCGTCGCCGCCGGCGGCGCCATCACCAAAGCCGCCGTCGTCGCGGCTTCCGCCGGCACCAGCGCCGGCGCCTGTCCCACCCCGTTGACGGTGACCACCTCGGCGCCGACCGTGACCGAGGCGTTCTCTCCCGCCAGCGTGGGAGAGAATGTCGTCTCGACGCTGACGATCACGCTCAGTAACTTAAACGCCTTTGCCCTCACGCAGGCCAGCCTGACCGAGGCGCTGCCCGCCAATCTCAGCGTGTCGACCTCCGCATCGGCAGCGGCGCCTGCAACAACCTGCGGCGGGGGCACCTTGACGAATACCACGAGCAGCGTGACGTTGAGCGGCGCCGACATTCCGGCGAAAGGCAGCTGCGCGATCACGCTGCCGGTGCAAAGCGCGACGGCGGGCAGTTACACCAGCACTGTGGCGGCCAAAGCGCTCACCACGGGCCCGGCGGGAGCGAACGCGCAAAGCGCGACGGCGGTCTTGTCGGTGACCGCGCCGCCCAGCAAGGGCGGAGGCGGCGATTTGGACTGGTGGGACACGATGTTCGTCGTCGGCGTCCTGCTCGCAGGCCGCCGCCACGCGAAGCGCCGGCCGCAGCGACAATGACGCTCATCGAGCCCGCGAAGACGCACAAGGATCCGCGCGCGGCTCAAGTCGCTTGTGAGTTCAAGCCGCTTGCGAGTCGGCGTCCGCGGGCAGGACGATCTTGAAGCGAGTCTCGTGCCCGACCAGGCTCGCGAGCGCGATCTTTCCGCCGGCTTCATGGACGTAGCGCCGCACCAGCGCCATGCCCGCGCCGTGCCTGGTGTCGGCATTCGAATCGGCAAGCGTGGTGAAGCGGGATTTGAAGATGAGTTTGATCACTTCCCGGTCGCGCAAGCGGCCCGCCGCATCCTCGGTGAGAACGCCGCGCGCGATCGCAGTGGCGCGAACCTGATCCGGAACGAGTCCGCAGCCGTCATCCTCGAACAGCAATTCGAAATTCTCATCCTTCGCCCTGAACTCGAGCCGCAGCATGCCGCGGACGTTCTTGCCCGCAGCTTTGCGCACCGCCGGCGGCTCGATGCCGTGCATGACGGCATTTCGAATGAATTGGATGGCCACGTTCTTGATCATCGCGAGATATTTCTGCGGCACCAGGTGCAATCCGGTGGTTTCGAGAAGTACTTGTTTGTTGTGTTCCTGCGCGACGTGTTCCGTCAGCGCCTGCAGCGTGCTGCCGAGGCTGCCGGCAGGCGCGGTCTGGTGCGCACCGGGCATGCGCTTGGGCTTGAGCTCCGCGGCGGCAGCCGTAAAATTCGGCGCTTCAATGATCGCCGTGCCGTCGTGCGTGGTGGGATGGCCGTGGCCGGCGGCGTCAGGCTCGTGCGCGGAGCCGGCCGCGGTCAGAGTCTTCACCAGGGTGAATTGGCCGTACATCTGATCCAATTTCACCGCGAGAGGCAGAAAATCGCCGCCGGAGAGTCCGCTGCGGAGGCGTAAATTCTGCAGCGCATCCTCGAATACGCGGGCCGCGCTCTCCAGGGCGGTGAGTCTAAAAGCCGCGGCTTCGCGCCGGACGCGGTCGACTTGGTTGAGAATCTCTTCGAGCTTGTTGCGGAATGCCGCTTCTTCGCGCGCGGGTTTCTTGAGCACGGTCCCGATGGTATTCATGGAAGCGTCGGTCTTTTGCATGAATGCGCCGAAGCGAGCCGCGCCCATCTGCAGAACGCTGCGCAGGATTTCGCCTTGGGTTTCAACCTCCATCCGCAATTCTTCCAATTCTCTGTTGGCCTGGACCCGCGCGGTGATGTCGGTAACGCGCACCAGCCAGACCCGGGGTTCCTCGGCCGCCGCGATGGGCTCGAACTCGAAGGAGTAGTGCGCGTTGTCGAAGGAACCGTCGGGATTCTTCAGGCGTACATCGATGTCGCTGAAGGATTGGGTATCGGCTGCGCCCCCCAGCAGTGCGCCGATGCCTTTTTTTGCCGCCGTCAAGGTTTTCGGCGTGACCACCGGCGCGAGCAATTGTTCGAACGTCAAATTCGCAAAGTCCTCCCGTCGAAACAGCGTCGCAAGCGCAGGCGACACCGGCGGCAGAACCTTGTCGTTGGCATCGAGCAGAAACAGACCTTGCGAGATGCTGTTGAGGAGGGCGTCGGTCAGCCCGCTGCGGCCGCCGTCGGCTGCCTGGTTCTCGCGCTTCCTTCGCTTGCCCGTGATGAACATATGGCAACAGGGTGCCAAAGACTCACCGCAGCCGAATTGATGGCTGTCACAGCCCGGACGGTTGCCGGCCACGCCGTGCATTTGAATGGGACGGGGGTCACGGTGCGCGGGTCACACCGAGGTTGCCGGCGGCTCAGGCGACAGCCGCCACCAGGGGACCCAAGTCGGCCAGCAGCTCATCGGCCGAGGCGTAGCGCTCCTCCAGCCGCTTGGCCATGAGGCGGTCGAGCAGTGCCTGCTGCAACGCAACATTAGGCGGGAGTATCGGTACGGGTGAGCCAGCGTGCTGCGCCATGATGGCCATCGCGGTGCGCCCGCTGTACGGGCGCTCACCCGTCAGCATTTCATAGAACATCACGCCCAGGCTGTACAGATCGGTGCGCGCGTCCACCCGTTGTCCTTGCGATTGCTCGGGACTGATGTAG
>Ga0179592_10000575_pt1 | contig 14667 bp, 8 predicted proteins | sample CZODoug2_1_08_16_FD_148623 | JGI IMG/M metagenome (GOLD analysis project Ga0179592, IMG submission 148623) | Vadose zone soil fungal communities from Angelo Coast Range Reserve, California, USA - CZODoug2_1_08_16fungal (Illumina Assembly) | ecosystem: Environmental > Terrestrial > Soil > Vadose...
TAATGCTTTTAGCATTAAAAAATAAAAGTAAACAACGTAAATGTATTCTTATAAAATATATTTATATTTTACTATACAATTGTGTATAGTGTTAGTAAAGGTTAAGTTTTTATATAACCCTGAGGGAAATTAGTTTTTTTATTATTGCCTTCTCATGTTACTTACTCTTTTATTAATAACACCTATGTTAGGAATATTTACCATATCTACAGGTATGTCTTATGAATTATCATCTTTGGATATTAACCGTGTAAAAACAATAGCTTTAAGTACGTCTATAATTAATCTGTTTATTTCTTTAATAATCTTTATATTATTTGATTTTAGTAGCAATCAATTCCAATTTGTTCAAGAATATCATGAGATAAGTTCATTTGATTTTTATTTAGGTTTAGATGGTTTATCTATATATTTCGTCATGTTGACAACTATAATAACACCGATTGCATTATTAAGTAATTGAAATTCTATTAGCGAAAATATAAGATCTTATGTAATAATAATTTTATTATTAGAAACACTATTATTAGCAGTTTTTTTAGTATTAGATATTTTGTTGTTTTATATTTTTTTTGAAAGTATATTACCGCCTTTATTTATATTAATTGGTTTATTTGGATCTAGTAATAAAGTAAGAGCCAGTTTTTATTTGTTTTTATATACATTATTCGGATCATTATTCTTATTATTATCTATATTAGCGATGTCTTCAATAATGGGAACAACTGATTTTGATGCTTTATATAAAACGAATTTTAATTATTCTACCCAATTATTTTTATTTTATGGTATATTTATAGCATTTGCTGTAAAAACTCCTACTATATTTTTAAACACTTGATTATTAAAAGCTCACGTTGAATCACCTTTAGGTGGTAGTATTATACTAGCGGCTATTGTTTTAAAATTAAGCTTATATGGTATATTTAGACTTATATTGCCTTTATTACCTAAAGCCTCATTAGATTATACATATATTATATACCTTATAGGTGTTATAACTATTATATATGCTAGTTTTAGTACTTTAAGAACAATAGATGTTAAAGAACTTATTGCTTATAGTTCTGTATCACATGCTGCAGTTTATCTTATAGGTGTGTTTAGTAATACTATTCAAGGAATAGAAGGTGGTATAGCTTTAGGTTTAGCCCACGGTTTTGTTTCAAGTGGTTTATTTATTTGTGCTGGTGGTGTATTATATGATAGATCTGGTACTAGATTAATTAGTTACTATAGAGGTATTGCTCAAGTAATGCCTTTATTTTCTATTTTATTCTTTATTTTATCTTTAGGTAATTGTGGAGTTCCTCTTACTTTAAATTTTGTAGGAGAATTTATGTCTCTTTATGGTGTATTTGAAAGATTACCTTTATTGGGTGTTTTTGCAAGTTCATCTATAGTTTTCTCCGCTGCATATACTATATATATGTTTAATAGAATAGCTTTTGCTGGATCATTTAGTAAATTTTTTGAAGCCAATATAAGTGATGTTAACAAACGTGAATTTTTTATTTTATTTACACTAGTTATATTCCCTGTAGTATTAGGTATATACCCTGCTCCTGTGCTAGATGGTTTACACTATTCAGTATCATCATTAATATATAATAACTAAAGTTAACTATATAATTAAATCTTAATTAAAAACCCTACTAAAAATAATATATAGGTTTTTAGAGTCTAGAAAAATTAAAGTTAACTTTAGATTTATTCTAATTAATTTAAGGACTATAAAGTTTTTATTATTTTATTAAATAATAATGTAAAAATAATTATAACATTGAAACTATATAACTAAAAAAAAATGCCACAATTAGTTCCGTTTTATTTTATAAATCAAGTAACTTTTGCTTTCATATTACTTGTAATAATGATTTATGTATTTTCAAAATACATTTTACCAAGATTTGTCCGTTTATTTATTTCTCGTATATTTATAAGTAAATTATAATAAAGAGTTTTTTTTATTATTTTATAGAAAAAAAAAAGTTTAGGATATATTTCAATAAAAATTAAAACTAAAAATATAAACATATATGATTAATTTTTTTTATACAGCAATACCAAGTCCTTTAGATCAATTTGAAATTAGAAATTTATTAAGTTTGGATGCTCCAATACTAGCTAATTTACATATATCATTAACTAACATAGGTTTATATTTAACAATAGGTGCAATATTAGTTTTAACATTAAATGTTTTAGCAACTAATTACAATAAAGTTGTAAGTAATAACTGATCTATAAGTCAAGAAACAATATATGCTACTATACATAGTATAGTAACAAATCAAATAAACCCAACAAAAGGACAAGTATATTTTCCATTTATATATACTTTATTTATATTTATTTTAGTAAATAATTTAATAGGTATGATTCCTTATAGTTTTGCGTCAACAAGTCATTTTATTTTTACATTTGCTCTTAGTTTTACTGTAGTATTGGGTGCAACTATATTAGGATTCCAGAAGCATGGTTTAGAATTTTTTTCTTTATTAGTGCCAGCTGGTTGTCCTTTAGCTTTATTACCTTTATTAGTTTTAATAGAGTTTATATCATATTTATCCAGAAATGTTTCTTTAGGTCTTAGATTAGGTGCTAATATACTTTCGGGACACATGTTATTAAATATCTTAGCAGGTTTTACTTATAATATAATGACAAGCGGATTTATATTCTTTTTCTTAGGATTAATACCTTTAGCTTTTATTATAGCATTTTCTGGGTTAGAGTTAGGTATCGCTTTTATACAAGCTCAAGTTTTTGTAGTTTTAACTAGTAGTTATATTAAAGATGCTTTAGATTTACATTAATAACCAATGTATACTATAAAAATAGTATCGTTGTATATAAAAGTGCGAATATATTAAATATAAACTTAAAATAATATCTTAATTATAAGAAGCGCTAAAAACTAAAAACTAATATCTTTTTTTTCATATATATTTGGTATATAATTATTGGATTGATAATATTTCTCGAGCAGATACAAGATTTTTAATAAAAAAAAAAGGGATTTTTGTGTTACTAAGAGTATAATATTATATTAAAATATAGTATAGGAAAGTCAGGTGCTTGTTAAGCCGAAACATATAAGAAATGTTTGTTAAGTTAAAACTTGAGTATTAAACAGAAAATAATAAACTTATTTCTATAGTAATAATTATAGCTAAATGTATTTAAATATTTATTTTTATACAGTATGATAATGTTAACGAACCTTCAAGCTCTAGGTTAAGCCTTAATATAGACTAATAACTAATACAGGACCCCGCTTAATTGTATCCAAAAATAAAAAAAGATAATTTAAATAAAAAAAATCGAGATATCTGATAAAATTAGCAGTTTAAGGGTCATTAGTAATAGTATAGATAATAAAAATAAATTATTTATGTATTTATACTAATAAATGAATTGAGTTTGATGATGGCTCTGAATGAACGCTGTCCAAGTGCTTGACACATGCTAATCGTACGTCTAATTTAATAAATAGCATATACTATTAATTTCATTAGAAGTGGTGTACAGGTGAGTATATAATGTTTTGGCTGCCTTAAAGTAGGGTTAACAAATACCTTATGACTTCAAAAGTAGATATATAAAGAACAAAGGAAAGAAATTTCCGCTTTAAGAGGACAATAAACATTTCGGATAGGTAGTAGTTAAAGTAATGGTTTAACTAGCCGATTATTCCGTAGTCGAGGCTGAGAGGTCGATCGATCACATTGGGTCTGAAAAAACCCCAATACGTATAGTACAGCAGTGGGGAATATTGGTCAATAGCCTAACGGCTGAACCAGCAACTTGGGGGAATGTATAGCTTCGGCTAATTATACTTGGCTGTATAATCCATTATAAATAATTAAAGTTATTTATGATAGATTATTCAATTTATCCTTAATAGGTTTATGCTACTAAAAATGGCGTAGTAAAATTAATTTGCTACTTTTATATTAAGAGAAATTATTCTCGTAGACAAGTATAAGATCGATTTTATCGAGTAAAGTTCTAGAGAAGAAAAAAATTGATGATGACTAACTTTTTTTCTATATGTCTTGACCAAATTACGTGCCAGCAGTCGCGGTAATACGTAAAAGACTAGTGTTATTCATCTTTAATAGGTTTAAAGGGTACCTAGACGGTATAATTAGTCTTAAACAAGAAACGGTTATGCTAGAGTTATATATGAGAAGGGGAGTATTTATGGAGTAGAGTTGAAATTTTTTGATCCCATGACGACTGGTAACGGCGAAAGCAACCTTTTATCTAATAACTGACGTTGAGGGACGAAGGCTTGGGGCACGACCAGGATTAGATACCCTATTAGTCCAAGCAGAGAATGATGAATGCCATAGATTAGATGTTAATTTAGTCTATAAATGAAAGTGTAAGCATTTCACCTCAAGAGTAATGTGGCAACGCAGGAACTGAAATCATTAGACCGTTTCTGAAACCAGTAGTGAAGTATGTTATTTAATTCGTAAGTACGCGAAAAACCTTACCACAACTTGAATATTATCTTTAAGATATTACAAGCGTTGCACGGCTGTCTTCAGTTAATGTCGTGAGATATTGGTTAATTCCATTAAATTAACGGAAACCCTTGCTTTATTTGGGTATAAAGCAGAACACCTGTACAAGGGTTATGGTAATAGGGGCCAAGACAAGTCATCATGGCCTAAATGTTGTGGGCTATAGACGTGCCACACGTACCTATACAAAATGATGCAAAAATATAAATTTGAGCTAATCTAATTAAAGTAGGATAAAATATGGATTGTAGTCTGAAATTCGACTACATGAAAAAGGAATTACTAGTAATCGTGAATCACCACGTCACGGTGGATTTAATCTCAGATAGGTACTAACTACTCGTCAGACGCTGAAAAAAGTATGTGCAATAAGTTTGGTCTTTTATTTATTTTTTTCTAGATAATTGCTTCTAGTTTCTTTTGTGAAGGATCTTCGTATGCGTGATTTTAATTGGTGTTAAGTCGAAATATGGTTCGTGTAGTGGAAATTGCACGGGATTTATTAATGTAAACAATAATATATATATAAAAATGTCATCTCTAGAGACCTTCTCTCTCTAGAATTTATTTTTATATATAAAGGAAACTACCATAGTTGGTAAGATGGGTTGAGCTGTAAACTCAATAGTAATATACTTTTAAGAGTTCGAATCTCTTGTTTCCTAGTTCGAGATTGTTGTTTTAGACTATTTAAATAAGGAGGCACAATTAAACTGGTTTAGCTGTGATTTTTCAAACTATTTATTTTCGTCCAACTTGCTCAACATAACCAACATATAATAAGATAATCTTAAGTCCAATAAGCTTAAGACGTGAGCCTTTTGGTTACGTTACCGCCTTTACTTATATTAATTTTATACCCACTAACATAACCAAATATATTTTTAATATCTATTATCGTTTTTACTACATCTATAACGACAATAGTTTAATGATAAAAGGATTATCTTCTAAGTAGTCTTTTAGGATTCAAATCTTGCATTTCCCGTCTATATAATATAATTTATATGTTCTTTTTTTACTAGGGTGTAAAAAGTTTATAGGCGTGTTTACTTAATGGTAAAGTGTTGTGTTTCGGCCACAAAGATACAAGTTCAAGTCTTGTACACGTCTTCTATAAATTACAACCTTTTTAACTACTTTTTTAGGTTACTATAAATTTAATACTCTCATTAGCTTAATTGGTAGAGCGCTAGATTTAAAATATCTAAGTAGTCTAAGTTCGAATCTTAGATGAGGGCAAGCGGTGAATCCCGTACATGTATATCTTGGTGGTTTGGAATATATTTTTTCTTTTACCTCTTTTATATTTTTTTGATTACTACTAATTAATTTATATGTGACTCGCTGGACTTTAGATTAAATCTAGAGATAAGGATAATAGGATTTAAAATAAATATCAGAACGTTATTCATTCTGATATATATTTTCAGAGATGTTTAACTCTGCCGATTTAAATCAAAAACCACCGTAATAATAACTACGTAAATGTTATATTAATCAGGAAATAAAAAAAAAACAATATAAAATCATCTAGAGTAACGTATTGATACCCGTTACTTTAGAGGGTTAATTTTAATAAACAATGATCTATTTATTAAAAAAACCTCGCCCCTATAGCTCAATGGAAGAGCGAAATACTGTTAATATTTTGATAGATGTTCAATTCATCTTGAGGGCTGGCTATAAAAAGGTTTTAGACGTATTAACTAATTACAATTATGTTAGGGTCGCCTGTACAATATTTAAATATTGTACACTAAACTTTTGATTATTTTAACTGCTTTTTCCTCAGTATTGTTAATATATTATATATTCTTTTATATTAAATATTTTATTAACATTGGTGGTTATTTTATCTTTTTCATATAGAAAGGGTTAGTATAAACTTTATAATTTTTATATATATGTATTCTTTTATAAAGTTTATATTTTTTTCTTATTGCAAAATGATGAGGTATTGTTTTATATTTTTTTTTATGTATAATTTGTTTCTTTTAAATGAAATATATACCAATGGTTATAGGGTAGAAGTTTTAGATATTGTTTCATTAGTTGCTGTTTTATGTAGTATATTGGTAATTATTAGTAAAAATCCAATTGTATCTGTGTTATTTTTAATCGGTTTATTTTTGAGTATAGCGAGTTATCTTATGATATTAGGTTTAAATTTTATTGGTCTTTCTTACTTATTAGTATACGTAGGTGCAGTATCTATTTTATTTCTTTTTATTTTAATGTTAATAAATGTTAGAATAAGTGAATTATTAAGTAATACTAGAAATAGTATACCTTTAGCTATTTTTATTACTATTTCATTTAATTATCCTGTATATCAAATATTACCCTATAGTATTGCTTCATTTAATAGTTATACTGTGGATTTAAATAATACATTAAACGATATATGATATAATAATTATAGCGACTTTTTTATTAAATTGTTTAATTTAAATGGAGCTAAATTAGATAATGGTGAAATATCTTTTGTTACTAGTAAGATATGAGATGGTAATTTAGCTGAAACTAGTCATATTACAAGTATAGGTAATATTATGTATACTAGTTATAGTATATGGTTAATATTAACTTCTATTATATTATTACTAGCCATGACGGGGGCTATCGTTATAACTATAAAACAAAAAAACTAAAATTAAAAAAAAATATGTTTAGAGAAAGTAGTCTCTTTTATAAAAAAAAATAAATAATAACATGAATAAAAATGAATTAAATCCTAATTGAGTAACAGGATTCTCTGATGGTGAATAACCATTTTCAGTATTTATTAGCAAAAATAATAAAAGTAGTACAAGTTGACAAATAATTCCAGCGTTTGCTATATAACTAAAAGATAAAGATATACCTTTATTACTTAGAGAACATTGTCTCTTTTTTTTACAAAATAATAAACATGAAAAACATAAAATATAACAAGACCGTTTCTTTATTTGAAAATGAAGATATTTGTATACCACACAATAAAGTTAAACCTATTAAAATTTATAATGATTCTTTGTTAAATAAGTTTAATGCTTTAGAAGATAACCAAAGTAAAAGTGCTGTTTATAGATGGCTTCATAATACTAACAATAAAAGTTATGTAGGAAGTTATAAAGACTTATCTGGTAGACTTAAAGACTATGATATAAATTACCTAAAAAGAAAAGTACTAACTAGTAATAGTCGTATATATAGAGCTCTATTAGAGGATGGATATGAAAGCTTTACTTTAGAAATACTAAAATATTGTGATAAAAATATTAGATTTGAGCGAGAACAAGATTATATGGATTTATTAAAACCATAATATAATATACAAAGTATAGCAGGAATAGTTTTATCTTCGTGTGGTAGTTCTACAACCGTGATTAATAAAAAAGATGGTTCTATAAAAACTTATTGTTCTATACGCTGCAGCAAAAGATGTTAATATTAAGTATTCTACAATAACTTATCATGTAAATAAGGATAAGTTATTAAAAAATACCTATTTAATTACATCAAAAAAAGCAAGGTTGCCATTGATAAGGCGATATTTTTACTAAAAATTGTGTGTAAATACTTGACAGTTAGACTTTGTACCTATCCGACATAGATTTTGTTAGTGTAGACTCGGTAGAAGCTATTATTATAATTATAAAACAAACAAAAAAAAATGAATAAAATTTTTATATTATATTAATAATATTAATATAATTAGGGTTAGTATCCTAATTGGTAAGGAGTTTTCTTGTCGAGAAAAAATATGCCGGATCGTAGCCGGCTTGACCCGTGAAATTAAAATATAATTAAAGGGATTAGCTTAATGGTAGAGCAACCGTTTTACACACGGTAGGTTAGGTGTTCAAGTCACCTATTCCTTAACCTTTTTATGTGATGTTTATGTAATAAATATATCATATCTCCCGTTTTTTACAACCTAAATTATATACCTTAGGTATGCACACAATTATAACTAACTATTTATTATTATTTGTTTAATTAAAAATAGGGAAATTTATTATGATCGTAGTATATTTGTTGAAAGTAAAAAAAGAATGACTAACTTAACAAGAAGTAGGTTTCAAGCTCATCCTTTTCATTTAGTGTCACCCTCACCGTGACCTTTATATACTTGTATTGCATTATTAACATTAACAACTAGCGGAGTATTAACAATGCATGGTTTTAGTAATGCAAATTTATTCTTAACTTCAGCTTTTGTATCGGTTATACTTTCTATGTCTTTCTGATGACGAGATGTTATAAGTGAAGGAACTTATTTAGGTAATCATACATTGGCTGTGCAAAAAGGATTAAATATGGGTGTTGCTTTATTTATAGTATCCGAAGCATTATTCTTCTTAGCTATATTTTGAGCATTTTTTCATTCAGCTTTATCTCCAACAGTAGAATTGGGAGCTCAATGACCTCCTATGGGTATAGAAGCTATCAATCCTTTTGAATTACCCTTGTTAAATACAGTTATATTATTATCATCAGGTGTTACAGTTACTTACGCTCATCATTCTTTAATTCAAGGTAATAGAGCAGGAACTTTATACGGTTTAGTAGCAACAGTAATACTAGCCGTTGTATTTACAGCCTGTCAAGGTGTAGAATACAATGTGTCATCATTTACTATAAGTGACGGAGCATTTGGTACATGTTTTTATTTTGGTACTGGATTTCACGGGTTACACGTAATGATAGGTACAGCATTTATTGCTGTAGGATTGTGACGTGTACTCGCTTATCATTCCACGGAAAACCATCATTTAGGCTTGGAATCAAGCATATTGTACTGACACTTTGTAGACGTGGTTTGGTTATTCTTATTTATCTCCATATATTACTGGGGTTCTTAAATCTGCTAGGCATATATATAGTTTTATTATCTTTAAGCTATTATCCTCTAAAGGATATTAAGCCTTTTTTTGTTCGTTTATGTGATAAAGTACATTATTGTATATTTATTGTTTGATATATTTTCCGTTCTTTACCTTTAGGAATACAATTAATTATACTTTTTAGATTATATTTAATACTTTCTGGTTTATTCTTCGAATTCTTACCTTTTACCTTACATGCTACACCAAATTCTATGAGTTTATCCTATATTCTTAATAGTACTTTTAGAGTCTACCGGAGGCAGCAATTCATCGCCTGGTAATGGTCCACCCCATAATGAGGCTAGTTCTATATCTGGTGCCAACAGTTCAGATTTATTAACTCGAAAGTGTTACAATCAATTACAAATACCAGTGAAATATCAGATTTGAGATCATCGGCATACCCCGGATTGTAGATTGGATACAGTAGAACTTCGTAATGAAATTTGTATTCGTTATGTGAACGCCGGTTCACCTGGTGGATATAAGTTAGCTACTTTACCATCGGGCGAACTACGTCTCCGTTGCTTTAATAATAATTTAAATATGACTGAAGAGATATTTAATGCTATAAAACGCTAAATATGGCTGGGTTAGGGATTGAACAAAAATTTTTAATGGTTTAAATTATAGATAAATTATCTTTAAAGATAATTTATACTTTTTGGGTATAAAAATATTTATTTAAATACCTTTAGTAAAAAAAAACATAATAGAGATCTTAGTTTAATGGTAAAATACGAGACTTTTAATCTTTGTTATATGGGTTCGAATCCCATAGATCTTAATTTATTACATCTAATAGTTCCAATTATTATATATAATATAGATAAATATAAACGGCCATAGGTTAATGGTAGACCTTTCGTCTTCCAAACGATTTGTGTCGATTCGAATTCGGCTGGCCGTAAAAAAGGATAAGTTTCCATTGGTAGGGTGAGGTGTTTGCTAAACGCCGTGCTATGCACTTGGCAGTTCGAACCTGTCCTTATCCGACTTTATTAAGTATTATTATTTAGATTAAAGATATTAATAAAGAGCATAGTTTAATTGGCAAAATTTAAAGCTTCAAACTTTACTTTCTCAGTTCAAATCTGAGTGCTCTTGTAAACATATTTTATTATGTAATACCTAGAGGTTCCTTAGCTTAATTGGTAAAGCGCATTCTTGATAAGGATGTTACTTAAGGTTCAAATCCTTAAGGAATCATTTATAAAGAGATTTGACTGAGTGGTTGAAAGTGCTTGTCTTGAGTACAAGTTAATTTAATAAATTACGAGGGTTCAAATCCCCCAGTCTCTGTTTATAATAAAAATCGTATACTCATACTCTAAGATCTTTAACTTCAAATTTATAAATGAACCCTTCATGAATAATACTTTTGTTTAATATTCTTTTAATTGTACCATCCTAAACACCATAGTGTTATGCAGCATTTCTTATATTAGGAAACTGGTTAAAAAGATTATTTGATTTATCAAAAATTGTATTATGAATTTTTATACCTTTACATCTTGAAAATATGTTTAAATTAGTTTTATCTTCTTTAAGATTAGGTATTAATTCCTTTAGCTTTATTTATATACTTATTATTATTATCTATTATACAATAGGTTTTATTTGTTATAAATATACCTTTAGCTACTTTATGTTCTAATTTTAATTTACCTAATTCTTTAGCATTTACCATATCCTCATCTAGTTCCAAATCTGTTACTATACTATCAGTATCAGAATAAAATATTTTTCCTCCTTTGCTTAGAATATCTAATTTTATTTTACTTATGTGTATTCTTGCATAAGCGGTTACAGCTGCACTAATAACTATCGAAGTATTATCCATATTTTGCATTTCTTTATCAATATAATATACTACAGGTTCATTATCCAAATTAGTTTTAAATCCTAAAGCATATACTACATAAGTATCTTTATTATTTAAATAAGTTTCTAGATCAATAACACCTATATTTCTATTAGGTAATCAAGATATATCTTTGATTTTATAAGGTTCTATAGCCTTAAGACTTATTAAGTTTGAGGTTTTAGTAACAAGGTTATTTGTGATATAAATTGTTTCTAAGCCTTTAATTCTAACCACTTTATTATCTATGATAACATCCACAATTCTGTTAAGTAAAACACCTGAAAGAGAATATTTTAATTTTTCAACTTTATTATCTCCTATGTCCTTTATAACTAGTACATAATCAATAGTACTTTTAATATAATAAAACTTATAAGACATATCAAATTCAGTTATTATATCCCTAAACAGATTGTAGTCAAATCAGGTTACGACGCATTGTTTGGGTCAATGATCTTTCTCGTTCAAATCGAGACAATCTGAAAAATATTTAAATAATATTTTAAGTTAAAATACACTATAAGTTTAAGGGTTATTAGTAATGTGTTAGATATCAAATAGAAATTCTTATACTATTTTAAAATAGTATATGTAAGTATATAAAGAGACTATTAGGAATACCTAGCTATATATTAAAGAGAGACATTTAACTTGTGTTTTGTTAGAGAGAAATAATCACATGAACTCTTAGAGAAATTCAATAATAAACGAAGTGAATTGAAATATCTTAGTAACTTCAGGAAAAGAAATCAAACGAGATTCTATGATTAGTGTGAATGAAAATAGAACAGCCTATATAAATATCAGCACATAGTAGATAAAATAAGTAAGTAAAATGAGTAAAACTTGTTTGAATATAAAGGGGAACCTTCCTCTAAGGCTAAATATAATATATAAGCGACAGCGTATAGTACTGTGAAGGAAAGGTTTGAAATAGTAGTTTTATAAGCAGTTCGAGTAAATAAAAAAAAAAAATGAGAGCGTACCTTTTGCATAATGGGTCAGCAAGTTAATATTAGATGCGAGCAGTAATGCCCAGATAAACCAATTATGAAATAATGAATAAGTATCTAAAATTAGACCCGAAGCCTGGTGATCTTACTACAGTCAGGGTTATAAAAGCCTGAACGGGTTATCGTTGTAAAGATATCCGAAGAACTGTGGTAAGTTAGTGAAAGACAACACTGACTAGGATAGCTGGTTTTCTGCGAAACCTATATAAGTAGGTAATTCAAGTAACATCATAGCAGGTACAGAACTGTGATCTCAGGCAACTTATATTTAATTATTATATGTTTACAAATGATAATTAGATAATTTTGCATATATCGGGCAATCATGAAGATTTTATCGGTGAGTATTCGCACTCGGAAGGGCAATGATGAATCTTGAATAATCGGACATAGTACGATAAGGTTGTATGTCTAAAGGGAAACAGCCCAGAACAAGAGTTAAGGTTCCAAAATTATTGTTAAGTGAAATTAAGGATGTTTTTATCTAATACGACTAGGAAATAGGCTTAGAAGCGGTCCATTTTTTGAAGATCTCGTAATAGAGCACTAGTTTAGTAAATGACACTTGCGAAGCAAGACATTTATATTGATAGTTGCACCGAAGATTTAACGGATCTAAACAATATACCGACACCTTGTCCATATTTATTAATAATTTAAATTATTATATATAATGGGGTAGCAGAACGTTGGGTAAATCTTAGATTTATTCTTTTTAAGAATAATTATTAGATAACCCAAGTGAGAATGCTGACATGAGTAACGAAAAAGGGGTAACCCTCGCCTAAAGCTTATGGTTTTATTAAAGCAACGGCCTCTAAGTTTACCAACCTAAAGGATTAAACGATGAGCAAGATCTTTGTTACAAAGTAACAACCTTTTTTTTTTAATGAAAAAAAAAATTAAAGTGAAGAAGGTTCTGGAAAAACAGTAACATATTATATTATTGCAACAAACTAAAGAGATGAGCAATAATATAAAACAAAAACCGTACCTAGAAACTACCACAAGTAAGCTAGTAGAGAATACGAAGGCGTTTGAGTGAACAATCATTAAGGAACTCGGCAAACTAACTACCGTAACTTCGGAATAAGGAGAGCCATTCCTACTGATTAATATCAGGTAATGAATAGGAAGCATGGAATAGTGTTGTACGACTGTTTAATTAAAACAAAGCACTCTGCAGTAAGATAATAAATCAAAGTATTGAGTGTGATTTCTGCCCGATGTCGGCTGGTTAACGGATCTGCTAAGTTGACTAATATAAATTTGGCTTTGAAGGAAACCCCGATCAATGGCGGCCTTACCGATGAGGGTCCTAAGGTAGCGGAATACCCTGGCCGTTAAATGCGGTCTTGCATGAATGATTTAACGATACAACAGCTGTCTCGATGATTGGCTCAGTGAAATTGGAATAACTGTGCAGATACAGTTTACCTCTAGTTAGACGAGAAGACCCTATGCAGCTTTACTGTTGCTAGTTATTGAATGTGATACTGCGAATTTTAGTGTATAAGGTAGTGTTAACACAATTGAAACACCTTTGTTTAGTATATCATATTGGTAGACAAAGTCTACGTGAAAGTTTCAAAGTATCCAAAAATCTTTGTTATAATCATTAACCTTCTTATGAAGGGACAATTGCTAGGAGGCAGTTTATGCGGGGCACAGATCCCATAAAAAGTACCTGGGTGTATCCAAAGTTAATTTAGTAAAGTTGTTATAACTTAGTTATGACAATTAAATATACTACTTTTGTATATTTTTTTTTTAGTTTGTTATTTCATGTAGCTTTAGCTATAACTAATCCAACTATATATCTATTAAGTTAGAACTAATAATTTTTTTTAAGTAAGATTTTATCTATATGGAAAATAGATGTATTTAAAACATTAAGAGAACTTATAAATTTGAGAATAAAAACTGAAAATAAACAAGTTAAAAAAAAAAGAACAATATAATCTATCTTTATAAATTATGCTTTCTAATGTTTTTAATTATATTGTTAGTACACTTAATTTATTAGAATTTAAGTTTAAGAAAATACACTAATAACATAATTATGATTAATACTTGTCAAGTTTAATGGCTTAATCTTGCTTTACTGTTTGACTTACACGTCTATCAGTCGCGTAAGCGGGGCATATGATCACAAGATGCAGTAAGGAAAGGTCTTGGATTTTTGAAAAAGCTACGCTAGGGATAAAATTTGTCCCCTATATTTTATGTGCAAAAAAGCATAATATATTTTTTAAATATGATTAATTTCAAGAAAAACTTTATAGTTAACTTGAAGCGAAATTTACTTTAAGCCAAAATTAGCTTAAGCGAAATATACTATAAGTAAAAGCGTTCAACGACTAATTAATCATACA
>Ga0179592_10000589_pt1 | contig 14541 bp, 18 predicted proteins | sample CZODoug2_1_08_16_FD_148623 | JGI IMG/M metagenome (GOLD analysis project Ga0179592, IMG submission 148623) | Vadose zone soil fungal communities from Angelo Coast Range Reserve, California, USA - CZODoug2_1_08_16fungal (Illumina Assembly) | ecosystem: Environmental > Terrestrial > Soil > Vadose...
CCGCGATCGTCGCTTCGTTCCCGCAGACTTTCACTTCGGCAGTCATGAGCCCAAGGCGCGGCGTGGCTCAAACGTGTGCTGGGACGATCGGCTTCTCAGGGGCTGTCCGCGGACTTTCGGCCCATTTCACCGCGGGGTCGTCACAACTGATGCATTGCAGGTCGGTGCGGCCGGAGATGGTGACAACAGCGGCCATTCGCTTTCCGCATTTCGGGCAGCGCGTTATTTGATCCATGAGACCCTCCCGAATTTTCACCCATAACCCGGAACTGGCGTTTTTGTTCCAGTCGAGCGTCTCGCGCGGACGCATTTTGCGCTTCGTCCGGCTTTCGGCTTCATTGTACCGTTCTTACATGGGAGCCCAGAGAGAACGACGCCTGCGAGGGCGCTTAAGGAGGATCGACATGACAGTTTTGACGGAACGCGCCGTGCTTGCCGGGGGCTGCTTCTGGGGTGTGCAGGACCTGCTGCGCCGGTATCCCGGCGTGATTTCAACCCGGGTGGGCTACACCGGCGGCGAGGTGCCGAACGCGACCTATCGCAATCACGGCAATCATGCGGAAGCCATCGAAATTACCTTTGATCCGCAGATCATCAGCTACCGCAAGCTCTTGGAATTCTTTTTCCAGATCCACGATCCAAGCACGCTGAACCGTCAGGGCAACGACAGGGGCGCGAGCTACCGGTCGGCCATCTTCTATGAGAACGACGAGCAGAAACGGATCGCAGAAGACACCATCGCCGATGTCGATGCTTCCGGCCTTTGGCCGGGCAAGGTTGTCACCGAGGTGGCGCCGGTCGGACCGTTCTGGGAGGCCGAGCCCGAGCATCAGGACTATCTGGAGAAATATCCCGACGGCTACACCTGTCACTTCATTCGGCCGGACTGGACCTTGCCGCACAGGAAGGAAGCTGGCCGGAAGATGGCCGGTTAGCGCGAGCCTACGATCTGCTGGTGGCGGCCCCGAGGGCCATCCATCCGAGCTACGCTTGCTCATCCCAAGGTCGCTGTGCCGCGTGATGGATGTGAAGTATCTGCACTGTACCATCCGCGACGCGATAGAAAATCTTGTATGGATAACGGCCGAGCGGCACTACGTGAACACCCCGGCGCTTCGCCGAACGGCGCGAACTTTCCGGCCAGCGCGCAATGTGTGCGACGACACTCCGGATGCGCCGCTCGACGACCGGCGCAACGGCCGGATAATGAACGATCAGCCAGTCGGCAATTGCATCGAGGTCTTTGAGCGCTTCCTCGGTGTAGACGACTTTCATTTACCGCGGAATTTTGCGAACACGGCTTCAACCTGAGAATCGGTGGCGAAGCGGCCTTCCGCCGCCGCGCGCAGACCGCGATCGATACCGGCAAGTTCTTCCGGCGTGGGTTCGTATTCGCCATTCTTGAACCCGGCGTCGAGTTCAAGCGCGAATTCGGCGAGCTCGTTCTGGATATGGGGCGGCCAAGCCTCGACGCGTTCCAGAGCTTCGGTCAATTTCTTTGTCTTCATGATCGATAATGTACCACAATTTCAAACGGTTGTCTGCAGGGGCGGGGGGCGGCGGGTTGAACACTTGACCCGGTGGTCCAACTTCCTCGTAAGATGCCATTGTCAGACAGCATGATGCCCGGATCAAGTCCGGGCATGACGGAGCGTTGATGCCATGAGCCATCGCATTCTCGTGTTGTACGGCTCGTACCGGTCGGACCGCATGGGCATCCGCCTGGCGCAGTTCGTCGTCGAAGGCCTGCGCAAGCGTGGCGACGAGGTCGAACTGATCGACGCCAGGGCGGTCGGCCTGCCGATGCTGGACCGCATGTACAAGGAATATCCGAAGGGCGAGGCGCCGGCGGCGTTGGAAAAACTCGCCGGCCAAATTCGCGACGCCGACGGGTTTGTCTTCATCACCGGCGAATACAATTGGGGCATCCAGCCCGGCCTGAAGAATCTCACCGATCATTTTCTCGAGGAGTGGTTCTGGCGTCCCGCCGCCATCGCCAGCTATTCGGCCGGACGCCTCTCCGGCGTGCGCGCCGCCACCGCGTGGCACGGCACGCTCTCCGAGATGGGCATGGTGGTGATATCGAGCACGATCGCGGTCGGGCCGATTGCGCAGACGCTGTCGGAGCGGGGCGAGCCCACCGGCGAGGGCGGCAAGGCGCTGGAGCGGGCGTTCCCGCGGTTCGCCGATGATCTGGCGTGGTGGGTGGAGGCGGCCAAGGCGCAACGCGCGCGGAAACCGCCGCCGTATTGAGCGTCGAGGGTCACGCTTGCTAATAGAAATTCACTCCGTCATTTCGGACCTGCGCCAAGTGGCGCATCCTTAGATGTGCAATTGCACATCGGGGAATGACGAAAGAGTTTGATGCGGTCCCCCGAGCTCGGCATCAGCGGCTGTAGCCCGGATGGAGCCAACGGGTCGGCGCGAAGCGCCGCCCGATGACAGGCTCCGCGCAATCCGGGAGCGCGATGGAGCTAGTAAAGTCCCGGATTTCGCTGCGCTCCATCCGGGCTACGAGCTGCCATCACACCGAGCACAGTCCTTCATCACACAGGGCGGGCACTCCGTTTGGTCATTTACCGTTGACAAACTGCTCCCATGCCTGCTGCTGTGATTTCAGTAGCCGTTCTCTTTCTTCCTCCAGTTCAGCGACACGCGTTGAGGCAAAGGTCATGGCGCTGGCCGCGACATTGTAACGGTCCACTGTTCGTTGAAACGGGAATATGAATTGGCCGTTCACGACCTTGTAGGCGCCGAATTCCCCGACCAGAACCGCGACATAGTTTTCGTAGGCGCGATAAAAATCGGCGCGCGCCAGCAACATCCTGGAAGCGAAGGCCGTGATTTCGGCGTGCCGCTTGTCGATGCTGTCCAACAACCTGCCGGTGGTATCTTTTCCCAGATGTAGCGAGAGCGCGTATTTTTCCACATTGTCGCGTTCGGTTTTCAGGAGCGCGATGTAGCGCGGCATGAATGCCGTGGCATTGGCTTCCGCGGTTTTCAAATCGCGGCGAAGTGCTTCAAGATCGCTCCGGCTCGCCGTGCCCAGATTGTTATCTCTTGAAATCGCCGGCTGCTCAATTTCATTCGACAATTTTCCAATGGCAGCGTCAGTTTCATTCGTGGCCTTGGTTGCCATTGCCAACATCTGCAGGAATTTATTGGAGGGCTGTTGCCTGAGCGCCTCATCTATTTGCTTGGGCTCGGTGATGCCCTGCAATGCCGTCTGGGCTTCACGAGCGGCAATACTCTCCCGCAGTTTCCCCAGGTCGGGTACGAAATAGGCCCCGACCGAAAAAACAATCATGAAAACGAACAGGAAAAAGAAGGCTATGCGTACGCGCGTTTTCGCATTCCGATCTGAAGGCATTTCCGTCGGCCTCCCATCGCGATACGCCCCCCGTAGGGGACGGGACGGCGAGAATTATAGATTTGGGTTGATCAAGCGGGAACGACAAAATCCTGGGAACAGCACGCGACTGCCCGAATCATCAGGCTGGGCCGTTCAACCATATCACTCACGGATGAGCCCATTGGCCTAATCCTGCCGGGACGGCATCTCAACGGCGGATGCGGGCAATCGCTCCGGCCGTGATTTGCATGACCACGCCCACCACCCATCCCGCCATGATCGCGCCCGTCCAGGCGATGTGCGGATCGTTACGGAGCACAATCACGCCGACCGACGCAAAAGCCGAGAACGTCGCGAGAAACGTGCCTACCGCGCTCAGGAATTCCGCGGAATCGATTCCGGCTTCCGTGCCGTCATTTGAACGCGGACCGTTTGTGGGATGAAAAGGCAGAGGCGGGGTGTCGATGCCGAGGTAAAATCCGACGGCGCCACCGATCATCATGAAGAGCAGGAAAGCCTGGGAAGTCAGCAGCGCGAAGCTCGACCCCACAAGCGCGGCAACAAACAGGCCGCTCGCAGCCCCGGCCATTGCAAGGCCGAGGCGTTCCAGAACGTGGGCAAATTTGCGCACGCGGAACCGCATCGTGGTGACCCCGCAGATGACCAATTACATATGTTAGGACGTTTTCCTGTTGCATGAAAGGCATTACCTGCCGAGCAGGCGGCTTCATTCGGGCTACGCTTGCTACTGCGCGCGGGTTGAGCGTTTCCGCGCACACAAGTGATGGGCTGGCGGGTGGCCGCTTTGTCTTGTTTCATGTAGCATTGTCGGATGAGCGAAACCGAGACTTTGTTTGTGGCCCTGCGTCAGTCGGCCGACCAAGCCGTTGTGGACATGCTCGAGCGCATGGTGCGGGATGCCCCGGATCATGCCTTGAACAAGATGAACGCGCTTGATCTCGCGGCCAAGGAGGGCGTCGGCGAGGAGCAGGTCATCGCAGCATTCCTGAATGCGGTGGGGCTCGGCATGTTCGAGATGACATGGAACGTGATGTGCCCGAGCTGCGCCGGCGTTCTCTCCGCCAACAAAAGCCTGAAGACCCTGGATCGGGCGCAGTATAATTGCGCTTTCTGCGCCGCGGGCTATGAGACGACGCTCGACAACCTGGTCGAGGTGACCTTCACGGTAAGCCCGCGCCTGCGGAAGATCGCGGCCCACAGTCCCGACGAATTGTCCGCGGCTGAATATTATCGGCAGATATTCTGGAGTTCGGCGATCGATCTTCCCGCCGATGTGGAGAAGCTGCTGGAGGAGGTGACGCTCGAAACGGTTGACTTGCCGCCGGGAGAACGGGCGATCCTTTCGTTGCAAGTGCCGCAGGGCACGTTGATCGTGTTCGATCCCGTGACGCATACGGCCCAGTTCCTTGATGTCAGCGGCGAAGAGGCGAGCGAGCGCCAGAACCTGTCCGTGATCTTCAACAAGCTCCAGGTTCCCGTCGACAGCGTTGCCTTGCGCCCCGGGCCGCTGCGCCTGGCTTTGGAAAACCGCACCGACGGTCGCGTGTTGCCGGCCATATGGGTGGCGAACCCGGCGCTGGACGACATCCTGAAGCGACGCAAGCCCATTCTCACGGCCAAGCGTCTCCTCACCAATCAGACCTTCCGCGACATCTACCGCACCGACACGCTCGCCATCGGCCAGCGCCTCAAGATTCTGAGCCTGACTTTCCTGTTTAGCGATCTCAGGGGCTCCACCGAGCTCTATGAGCGCGTCGGTGACCTCACCGCCTTCGATCTCGTCAACGAGCATTTCAGGCTGCTGCAGGAGATTATCGCGTCGGAAAGGGGTGCCGTCGTGAAGACCATCGGCGATGCCGTGATGGCGACCTTCGAGACGCCTGACCGCGCCATTGCCGCGGCGATCCGTATGCGCGAGGCGATGAGCGATCTTGGCGCCGAGCGTCAGCATCAGAGCCTGAGCCTGAAGATGGGCATCCATGAAGGATCATGCCTCGCCGTCACGCTCAATGCCCAGCAGGATTATTTTGGCCAGACGGTGAACATCGCGTCGCGCGTCCAGGGCCTTGCTGCCTCGCGCTCGATCGTGGTGACGGAATCGGTGGTGGAGAACGCGCAAGCCCGCTCCCTGCTTGAGACCAAGGGACTAAAGCCAACGCCCAGACGCGTGGCGTTGAGCGGCATCGCGGACAAGGTGTCGGTCTACGAGATCTCGTGAGCAGCGCGGGGAGCACGTAGTACGTAGGATGGGTGGAGCGACTTGTCCGCCGTAGCTCGCAGAGCGAAGGCGGAAGCGATACCCATCGCGTCACCACGCACGCGAAGCAAGCCGATGGGTTTCGCAAGTGCTCAACCCATCCTACGAGTTCGTGATTGGATCGAAATTGGCAACTATTTCCGGAGAAGAAGCCATGAACAAGCCTTTGCCCGTCAACCCGCCCGAACTTCGGTCGACCTTCGTCGCCGCGTCGTCGATGCCCTGGCAGCCAACGCAGTTCGCCGGAATAGAGATGAAGATCCTGTACCAGGACGACGAAGGGCGCTCGACCATCCTGTTCAAGATGGCGCCCGGCGCGGTCGTGCCATTGCACGAGCACACGGCGCTCGAACAGACCTTCATGCTCGAAGGATCGCTGGAAGACTCGGAAGGCAGCGTTGGCGCGGGTGACTTCGTGTGGCGACCGGGCGGCAACGTCCATGTGGCGCATGCTCCCAACGGCGCGACGTTCATCTCCGTGTTCAATCGACCGAACCGCTTTTTCGATGGAACCAAATTTTTCACGTCCGCCGAAGCACCTATGTAGTTCGCAGGATGGGTTGAGCTGTTTTTCGAAACCCACGACACCAACGGCAATGGACTTAGGGCGTCGCGGCGAAAACAGGAGATCGGCGTGGTTACCCGGCATACGACAACGCGCCAGCCGCATTTGATGTATCTTGCTGTGGTTCGGGCCATCATCAGGATATCGCTGACAGTCACGTTGACGTGTTGCAGCGGCACGATGGCGACCGCGGCGGACGACCTGTATCGGGCACAGGCAATCGTCACGGGCCAGGGCGAGGCAAACCGCATCGTCGGCTTCGCCTCCTGTCTGGAGGACGTTCTCATTAAAGTATCCGGCGCGCAGAAGCTTGCCGGCGACCGTCGACTGGCAGCCTACAAATCGAACGCGAAAGACTTCGTCAGGGCATTTAGCTATCACGACCAAATGTCCGGCACTCCGACGCGCGACGAGCAGGGTACCCGCGATCGGCCATACGATCTGACCGTCGACTTTGATGAGACGAAAATCGACGACCTTCTCAAGGCACTTCACCTCAAGCCGTGGCATTCACACCGTCCGGTGCTTGCCGTCTTTGTCGAAATGCAGCAAGGCCTGAAAAGCTACATGGTCACGGCCGATGCAGACCGGGCCGCCATACAACGTGAATCACTGCTCGCGGCAGCCGCCAGGCGGGGGATGACTGTGGTGTTGCCGAGCGCGGCGGCACTGGCGGAATCGAGCATCAATGGCGCGGAGTTCGGGACGACGACGTCCTCGAAATTCGGTTCGGTCGCGGCCCGGCAGGGTGGAGAAGTTGCGTTGATCGGGCGATTGGTCTGGGACGATCGGGAACTCGGATGGGCCACACAGTGGCGGATGGACTGGCAGAACCGGACGCACCGATGGCGGATTCGTGGCGTTACTTTTGATGAAGCCTTCCGACGCGGAATCGGCGGCGCTGCTCAGATTTTATCGGGCAACGGCGATCATCCGGCGTAGCCGGGCGCGAGGTTATTTAGCCGGCTTGTCGTATCCAGCGCGTAGGATGGGTTGAGCCCTTTGCGAAACCCATCAACTCCAATTGATGGGTATCGCTTCGCTCCACCCATCCCACGGGCTGCCTTCGATCACATCCGAGTCGCGCGGCGCCGTTGATGACCCTCACGCATTAATGATGTGCGGAACTGCATTGTTGCAATGCAGCAATAACGTATCGCAGTGCAGCAAGGAAGTGTAGGCTGCCTTTCGAATCCTACGATTCGAATCCTATGAGGAGAATAATAGTGAAAAAGACTTACCTTTCAATCGCCGCCGCCGCCGTGATCTCGATTGCGGGTGGCACTGCCGGCTTCGCCGCGGAGTTGCCGAGCTATGAAGCGGCGGGTTTGCCGATCTCGGCGGTGCAGGTTCAAGTGCTGGGAGCCGCGAATGTCAGGGAACAGTCGCCGGCGCCATCCTCAACGGCCTCGCCGCATCAGCTGAGGGTCCTGACACCGCGGACGAAGATAACGACCGCGACGGCCGCGCCAACCCGGACCGAAACCGCTCGCTCCATTCGTTGACCGATTCGGATTTCAAACAGCCACGCCGCGTTTCTATTCCCCCGCTTGCGGGCCGCAAGCGGGGCGAGGTGATCAAGCACACGCGCCGATTCAACTCAAAGCCATCGTAGCCCGCAGGCGATGAGATTTTACCTCCCGCGAGGCCTTGATTTCTGCACTATTCGAGGCGCAAATAGTGCAACCCTAAGTTTGGAGAGCGGGTGGTGCCGAGGTCCGGGCTTGCGTTGTTGGTGGTGGGGCTGGTCGGGCTCGTGCTCGGCGGTTGCGTGCAAACGACGCTCGCACCGTCGACGGATGCCAGGTTTACCCCACGGGACCGGCAGTTGCTGGCTCATCCGCCTTATGCGCGGGCAGACATTCCAGAGTCCTTCCGCCGGCATATCGTCGACTATTCGCGCAAGGAGGCGCCGGGCACGATCCTGGTCGATACCGAAGCGCGGTATCTCTATTACGTGCTGCCGCAAGACAAGGCGATCCGCTACGGCGTGGCGGTGGGGGAGGAAGCGCTGGCCTTCTCCGGCGTCGCCAGGGTTGGCCGCATGACCGAATGGCCTGATTGGATCCCGACGCCGGAGATTCAGGCGCGGCTCGGCCCTTACCCGGCGCGCGTTGCCGGAGGTCCCTCCAATCCGCTGGGGGCGAGGGCGCTCTATCTGTTCGACGGCAACAAGGACACCCTGTACCGCATCCACGGCACCAACCAGCCGGAATATATCGGCCAGGCCATCTCATCCGGCTGCATCCGCATGACCAACGAGGATGTCATCGATCTCTTTGATCGGGTGAAGCCAGGCGCCCTGGTCGTCGTCCTCCCGCCGGGTCGGCACGCATCGATCGGGCCGACCACGGCTCGGCGCGGCTGACCACCGCTCGCGCGCGCGAACGACGCAAATTGTGTACGGCGGCAAGTGGAACGAGACCTGCGGTTCAGCGGTTTGAAGGGAGCCGCAGCGGCACGACGGAATGAATTTCTGCGGCTCCGAGTGGCGGAACGTGAGGGAGAGCGCCATGATATCCGAGATGCAAATCCACACCATCGCCCGGCAGATGATCGAGAAGCACGGCTTCGAGGCGATCGCCGAGGCGGCCCGCAATGCCCTGGCTTGCGAGAGCAAGGGCGAGGCCGATGAAGCCAAGGAGTGGCGTCATATCGAGGATGCCATGAAGATGATGCGGGGCCCGCATCAAAGCTGACGGATTCCGCCCAACGGGCTACGAGCTTGGAAGCCGCGACAGGTTGCCTCACGGTCGACGCTCGCCGGTGCGTATCAACCGTTTATACGACATGCCGCCTTCGGGGCCAACTACGAAACCATGACGAACCGTTCTTGCGTTCTGGTCATCGATCGGTTTAAACCCGGTGACTTTATGACCGTGGGGATGAACGAGAAGCGCGCTGCGTGGTTTTGCCGCGTTCAGGCAGAGTTATGCATCCGGCGTAGCTTGTGCGTTTTAAACCCGTTGCATCCCTTCCAACACATCAAAGGACTAACGATGGCGAAGATGACGAAAACTCAATTGATCGATGCTGTATCGGAATCGAGTGCAGTTTCAAAGAACGACGTGAAGGCTGTCATGGAACACCTGGCGACGGTTGGCTACAAGGAGCTGAATGAATCCGGTGAGTTTGTCATCCCTGGCTTCGTCAAGATGTCGGTGGTCAATAAGCCCGCCACGGAAGCCCGCAGCGGCATCAATCCATTCACGAAAGAGCCGATGGAATTCGCGGCCAAGCCAGCGAGCAAGACCGTCAAGGCGTCGCCATTGAAGGTAGCCAAGGACGCGGTTTGATCAATCGCGTCAGGACTGTGGGGCGCGCGCTGGGCAGCGCCTCGAGATGAATCTCTCTCCAGGCGACAGCTCGCAGAGTGGCGTAGCCCGGATGGAGCCAACGGGTCGGCGCGAAGCGCCGCCCGATGACAGGCTCCGCGCAATCCGGGAATCACGCGACGCCGGCCCCGGATTTCGCTACGCTCCATCCGGGCTACGACCTTGTCTGTTTATTTGCGTTTTGTGAAACGGCGACGGCGTCGAACCGGCGCTTCGGCCGGGCGAGCAGCTCGGCGCTCTCGACGATGCGCATTTCCTCGGTGCCGCTGATAGCGGTGCGCTCCAGCACCGCGAAGATGGCCGATGCGGCGTGGCCCAGCGCATCCGGCGTGTCCGACCCGCGAACGCGCGCGGCCACGAACAGCGCGGCGAACAGATCGCCGGTCCCGGACGGGCTGATGGGTAGTTTCGGGGTGCGCACGCGCCAGGCTTTGGACAATTCCTCGAACCTTTCCTTGGACCGTTCGACGGCAACGGTCTCGATCTGGCCGTCCGGCGTGTCGGCGAGCTCGGCGCTGGTGACGACGATCGTCGATGGACCGCGCGCCAGCAGAGCCTGCGCCTGCGCGATCATTTGATCTGTTGTCGTGGCCTTCGCCCCGCACAGCCATTCGAACTCGAAATGATTGGGGGTGATGATATCGGCAAGCCGGCACAGCCGGTCGCGCACCAGCGGCGGGATGTCGGCCTGGACGAACAGGCCGCGGTCGCGATCCCCGAGCACGGGATCGCAACAATAGCGCAAAGCGGGGTTGCGGGCCTTGGCGCGCTGGACGAAGTCCGCGACCACGGCGGCGATCTCCGGCGAGCCGAGATAGCCCGACAGGATCATCCGGCAGGTCTCGAGCGCGCCGCGCTCCTCGACCCCGAGCAAGAGATCGGCGACCAGTTGTGCATCGAGCACACGGCCGCGGATGGTCGGGTAACCGGGGCGGTTGCTCAGCAAGGTGGTGGGCACCGCGATCACGTCGATGCCGTGCATCTGCATGGAAAACACTGCGGCGCTGTTGCCGACATGACCGTAGGCGACCTGCGACTGAATCGAAATCACGGTCATGCTGTGGGCCGAAGCAACATCCGATGCCCTTGAGGGACCCCTCACGCTCGCGCGTAATTCAGCGCTTGCGCCTGCAACTGCGTGGGCGATGTGCGCGACGTATCCAGGACCAGCCGGGGATCGGTCCATGCTTCGTATTCGGCACGCCGCTGCAGCAGGCGCGACCAGGTGAGCTCGTGCGTGCCGGTGACGCTGCGCACCCGGGTTTCGATCCGCTGTCGGTGCATCGTTTCATCGGAGCAGACGCATTCGATGATCTTGAGGTTGACGCGATGTTTCGCTGCCAGATTGCGCCAGGCGGCGCGCGGCGCCTCGACCGGGTTGACCGCATCGACGATGACGGAATGCCGAAGACGGAGCTGTTCGTCCGCCAGCGCCTGCGCGACCTCATAGGCCGCGACGCCGGTTTCGGTTTTGGCGAGGCCAGCGCGCCACATCGCCGCCTCGATCGCGTCGATCGCGAAAATCGGGATTGACAGCGCGCGGGAGAGGCTTTCAGCCAGCACGCTCTTGCCCGCACCGGGCAGCCCGGACAAGACGATCAGTGTGGGCGATATCTTTGTAATTTCCGTCATGACGGCTTTCGAAGACTGGAGCAGGTAGCCCGCATGAGCGCCGCGCCGTGCCATATTCCACCGCGGAGGAGGGCTGCGCAAGCGGCAATAGCGAGGCGTATTGCGCCGGAGTTGCGGCGGCGGATTACGCGGGCGCTAATCCGCCCTACGGGCTCCTCGACCCCGAGCACGTAGGATGGGTTGAGCCCCTTGCGAAACCCATCGACCCATGAATAGCAATTGATGGGTATCGCTTCGCTCCACCCATCCTACGGGGCTGCACCGCTGGAAAATAGAACGCCGGAACTGCTATAAGGGATTCGGCAGCTTTGGCTTGACGAAGCCACCCACAACTCCGGTGGGGGTGATGCGACCGGTAACGCCGCATTCTGGCCAAGGCTGCCGCCAAAACCTTGCAGTAGTACGGCGGACGAGCCGCTTGCTTGGGACGACATGGGTGTGAATTTCCAATTCAATTGTCATACAGCGAGGGGATGTGCGTCCGCATTCTCGCGGCGCGATGCGCCCGAGCTTTGCGTCGATTGCCGCCCTCGACAAGAACAAGAGGGCGCAGGGAAAGCCGGGTGCGCGCTGCACCCGCGGTCTCGTGTGCAAACATGCACAAAAAAACGCACACGAGCATACAGGTTCAGCGGAGGCATCCCGGCCTTCCCTGCGCAATGGTTTACGGCTTACTCCGCGCTCTCCCCGGTGACCGGGCTTTTTTGCCACCGTCATCCACGAGAAGTTTTGCTTCCCGCGAACTTGACACCAGCGTCGGGGTGTCAGGACCACACGGCTTCACCGTCCGCTCGAGTCGCGCTCGTCAGTCGCAACTTTCGCGTCCACCGCATCCCACCGCGCGTTCGTGACGATCGCGAGCCGCCCCTCTCATCGGGTGAGACGGGCGAAGTTAAATCAGTGATTTGCCCGACGGCGAAAGCGAAATATTTTTGCGCGAAGGGCTGGACAGGTTTTGGGTGATTTGCCCGTCGGGTTGTTTTGTCGCGGCCGGGTCGCGAGATTTCGCTTGCGCGCGAGGCGAAGCAGGACCGTTGGGCGCGATAGCCACCGGGTCGGCGCGAAGCGCCGCCCGATGACTGGCTCCGCGTATTGCGCCGATCGGATGTACGATATTTCGCTAATCCGCCCTATGCGCTGCGAACCGGGGATATGCAGTTGGTCTTCGAAGATGATCTTGAAAGCAGTCTCGACACCGTTTGCAAGGCGGCGGCCGGGCCAGGCGAGGGAGTCTTCGGTCCGGCTTCACTGACCTGGCGGATCGATCGCGAGGCGGCCATCTTCCTTGGCGCCGGCCGCGCCTTGCTGCTTCAGTTGGCGCACCCCTGGGTCGCCGCCGGGATCGCCGAGCATTCCCGGACTCTCGCCGATCCGATTGGCCGTTTCCACCGAACGTTCAACACTGTTTTCACGATGGTGTTTGGCACGCTCGATCAGGCGCTGGCCGCAGCCCGCCGGCTGCATCGGCGTCACGGCGCGGTGACGGGAATGTTGCCCTCGACGGCGGGCCGTTTCGCCGCGGGCTCTGTTTACAGCGCCAATGAAGTCTCGGCGCTGCGGTGGGTTCACGCGACGCTGGTGGAGACTGCCCTGTTGGCCCACGATCTCGTCTTGCCTGCACTCACGAATGGCGAGCGCGAACAATATTGGGGCGAGGCCCGGCTGTTCGCGGCCTTGTTCGGTATTCGGCAAGCCAATCTGCCATCAGACTGGACCTCGTTCACGGCCTACACTGAGGCGATGTGGGGAGCGGATACTCTCACCGTCAGCCCCGCCGCCCGCACCATCGCCGAGCAAATCCTCTTTGGCCGCGCGACAGGATTGCGCGTGCCGAAGTGGTATCTGGCCCTGACGACTCACTTGCTGCCCGAACGGTTGCGCGGTGAATTTGGCTTGAGCTTCGGCGAACGTGATCAGCGCAGCATGAACCTGGCGCTGGCGCGGATCCGACGCCTCTATCCCCGGCTCCCAGTGCGCCTGCGAACGGTGGGTCCTTATCAGGAGGCCCTGGCGCGCCTGCAAGGCGAAAAGCAACCCGACTTGGCCGTGCGTTCCCTCAACAGACTTTGGATCGGCCGGCCGATGATGGAATAAGGACCGCAGGGCGATAGCCAACGGGTCGCGCGAATGCGCGCCCGATGATAAACTCCGTGTATTGCGTCGACCGGCGCGCATGAATTGGCGGAATACGCTGCGTTAATTCGCGGTACGGGCCACACTAGGGCGTGAACCCATAAATTCAGAGCGGTCGGCAGACGTCCGCTTTGTTGCGCATAACGGACTCAAGTCGGACATCGCGCCATGTCCGAAAAGTTCATCAACGCTCACAGTCGACAACGTCTAAGTTTGCTGCCAAGCAGACTTCGAAGCCGGAATTTTCTACTGATCCCGCACCACTTCGGAGGCAGCTGAACCATGAAAAGATCAGCGGATAGACTACCGGCTGGCGGCTTTGCTCCGCTTGTCCCCGAGCTAGACGTGTTTGACCTAGGAAAGAGCAAGAGCTTTTGGTGCAATGTTCTCGGCTTCCAAATTGCATACCAGCGACCCGAGAACGGCTTCATGTATATCGAGCTTCAAGGATCACAGGTTATGCTGAGTCAACGAAACGGCAACTGGGAAACTGGGGATCTACAGCGCCCACTGGGGCGCGGGATTAACTTTCAGATGTTCGTCAATTCCGTAGAGCCTTTGCTCGATGCGCTCAGGAACGCAAACTGGCCTCTCTTTAGGCCCTGTCATGACGCGTGGTATCGAATTGCAGGAGAGGAGCGCGGCAACAGGCAGTTCCTAGTGCAGGATCCTGATGGGTATCTCCTGCGGTTCGCACAGGATTTGGGTGCGAAATGTCGCGCGGACGTCCGGTTCGTCGCGGGTAAATCGAGGGAGCAAGCAGATAATGGCGGGTAAGAGGCTCAAACGAACGACACCGACGGTCTGCATCGTCGAAAGCCTTGATTTCCTTCAGGAGGATTCTCTTAAAGAAGGAGAAATCATCTCTCGGACCCTGCGCCTGTCGGAGAAGCCCGCGCACTACACGTATTTGCGTTCATCGGACGAAATGAAGGCTTTCGTAAAGGAGTTCGGGCGGTCGCAGCATCGATATCTTCACGTGTCGTGCCACGGTAACGCAAGCGCTTTTCTCACCACCACGGGCCGGATGTCGGCTGTGGATTTCGCTGAAATGCTGGCGCCGCATGTCGACAACCGGCGGGTGTTCTTGTCGGCTTGCCAGGCAGCCCAAAGCGAGTTCGCTAAGTCACTTCTATCGAACAGCGAGTGCTGGTCGGTACTCGCACCCGTAGACAACATATATTTCGATGACGCCGCGATATTCTGGTCCGCCTTCTATCATATCATGTTCAAGGAGAAATCCGGA
>Ga0179592_10000595_pt1 | contig 14446 bp, 10 predicted proteins | sample CZODoug2_1_08_16_FD_148623 | JGI IMG/M metagenome (GOLD analysis project Ga0179592, IMG submission 148623) | Vadose zone soil fungal communities from Angelo Coast Range Reserve, California, USA - CZODoug2_1_08_16fungal (Illumina Assembly) | ecosystem: Environmental > Terrestrial > Soil > Vadose...
CTGCGCCACGCAAAATGATGACTTCTTCCCCGGCATCCTCCGCCAACCCTTCCGCAAGTGAAAGGACCTCCAGCAACGTTTTGCTGCCGCGAATCTGGAAAGTACCCGGCTTGCGCACCGCGCCCATCACCGAAACCGCATGGCTCTGCATTTCCCGGACAAACACCCCAATGTGTGGATCTTTCATGTACTTTTGATGAAGCAGCTCTTCGAGACTCTGTTCCAGCTCCCGGGGAGTCAAGCCGGCTGCGCGAACCGCCCCGAGCAATGGCAAAGAGATTTCGCCGCTCGCGGATACGCGGACTTCACGATTCATCTCCTGAGCCTCGAACACGTTGATGTCCAACACGTCTTCCGGGCCGATCGTGTATTCACGCGCACTCACATCGGTCATTGCATCGGCCGAAACCGATCGCTCCCGCAGACGCCGGTTCCAATCTTCAGTTGATTCGAGACTTGCCTGCGACTCTGGATGTTGCGTTGATTGCTGGAGCTTGGCGGTTTCTTCTTGGCTCGCCGCAACCTCTGCCGTGGTTGCGGCGTTGAGGTTCCATTCACGGGAATTTGGCACCCCTACAAGAAAAATCAGTAGCGTGCAAAAGTAAGTATAGCGGACCGGTCGAGGTCGGCAGGAGCGCACCAAAATCGCGCAAGCGCCCATCTCCTTCAATACTTTGGTGAAGAATTGTAAGTTCACTGGCACACCGTGAGGACCAGGGCACGACCGCGCTGAAGCTCTCTTCAACGTGCGCCCGAGCCGCGGGCCCAAGTTGACTGGGCAATTTGAGCCTAGGGGTGACAGTGGTCTCCGTCTATAAGGTCCACTCCTGAATTGGAATCGGGTAAAGGCTTTATCTGAGTACTACCCTGCAAATCGTTCTTTACGAAACCTGCCGATCTGCTCCTGTTGAATCTAGGAAGTATTGTGAGTTGCAAGCGGCAGCTCTTCTGCCGCTTTTTCCTTTTCTGGAGTCTCTTTTGCGATTCGCCGCACCTTGGCCAAGTGACTTTGTGACAATTCAAGAAGCATCCCTGTTAAGCCGTAAACCTTTTAGAATCAACACTTACAGACCGCCTGCAACTGTTGATTCTAAAGATCTTGCAGAAACGCTAAGTCCTTTATCAGCAACTTACAGAAAACTCGGAGGTGGGCCCTCAGCTCGAATTCTCTGCTCTGCCTCCTCCCTCGCACCGAAACCCCTTCCCCGCAAGTTGTCGACTGCGAGGCAGACAATAAATTGCGTCCCGTAAACCAAGTAGCGCCGCCAAAGTCGCCGGGGCTCTTGCAAAAGCCGGAATAGCCATTCCAGCCCGTGCTCACGCATCCACCGTGGCGCCTGCTTTCGCCGCCCTGAGAGTATGTCAAATGCTGCCCCAACGCTTACCAGCACCGGGACCTGCAATTGGTCCCGGTGTTCGTGCATCCAGCGTTCTTGCTTTGGCGTCCCTAAACCAACCCACAGCACGTCGGGTGCTGCGCGCGAGATAAGGGTCACAATCTCATTGTCTTCCTGGGGATCTAGCGGCCGCATAGGTGGTGAAAACGTCCCGCAAACTTCGATTGCCGGGAAGCGCCGCTTGAGGGATTCCGCAACGCGGTCGGGCACCCCGGGCCCGCCACCGTAAAAGAAGTGGCGGTAGCCTCGCCCGGCTGTTTTTTCGCAGAACTCCAGCACGAGGTCGGGGCCGTAAACTCGCCGAGGCAAATGGTGTCCTTTGCGCCGGCCCAGCCAAACCAGGGGCATCCCGTCAGGGACAACCGCGTCCGTCGCGTTCAGGATTGCCTTGAACGAAGGATTATGTTGAGCCTCAACAATTCCGTGCATGCCGGTCGGGGCGATGGTATGGCAGCGGCCGCGGTTGCGAATCCATTCCTCCATTCGCGCCACAGCGTCTCTTGTCTGTACGGCGTGGACCTGCACTCCAAGCAATTCAAAACAAGTGCTATCGGACACCATGCTAGTTGGCGCGCTCTGCGCCTTGGTCTCAGGGAGGGCTGGTTTTTGCAACATCGCGTAAATGGAGACGCCGAAGCCGGCCAAGGGCGTATTTTCAAGCTTTCGCGTGACTCGCCGGTACAACTCTTTGAAAGGCAGACGAAACGAATCCAACGGGGGGAAAATATACCCGACCTTCCAGGTCCGAAAGCCCGCACTTTTAGTCAGTGAAAGAAGCTTGCGGCGAGTGTAAATCCGGGCGTGACAAAGGCGTCTGTGCAGAAATTCCGGGAGCCAAGAAACCAAGGGGATATTGGGACCGATCCCCAAGCCGCCAACGTGGCAAGGGTGGCTTTCCAAGGGGTACAACTTGTTCGGAACAAAAAGGACCAACAAACCTCCCGGCTTCAATACGCGAAAACACTCCGTCAGCACTTTCGCATCGCTCTCCGTGTGTTCGAGGACTTCGATCATGGTGACGGCATCGAAACTGTCCGAAGCAAAGGGCAGTTGTTCGCCTCTTCCCTGTACGCGTGGAATGGCCTCTTGAAACGCCTGCAGATGCGGCATATGAAGATCAATTCCGCAAACGAACTCCGCTCGCCGCGCAAGTTCTTCTGTATAGCAGCCGTTGCCGCAACCTAGATCGAGGACCCGCAAGCCTCTCAGGTCCAGTGTCTTATCTATTTTCCCGATGCGTTTCGCAACGGCGTAAGATCCATAGGAAGCTGGGCCGCCTAATCGAATCGAAGCGTCGGTCAATACAGTTTTGAGTCGTTCACACATGATTGAAGCCGTACTTCTCTATGGGGAAGCCAATAGGTCCATTTCATTCGCCATCACTCAGATTGGCCATTTAATCTCCGCTGGTTCTGTACACTGCGGCCAAGCTATTTGGGAACATGGGAAGCCCTATCTTCAATACGCTAGCTTCCGGAAACAAACGACCAAGATCGCGATCCGAAAGCAGGTTTATCTCCAGAGGTTCCCGCATGTAACCTGGCGAAAAACGGACGATGCGCCGTTGCAGCTTCGGATTCAAAAACTGGTAAAAAGGCAACAGCGTATGGGGCTCAATCGGAAAATACTTGTTTGGCGTCGCCACGAAATAACCTTTTGCAGCGACCCTCCGAATCTCATTGGCAAATTGTTTTTGTCCTGCCCAACCGCCAACGTGTTCGATCACTGCATTGGAGAAAACCCAGTCAATCGATCCTGACTCAAAGGGCAAATTCCGGCCATCGGCGGCGATCCTGACCGCCTTAAGGTCCTTTGGCACGTCGAAGGGATATATGTCTAAGTTGACGATGAAGACCTCCGAAAAAGCCGCGTACAAAGACACGAATTCTTCGTCAATCCCAAGTCCGCCGCCAACGTCGAGCAAACGATCCCCACTACAAGCGCTACCAACGGACCTCAGAAAGAGGCGGACTTTCTGCTCGCGCAAACGCTTGTGGAGAGGTTTCGCGTAATGCAAGATTGAATCTCTGAGTTGTCTATGAGTCATTCAGAGTAACTCCCCCCCCAGTATCGAGGCCCATTTCGGCAAGCTCTCAAGATTCGACCAAGGACAATCCTCGCCCGAGGTTGCCCGTAAACGAACGTAAAGGATCTGCGAAAGAGCCAGTTAGGCATCCAGGTAGATGCTCGCCAAAACCATCGGCACCATGCAGGCAAGGCTCCCAAATAGTCTGCGGGAATTGCTCGGAAGATTGACTTAGCACGAGGATCGGATCGGAACCTCGAGTATGCGTAGGTCATCGGTGAGGGGGCAGTCTCTGGCGGTTCCGGACAATCTTGCAAAACCCCCCGAGCAGACCTAACAAGGTATTGCCGCCAAGCACTCCAGATGTGTCTGTGCCAAGAATCTAACTTTCTAAGTTGATTTTCGGAGAATGCGCTGACCGATGCGGTGTTGGCGTCGTGAATTCGGTATTCAGTCAAGATGGTTTCGATAACCGCAATCGATGTCATCATCGGAGCTAGGACCTGTATGACTCCATCAGCACAAGCTTTGAGATCGGAAGGAAGGGGGAAAATAGCCTCCGCCACAGAACGGCGCAAGGATAGACCCGAGCACGGGGGGATTGCGGGCAAGAACTGGGGCGCACCCAAGCGCAATGAAGAACCCTGCCAACCAGAAGGTAGCTGATGAAGGAAGGGGATCTCACCCAACCGTTTTCTAGCCGCGTCAACGACTACCATTCTATTTACTGCGAGTCCCCCTTCCGAGGCTGCGGCGAACGTGTCGACCACACGTTGCACCTTGTCCCGAATGAATATGTCGTCCGCGTCTAAGAGGCAGATGATCTCTCCCATGCTTTCCCGAAAAGCTGCGTTCAGAGCGAGCGATTGTCCGCCATTGGCTTGATACAAGACCCTGATTCGTCGGTCTAGTGCACGATACCGTTCCAGAATGCAGCGAGAACCATCGGTCGAGCCGTCATCGCAGATTATGACCTCCAACTTGCAGTAGGTCTGGCGCATGCAGCTATCGATGGCGTCTCCCAAAAAAGCCGCATAGTTATAATTTGATATGAGAATTGAAACCAGGGGCTGCTCTGGCAAGGGGTCCAGCGCCATCGGCTTTAGGGGACTGAGTTCTTTCATGAGGTTAGATGTCCTACCGTGTCGTTCACAAGAACCACCACGACTGAACGAATCTCATAGTTCTTTAATGCTTAAAAGTTGCGATTCTCCACACAGCGAATCAAAAGAACGATAGAACTCTCTGACCGACGGTTTGGGAATCGCGATAATATTGAAGTACGTCGGTCGTAATGCGGGGTTCTTAGAGTTTGCACATTCTCCGAGCACGACGAATTCGTAGCCCAGGCTTTCCAGGAAATCCCTTGCGCCGTCCGGTGAAAGGGCAAGGCGGGCGGCGCACCCCGGATTAAACTCAAAAATGACTATGGGATTGTTGGTCGCAAGAGTTTTGGCGGCTCCTCGCAGGACCAGTTCTTCAGCGCCCTCGACGTCTACCTTAATGACGTCAACGCGATTGATCCCGTTCTCCTCGAGTAGATTGTCGAGTGATTCCGTTTGGACCTCTTCGCCTTCATCGCCATAGAGTGGGTCCATTCCCAGTGAGTTTCCAACGGGATCCCAGCCATGGTAAAGCCATGCCCTCCCCTTTGCCTGTGTTAGAGCGAGTTGAAATGCACGCACATTCGTGGAGCCGTTTAGTGCAACATTCCTTCCTAAAATTGCAAATGACTGCGCTGTTGGTTCAACAGAAATAACCTTGCCTGACGGACCCACGAGTTTGCTGGCTACGAGGGTGTAAACGCCGAAATTGGCGCCCACGTCAATAAAAACTTTTCCTGTCGAAAGGATTCTTTCTAAGTAGGCAAGTTCAGGCTCGTAATACTCACGAAGGGCATAGATGAACTTTCCGAATCCTTTTCGCTGGGCGGGAACGAACATCCGCACATTCGATTTAGGCAATTCCAGGACTGTTGTAATGCGCAACAGGCATCTCCAGTACCAAGAAGCAATCCGAAAGAGTGTAAGCACGGGAGCACGGCGGAAAGCTTCTTGCGTCCTCAGAAAATGCCACAGTTCTCGCGCCTTCTCCAGACGTCGCTTCCCATGTCTAACCTTGCGATTATTCATGCCGCCTTCGATGCCTTCGCGCTTCGTACATGGCTATAGATTTCCGTCAATAGCTTGTAGTTTCGTTCCGCTGTGTACTTAGACTTGTACTCCGCGCGCGCGGCTCTGCCCATCGCATCCATTTCTTGCGGATGAGTCCAGGACCATTCCACTTTCTCCGCCAGGTCCCTTGCATCGCCGGGAATGAAATGCAATCCCGTTCTGCCGTCCTCGACAATCTCCGTCATCCCCCCCACCTGGGAAGCAATGACAGGAACACCGCAAGCAAAAGCCTCTATCGCTACCAGCCCGAACGTTTCGTAATATCCCTCCGATGGCCAAACCAGAAAGCGCGCCCCTTTGATCACCTCGAAGCATTCGCTCCGTGAAAGGCGCGGCAACAAATGAATCGACGAATTCTGTTCGGCAAGGTGTCGAATATCCGCCTCCATGGGCCCCTCGCCGCGAATCCACAAAGGAATGTTGCGCAAGTTCTTCCAGGCTTTCAACAGAGTTGCAATGCCTTTTTCGGGCGCTAGCCGCCCCACGAAAAGTGCGTAGTCGCCACTTCCCTGCTTCATTCCAGGGTCGGTGGTCAGGAAGTGCGGCTTCAAGAAAATCTTTTCAGGTGGCAGCCCTGCGGCGATGAATTTTTGACGGAAGAAATCAGTGAAAACAATATAGGCGTCAACCTGTTTCTGCCAGGTCTTCAGGAGCCGATGAACGGTGAGCATCCCCGCAACGATGGCAGTATGAATATGCGATTTGTGGTAGCAGGCATGAAGTACTCCGGGCCACGGCACCACTCTTCCTGCGCAATCTTCGCAAACCTCGCCCTCCCGGTGGCAGGTGGCCGCAGGACACATCAGGCGAGCGTTATGCAGGGACTGCACAACAGGGATTTTTTCTTCATGGCAAACGCAATATGCAGCGGGGGAAATCAAGGGAAACGTATTATGAAAGTGTGCGACGTCGGGCCTTTCGCGGCGCAGGAGGGACCTCAAATGCCTTGCGCTGTCGAAAGCCCAGACTGTTTGGAGGCCGACCTTGATCTTGTCGAGGATTGCGCTCTCATCAATCTCTCCATTGTCTCGCGTATATTCGAGAATTTGCTCTCCTGCAAGACACAGCAATTCTTTTTCGCGATGAAAGACTTCGTCTTCTCCACCCGCGTAGCGGTAGCGATTGTGGGCAAGGAGCAGTTTCATACAGCCTCAGGAGGAAGACAGAACTCTTGCTGCAACTCTTGCTTGCCCAGTTCAGGTAATGGGCGAGGAACTGCAAGAGCCGGTTTGAAAGATTGCTCATAAAGCCAAGGCAACACCGCGGCGCAAAACCAAAAACCCATCGCCACCGGACCGGAATCGAGTTCCTCCCCCGTGAAGCCGAAGAGGAGACACGCGATAAACAACGCTGAGGTCGCAAAAGAAAGCCGGTCTCTCCTGCGGTAAAGAAGACGAACCACATAGAAAGAAAGCGTGACGCAAAGAGCGGTTAGCAGGGCAAAACTAACCAGGCCGCCACCGGACAGAACCTCAACAAACATGGAATGGGCGGTTCCAAGGCCCACGTTGTATTCGGGCCCGTGAATCCGGGAAGCCGAGTAATAGCCCAGGCCAAACCAAGGTGATTGATGCAGCGTTACCGCCGTGAGGTGGCGCCACAATCCAATCCGGTCGCCCAGCGTCGAGACAGTTTCGGGGTCGCGGTACTGACTCACACTGGGAAGCCGGCCCCAGACGTACAACAGCATCACGGCCGTGCACAAAACGTAGGCAACGCGGCGCACCGGTTTAATGCTCGGCCGCCTCAAGAGCACCAGCGCAAAGAAGACGAACACGGTCACATAGGCGGTCCTCATAAGGGAGAACGCAAGGAGCCCAAGAAATAGAATCAGCGATGCGAGCGGAAGGAGGGACCAAACCCTTCGAACGCAGGTGAGCAAAAGGATTATTGCCAGTACAGCGACAACGCCGGTCTGGGCAATGAGCTCGCCGACCAAGCGAGACGGTTCTGGATCGAGCTCGGTAGCGATCCATACTTCGTCGGGGAAGAGGAAGGCACAGGTTGCGATGGCAAGACACAGGAGCGCATTCCCCCAAAGCATGGTTTTCAAAGAAGTCCACGCACCAAACCGCTCGGTAAAAATCCATACCAGGAACTGCACTACAAGTATCTGGTAAACCTTAAAAGCCGTGAGGAGAGGTGCATCCGAAACCCATGCGGAGACACCCAAAGCGAGGATCATGGCCAGGCCGAGGATCTGGGGCAGACGCCATGGAAACAGGGAGCGCTTGGCCTGAAACCGTCCAGCAATTTGCCACAAGACCCAAAGTCCTGCTGCTCCCCACACCACTAGGTGCAGAATGACTACCCAGTCGAATTCACCGCGAAGCGAGGCTTCAGGGTCGCGGAAGCGCAAGCGAGGCGGGCCAGAGAGAGCGAGGAGAAAAACGGTTGCAGCTGCGATCGTCGGACGTCTGTGGAAGAGGAGCGGATCGAGAAATGGCCGTTTTTGCTCCGTCGCCTCCAAGCTCGGGATGGGCGTTGAAACCGCGCTCCTCTTCGCGGAAAAAATGGCATCGCCAAAACGATTCGGCAGAAAGCCTTGCCAAGTCACAGGCCGTTTTCGACTGACTTGAGAAACCAAAACGCACCTCGTGGATTGGCGCTACTGCCCTTCTCCCGCCAAGACCGCAGGAATGGTCTTCAGCAAAATCCTGCAGTCGAGCAATAGGCTCCATTTCTCGATATAGGCAAGATCCAGCGTCATGCAAATCTCAAAGGAAGGATTTGCACGGGCCATGACCTGCCAAAGCCCGGTGACGCCCGGTGTCACGTCGAGGCGCCGACGATGTTCGGAAGTGTATTGAGCACAGTCTTCTACCGGAAGAGGCCGTGGGCCAACCAAGCTCATATCGCCTTTCAGGACGTTCCAAAGCTGCGGCAGTTCGTCGAGACTGTATTTGCGAAGAAATCGGCCAAGGCGAGTAACACGAGGATCATCGGCGATTTTGAAGAATGGACCGCGGCGCTGGTTCAGCCGACGCAGGTTTTGTTTCAGCCCATCCGAGCCAGCAATCATCGTCCGAAACTTGTAGCAATTAAATTCACGGCCATCTTTGCCCACACGCAGCGACCGATAAATCACAGGACCATACGACTGCAGCTTGATGGCAATGCCGATCGCCAACATCAGCGGCCAGAGGAAAAGCAAAACAAGAGAGGACACGAATACGTCCACGATGCGCTTCAGAAAACTTTCTATCCCAGTGATAGGCTCCGTGCGCCGTTCAGGGCCATCGCGATCCGGGACACATCGGACGAGTGATCCCCGGTCAGTTGCCGGGAAATAAGGAGTAGATACCCTAGCCCTCGCTAGAGGGGAGCGCTGGCCGACATTCAGTGCTTTGCAACGGGTTGGCTTGCGAAGCGGCCAAAGCAGGGCTCCTTCCGCGCGAGCATCGGGGGTTCGTGGCTTGACGGACATGAGAAGTCACCAGTACGAATTTCCACTCTGAAGGAGCGTGACACCGTCGCCTTTTGCGCCTTGAGAAGCGTGCAGCACCACCCCACAGTGGGATACGGTGCTGCCCATTGAAACGTAGAGGCACCGAAAGAATTCGTCGATGGGGCAGACTCCCTATTTAAAATACGGGTGAAAACCCTATAGGCTTGCGCCAGCTCTTTGATAAATTTACCGTGTCAGCCTTCCTGACATCCCCAGCGGAGAGAAGATGGTCTTGAGTTCGAGCAGGCGGCGGGAGAAGGGTAAAAGGCGAAGCGGAAGTTTGATCGTTCCCCTGTGCTTCCTGGATCTCTTTGTTTTACTGCTGTGTTCAGCGCCAGGTTACGCGCATGCTGTGCCGCAAGAACAACAGAAGGAATCCCTGGGATCGCTGAGCAGCATTGGGGAAGTATATGTGAACGATTCTGCGGCGCCGGTCGAATCCACGATTTTCTCCGGTGACAGACTTCGTACGGGAGAGAGCGGCACGGCCACTTTTACCGTAAGCGGGAAAGGCACGCTTAAAGTCTTACCGCGGAGCGAAGTGGTGTTCCCGGGCAACTACCAGTTCACGGCGGAACTGAAGAACGGGACGGTAGTGTTAAGTTCCGTCAGCGGACCGCGCGGAATTGCCTTGCGCGTCGAAAATTTTGTCCTGGTCTCGTCGATTCGCGAGCAATCGGCGACGACGAAAATTGAGGGGGCGGCAAATGGTTCTTTCCTCGTTTCGAGCTTGGAAGGCAGCGTGGGGGTCCTTACCGTGGAGGGGAAGTCCGGACAATTTCTCCAGGCAGGTCAGTCTGTAAATATTTCCGCCGGGGAAATAATATCATCGGTATCCCCAGCTACAAAGACGGCCGGACACAGTCTCCATTCGGGCTGGCTCTATCTCGGGTTAGCGGGAGCCGCGGGCGCCGCAGGAGCGGCCGGATTGGCTCGCGGCGCGGGAAGGCAACCGATCAGTCCATCAGGGCCTTGAGGGGAGCTGTGCGGTCCAACCCGGCGGGGAAAAAGGGACTCCCAATGCGCATTGTCCTGGCCCTTGGTAGTTGCCAGTAGAAAATGGTCTTCTGTCAATTCTCTATTCATACGCTCGCCGAGTGAATCGCGCCAAGCCTGAGCAGATCAAGTTATTTCCTGGATGCCCCCGGATTGGAAAGCCGGAAAATGACATCGATGTCTTCCTCGGTTTCAACAGTTTGGCTAGCCAGCAAAGTTTCGGAAAAACGCCATTGCCGAACGGCATTCATCGCCGCTGCAACGAGAAGCGGGGGACCATTGACAGACTGCAAGGTCTTCACAGACCCATGACGGTCGATTACAGCGTGCAGCTTGACAGTGCCCTGGACGCCTTGCTGTTTCGCATCTTCGGGATATACGGGCTCGACGCGGGAGAGCAAGTGGCCGAGCTGGAGGCTCGTTCCCTGGCGTTGTTTTTTCGAACCTCCATTAGGTATCCGAAGAGAAGGATAGGGATCAGCGATGATGGCTACTGCCCCGGTTATGTTCGCCGGAGTCGCCGGCTGCTTTGCCGCCGGCACCGAACTTGCTTTACTCTCGGGCGGAGGGGGACGAACATTACTCGAAGGAAGCGGGACCAAAATCGCCGGCCGCGCGATATTCGTCTCTAGCTGCGGAGGCGGGGGAAGGCCGCTGACGGTTTGCGGCCGTGCTTTCTCGTTGGGGCGACTGTTCACGCCGGCTGCCAGGCCCAGAGATCTTCTTGTGGCCCTGCCTGGCGCGAATGTGCGTTCCACTGGGCGGCTAGCGCGTGCCTCAGCACGGACATGCTGATCTTCGCTTTTCAGCCCACTATCACGAACATTCTGTGCCTTCGCGGCGACCGGAGGCTCTACCGCTTGGGGTTGTGGATCTCTTTTCTCCGCGCTCGGACTAGTAGCGCGCGCAATCCTGCTCACAGAAGGGGGAATCGCACTCTTCGCAGATTCGCTCAAGATTTCTGTTTTTTGCGCGGCCTCGGCGATTCCTTCACTGCGGACATTACGTTGCCGCGCGACCCATCCTAAACTCAAAGAGATAAGCCCAATTAGGCTCATTAGAGCTGAAAACGCTCCCCACGCGCGGCGCTGTACTCCAGTCTTCGTCTGACCATGAGATAGTCTCGACTTGAACCGAAGAGCCTTCTTGTCCGATCGTTTTCGAGTTGGCTCGGAAGTTCTCGGCGCTGAGTCCATTTGATCGATGTTTTTTGACTCGGGCGCGACGGCTGAACAGGAGACCGCTTTACCGGCTTCACCGTTCGCCGACGATGCGTGGATCCAGTTTCGCGGTTCGCGAGGGTTTGGAATTTCCGGGCGTAGGTCTTGCTTCTCGGAAATCCTTTCAACTTGCTCCTGAACATCACCAGGGAGCGCTTGGGGTGCAATCCAATCCTCGATTCGCCCCTGCGCTTCCAACGGAGCAGGTTTCGCAACGACCTTCTCGGTTTCCTCCCGAGAAGCAGCGGGATCTGTGGAGATGCGCGCGTTCTGGATCCGTTCATCGGTGGCGGCGCCCAGACTTACATACTCAGGTTTGGAACTTTTAGGCTTGTCATTCGTTCCCGCACTCAAAGGGTGCCGTTCTTCGTGAAGTGTCCCTGCCTCCAGTGGCGACGCACTGCGCGATGTTTCGAAGAAAATCCAACTACTCGTTGATGGGCGCGGCTCTCCCTTCGGACCAACAATTGGTGCCCTAGTCTCCGCATGCCATCTTTCAGGCGATGCTTCCGAGGCGATCCAGCTTCCTATTTCCTGACACGCCTCTTCCGTCAAACCAACAAATCGTACTCCTGCCTCTTTATTGGATTTGCTTCTCCACGCGATCTCGCCGCTTGCCTGTATCCAATGTTGGGATTCCGAGAATTGAATACACAAGTTGAGAAAAGGACCGTCGGGCAAAATCATGGCCGCCGACAGGGCCAACCCGTTTTCACTAATATTGAAGGCGATGCCGCCGTTCGCCCCGTTCAGGTTTATAGCGACCAGCGAAGTGGGGCACAGCCGGGCGCGGGCGCGGCGTTCAACAATTCGTGCCTCGCCATTTCCCCCCCTGCATTCTTTAGCCAATTCCGCAACGCGCATCCGGATCTTCTCGAAGACTTTCTGATAAATTTCGGGATCCTGGCCCATGGGATCCTCGATCTCCCAATCTTCAACCTTGAGGTAGTCATGAAATACCAGTTCCCTGGGGAGACGACTCATGTTGATGACGATATCTACCTGTTCCCAAACTCTGGGCGAGACACTCTTGGACTCAAGGCCTTCCACCCAATATCCGTTTCTCATGAGGGTTTGATTGGTCAAGTCGGTGACAAAGCCAGTCGGCGCCAAGCCTGCGCTGAACGCGTCGATGACATCGGAAGCATCAACGCGCGCGATTGCCTCCGCCATCGGGCTGCGGCAAGCATTTCCGATGCAAATGAACAAGACGCTTTTGCGGCGGTATTTGCTCATCAGGAGGCTTCTCTCAAACAATTAATTCCCGGCGGCTGGGTCCTCGCGCCTCGAATGCGTCCGGCATGCCATTGAACTGCTCTGGCCAACTACAAGAATCACCTTAAAATCAAAATTATAGGCCCGCTCCACAGCCCTTTCAATCAGGCAAAGACCTGCATGAACTGGCTGTCCACCGAGCAAAGAAGAGGAACGCACGCTTCCGTCGGCCAGTGTTTTGGCGTAAATCTATCGATCTCGGATTGATGCTACTCTGAGGTAAGACGAACATCATCGATCCACACGGTGCCCGCGATTTGGCTGTCCAACTTGGCACTAACAGGCCGGACCACTCTTACGAGCAGAAGGCGAGTATCGGCAGAGGTGGTGAATGCAGCGTGCTGTTCCGACCAACCAGAGGTACCAACGAGGTTTTCCGAGGAGACGAAGGTATTGCCCGTATTGTAGGCATCACATATCTGGAATCTCGGCCCGCTGTCGGTGGTGATCTCCTGCACGCGCAGATGGCCCGAAAATCGGTACCGCGTTTTGGCTTGAACAGGCACGTATTGGAACACATGACCATAATCGATGTTGCGCGACCCGTCGAAGGTAATTCGAAGGGCATGCGGACCTTCAAATGCTCCGACGGAGTCCAGACTAACAACGGCCCCTTCGGTAGGCAGAACACGCCAATCCAATCCCCCATTGAGAATGTCGGACTCGAAGCCGCCGTTTGTAACTAGATTCGAATTGGCCACCGTGCGTTGTGCTCGCGCTGGAACTCGTTGCATTAAGGCGGACCAGACCTTTGACAGCTGCCCTACCTCCGCGTGTTGAATAAGCGCATCGAGATAGGGGAAGGCCTCGCGTATGTCAAAGGGCAAGTCGAGCTGGAGAACGCGAGCCCAAACCTCTTCGGCGCCGGCGATATCGCCCTTTTCGATCAGGAAATTAAGGTAGTCAAAGAAAGCGAGCGGCTGAGGCGGAAGTATTTTCAGAATTGCGTTTCTGTCGCGCGTCGCGTTCGTTGCGAGCGTGAAGACTCTCCTTCCAGCGGTGCCATCTTCCTGAAGAACCATTCCTAAAGTGCGAAGCGCCTCAGGAGTCTTGTCGGCTCGAACATAAAAATTGGCCATTCTCCAATTGATCTCCGGTGAATTGGGAAAAAGGCGTCGAGCGTGCTGGAAAGCGTCAAGAGCATCATTGGGGCGTCCTGCCCAATCGTAGCCGGCTCCAAGGTCAGCCCAGAAATGCGCATCTTGCGTGCTCAGGCGCGTGGCCCTCTGGTAGAGCTGGACAATTTCATCGGGGTTCGGGCGATCGGCGTACAAGTGCATGAGTGTTCCCAGGGCGTCGTAATATTCCGGGTTGGCAGGATCCCACCTTATCGCCGTTTGAACTGCATTCGGTGCCCCCGTTCGAAAATACGCAGCAGCCACCGCTCTCCTCACGGCCAGATACATGAAGAATAACAAGCTTATCAGCAGAAGAATTCGACTCGCGAAACTATGCCAGCGTGCTACTCTCAAGTTCTCACCGCCCAGGTCAATGGCGAGAATAGCATTGTCCCGGCGCTGGCTCTATCGGTAGTATCGGATGCGGTTTTCTAAGTCGCTCTGGGCTTCGAAACTTCTGAAAATGTAATCTACGTCGGAGCCAATCCGTCCGCCGATTTAGTGTCCGGAATCGACGCGGAAACAATCCAGGAATGATAAGAATTCCCTACTATGTGTTTTCAATACTTCGCGTTCCTTAATCCTCTTCGTAAGTGCTTGAGTTTCTGAATCGAGTTGCTCTGTCACTGCAGCGTCCTCGATCCGCACCTTCGCAGAACCGGACTTCTGGCCCGTGTCGTCGGGACTCCCTCCTAGCTATAACTTCAGAGTAGCCCGTCACTCGGGAGGAACGGCCAGGAATGTCACCAAATCTCCAGATGTTTGCCCAAGATTGCTCCGAGGAAGACTTGC
>Ga0179592_10000596_pt1 | contig 14433 bp, 15 predicted proteins | sample CZODoug2_1_08_16_FD_148623 | JGI IMG/M metagenome (GOLD analysis project Ga0179592, IMG submission 148623) | Vadose zone soil fungal communities from Angelo Coast Range Reserve, California, USA - CZODoug2_1_08_16fungal (Illumina Assembly) | ecosystem: Environmental > Terrestrial > Soil > Vadose...
ATCTCGAGGGCCTTCAGGTTGTCCTCGAGCTGTCCGAGTCGTCGCGCGCCGATAATCGTCGAAGTCACGCCGGGCTGCGCCTGAACCCAGGCCAGCGCGATGCGCGCGACCGTACTCTGTTGCGCTTTGGCTATGATGTCCAGCTCGTCCACGATCGCGTAGGTTTTCTCGGTGAGGAATGTGTCAGCGATGAAGCCCCGATCTGGCTTGATCTGCCCGGCATTGTGTCGTGTGTATTTGCCGCTGAGCACGCCGCTCTTGAGGGGCGACCACGGCGTAATGCCGACGCCGAACTCGCAAGCCATCGGCACGAGCTCCTGCTCGACGGTCCGCTCGAGCAGCGAGTATTCGATCTGCAATCCGACGAACGCGGACCAGCCACGGAAGTGCGCCGTGACGTTCGCCTCGGCGATCTTCCACGCAGGTGTGTCGGAGACGCCGAGATAGCGCACCTTGCCGGCGCGCACGAGATCCTCGAGCGCGGCCATTGTCTCTTCGATCGGGGTGTGCACGTCCCAGTTATGCAACCAGTACAGGTCGATGTAGTCCGTCTGCAGGCGGCGTAGCGAGTTTTCGCATGCCGCAATGATCGATTTCCGGCCAGACCCGCCGCCGTTGGGGTCCCCGGGGTATAGGTTGCCGCTGAACTTCGTGGCGATGACGAGCCGGTCGCGCCGAGCGCTGTGGCGCCCCAAGTGGTCGCCGATGATCTTTTCGGAATGACCTTTCGTGTAGAAGTTTGCGGTATCGATGAAATTGCCGCCGAACTCGATGAAGCGGTCGATGATCTGTTGAGACTCCTCGACGCTGGAGCCCCAGCCGAGGTCCTCACCGAAGGTCATCGCGCCGAGACAGAATGGGCTCACACGCAGCCCTGAACGGCCGAGGGTAATATAGTGATCGAGGGGCATGGTGCTCTCCAAGTTGGTATTATGGTACAATTCTGCGCTAGTTCCGATTGACGATAGTTTACTATTAAACTAATAAATTGCAAGTGTCCACGCCCAAAATCGATGTCGGAAAGATTTGGTCCCTCAATTACCGGCTCTTGATGTCGGTGATCACCAGCGTCGCGCCTGACATCGCCGAGCTCGGACTCGAGACGAAGGAGCTGTTCGTGCTCGCCGAGGTGGACGTGCACCCGCACCCCGCGGAACTGGCCGGCGCCCTCAGCATGCCGAAGCCCACCGTGACGATGTACGTCAAGAGGCTCGAAGCTGCGGGCTTTCTGCGCCGTGAAATCGATGGCGCGGATCTGCGTCGCCACCGGCTCATCCTTACACCCGAGGGGCGCAAGACGATGGCGCGCGGGCTTGCGCTCATGTCGAAAGCGCTCGGCGCGCGGCTGGCACGGTTGGACTCAGCGCAGCAGTCGGAACTCACGACACTGCTTGAGAAGCTGATCTGAGGCGCACACGCGAATCTACGTTTTGCGGGTGAATTCCATCCGCACACTGGTGGACCGGCCGTTGCCGGCCATCAGTTCCCAGTCCTGCGTGTGATGGCTCGCGTCGATCAAACGCCAGACGGTCGAATGAAAGTGACGCGGATGCGTGTCTAGATTCGAACCGTCCTGCAGCACGAGCGCGATGACGTTTGGATCTGCGGAGCTCCGTGCGGCATACCGGAGCTGATTTCCCAAGTCACAGTAGTGATCTGCCCTAAGTTGAGCATCCACCACATAGAACACGGTGACCGTGAGCTGCTCGCCGCCTTTCCACTCTTCGTGCAGAATCGCGCTGCCAGAGCCGATTAGCCGAAATACATCCGTCATGACTTCGTTCTTCGGCAGCGGCGCGCTCCATTCTCCCACTAGCGACTTGAGCTTCTCGAACATCGCGGGACCATCCGCTTCCGCCGGCGGCACAGCCGCGGAGTTGATCGTTGGCAAGGTAAGCAGCACAGCACCGAGACCAATGAGTAGAGCCTTCACACGTCACCTCCGTTCGTCGCCCCATCGGGCGATCTAGAGTCAGACAACGCAGCGCGGCCGCGTAGGTGCACAGGTCGCTGCAAATTCTCCAGCTCGAGCGGGGATTGTCGGCCCGCCGCGACCCCGGTTCCTTCGGGCGGGCGCTAGTTGAGGGGAACTAAAGGCTCGACTGAATTGAGAGCAAATGCCAAGATGCGAACGCCGGTGTCGAAAATCCCTCTTGTCGTTTTTGTTACATCCAACTTATGAAAATATACAATGTGGTAGGGTTTGCGATGCTCGCATTGCAGGTTCTCATATCTGCGCTTCTGGCGCCGCCTTGGCTCGGGCCGTGGTGGGGGATGGTGGTCGGATTCGGGTACTTATTGATTTCCTGGTTCCTTGGCGGACTTTATCTTTCCGACGTAGTCCACCTGGGCATCGCGCACCGAGCCTTGGACTATAAGACGTGGTTCATCAAAGCGGTGACTCTCATCAATAACACGGTGGGCGTCTACGTCGATCCGGTGAGTTGGGTCAATCGCCACCGGCTGCATCATAAGTTTTCCGACCATGCCGGCGATCCCAACAAGCTGGACGCTGACGGCTTTTGGAAAACGTTGTATCTCTGCCTCTTTCCCTACCCGTGCACGGCCGACTTGGCCAACGACGCCATCCTCAAAACGTGGCCATTCCGTTTGGTCTCTCATCCTCTGTTTATGCTCATCTCTCCGGTTCTAAGCTGTGGCCTTCTATGGTGGTTCGTTCGAGATTGGAAATTCGCCGTTGGAGTTTGGTTCGGCGTCCGGATTTTTGCTCTATGGGTGAATATGGTTCAGAACTATTGGACCCACGACCGTCGGTTTGGCACCCGGCGCTATGACGATCCGGGCGACAACGCGATGAACGTCGGCGACTGGCTTCCGGTGATGGCGACTTTTAGCGCCTGTTGGCAGAACAACCATCACCACTATCCCCATCTTCTGCGGACCACTCACGATTCCGCCGAATTCGATTTCGGCTATACCACCGTCCGAGTCATGAGCGCTTTGGGGCTCGTCAAGCCTTCTAAGACGGGAACAAGCAAGCCAAGCGATCTCGCTCTCGCGGAACTCACCCTCTGACGGGGGCCGCTTTCTTCCGCGCGAACGGAGCGATGAACTGGGCGAAGAAGCCGGAGGGGACCCTACTGCTGATCAAGCCGTAGCGCTGCGGCCAGGCGTCTTTCGGAAGATAGTAAGTCCCGAACAGGCGATCGATGAAGGGCCAATGGATGGCGAAGTTGACGTCGGCCGCCTCGGGATGCGCCGCGTGATGCCAATGGTGATAGCGCACCGTCACGAAGTAGGGCTCCAACCACACCGGACGAGGACCAAAGTCCGTGTGGCAGAACGTGGCGTGGAATGAGACAAAGACCAGGTACCCGGCCATCGCGTTCTGCGAGAAACCGCAAAGGGTCATCGGGATGAGGATCAAGCTGCGTGTGAGAAGGATATCGACGAAGTGGGAGCGCGAGCCGGCGACCCAATCCATCGTCTGAATGGAGTGATGGATGGAGTGAAAGCGCCAGAGAAATGGGATCTTATGGAACAACCGGTGCGTGGCGTACTGAGCCAGGTCCGCCACCACAATGGCTAGCGGAAGCTGGACGACGAAAGGCAAGTTCCCTACGGTCTGTATGAGCGACGGAATTGCCAGCCACTTTAAGGCAGCGGTGGCCGGTATCAACATCACGAAGGTGATCAGTTGCGCCGGTAGATGAGTGGCCACGAAATAAAAGTAGTCGGTGGTCCACTCGGGCCGGAACGTCTTCTGCTGTGGATGAAGGGGCCAAAACCGCTCCACCGGGACAAAGACGATGGTCATCACCAGAAGGTCCAATAGAAACCAGTCGAAGCCAAGGCCGACTTTCGACGTGACTTCTTCCGGAAGCGCAGTGCTTCCGCCCCCGAGCAGTGCTGCCGCCAGACCGAGAGCGACTCCGGTCAGCGCCAGGACCTTGCGTTGACGCAACATTGCGGAGATGGCGCCGAGCACCAGAGCAGACACGATCGTTCCCTGAATAAGTAGTCGAATGATCGTCATCGGATAGTGCGCGCGAGCATCGGGAAGCGTGAGAAGTGCGGGAAAATGCAGGCAAAGAGCGCCGCCAAGGCCGAGCATTCCGAAGAAGACGGATGACACGCCGCTGACCCAGCCGCTCCCTAAGTGGGTCGGCTCCGAATCCCCGAAAAGTTTCTCGAAGAAAGCGTCGGACATTTCCTTTTTCTCCAGAACGATCCGTTTGTGAGTGCTTCGGAAAGACCATATTTGCGAGGGTCGGATCGACAGATAGGAAGAATAGACGCGCTATATCCCAAACACCAGCGCGTCAATCGCGTTGATTGTATTTTGGCACCAGTGTTCGCATCTGCGCACGGATATATGTGACGCGCGTCGCGATTCACGTCAACTTCGACAAATGCATCGGCTGGCACGGCCCCGGTCACCGTCAATCCAGTCGCGGATATTGCGTGATGCGCCGGATGCCGCGATACAGCGGCGCCAGGCGTCCATACATCTTCTCATAGACCTCGCGGTACAGGCTATCGTAGAGCCGGCCATGCTCGGGATTCGGCTCGAAGCGCTGTCCTGGATGCGTCATGCGCGCCTGTGCCGCGGCATGGTCGGGATAGAAGCCGGCGCCGACCGCGGCATTGATGGCGGCGCCTAGCCCGGACGTCTCATGAGTGTGTGGGCGTTCGGCCGGGAGGCCGAAGATATCTGCCGTGATTTGCATGACGTGGTCGCTTTGAGATCCCCCGCCCGATACCTTCAGGCTGCGGATCTTCACCCCGTTGCGCCTCTCCAGATGGCCGGCCGCTTCGCGCAGGGCGTAGGCGATGCCCTCGATGATGGCGCGGTACATGTGCATCCGCGTGTGCACATCGCCGAATCCGATCATCGCGCCTTTGGCCTCGGGACCGGGATTGCGCACCCCGGGATTCCAGAACGGCTGCAGGATGAGCCCAAGATTTCCCGCAGGCGTGTCCTGCAGCATTCGATCGAAGAGGTCTTCAGGCGCCACGCCCCGGCGCTGCGCCTCCCGGACTTCGGCCGAGGCGAACTGCTCCTTGAACCAATTGACCATCCAATACCCACGCTGCACCATGATCTCGCTGTTGTAGCGGTTCGGTACGGCCGCCGGGAACGGCGGTACAAACCGGATCGGTTCGACATACCGGTCGTTGCAGGTATTGATGGTTGCGGTGGTGCCGTAGCTCAAGCTTGCGATGTCGGTCGCCCATGCTCCGGAGCCGAGCACCTCGCAGGCTTTGTCGGCGCCCGATGCGTACAGCTCGAGTCCGGCCGGAATTCCGGTTTGCTCGGCCGCGACCGCCGAGATCCGGCCCATCGAGCGGCCCGCCGGTACCAACTCGGGGAGAAGATCGCGCATGACGCCGAACAACTTCCATCGGAAGTCGGACGCGCCAGCCCATCGCTGCCGCTTGCTGTCGAAGGGTACGTAGCCGACTTGCGCCGCCACCGCGTCACACACCCTGCCGGTCAGGCGAAATGTGAGATACCCCGAGAGAAACAGGAAATGACGCGTTTGCCGCCACAGATCGGGCTCATTGGCGGCCAGCCAATTGCATTCGGCTTTCGATCGGAAGAAATGAATTGCTGCTTTCATGCCGATGATGCGAAAGCCCGCTTCCAGCCAAAACGGCAAGGCCGGATACCAAGCGGTTCGCCGCTGGTCCAACCAGCTGATGGCCGGACGCAGCGGTCGGTGTTCTTCATCCAGGCAAACGGTGACACTGCGCTGGGTGGTCAGTGACATGGCGGCGACGCGCGCCTTGAGTTCCGGCTGCGCCAGCCATAGGTTCCGGCAGGCCTCGCAGAGCCGGGTCCAGAAGTACTCGCAATCCTGTTCGGCCCAGCCGGGTTGGCGCGAATAGTAGGGTTGGATGTGGATCTGCGACTTCGCAACCAATTGGCCGTGCAAATCAAAAATCATTGCCCGAACGCTTTGCGTGCCCTGGTCGACGGCCAGGATGAGGTCGCGCATCTACCCGGCCGCCGGCCGCCGCGACACCGCCGCGGAACCGCCGCGATGCAGCGCAAGCGCGTGCTGCCGCGCGGTGACGTCACGGGGATAGAGCGGCGACTCGGCATAGCGCTCTTCGGGCGCGGCGATGATGTGGGTCGAATCGCCGATCGCCCGGCCGTCCAGGAACAGGATGGGCAGTGTGCCGTGATCCATGGTGGCCTCCGGTTCACGCTTTAGATCGTGCGGGATGCCGAATCCTCCGGAACAGACTGAGTCTCGTGTTGCTTAAACCAGGTGAGGAGCGCATCGAGCGCCGGGCAGAGCGCTTGTCCCCAATCGGTGAGCCCATATTCCACTTTCGGGGGCACTTGATGGTGGACGATCCGCCGGACGACTCCATCCTTTTCCATCTGGCGCAGCTGTTGGATCAACATTTTTTGCGAAATCGCCGGGATCGCCCGCTCTAGGTCGGAAAAGCGCAGCACCTTGCCCCCAAACAGATGGAACAAGATGATGAGCTTCCACCGGCCTTCGAGAATCTTGAGCGCGCCCTCAACACCCTCGGCCGCCGACACCGGCGTGTGCTCTTGATGCTTACCTCCCGGTAAGGGACTTACCTTTTCGTGCGTTCTTGTCATTCGGGGAGCCTATCCCCATCCTTCATAATGAGCAATTTACAGCCCGGCGGTCGTCCCATCGTCGTATGACAACCAGGAGAAACCCATGTCTGTCGATTTGCCAAAGCCCATTGCCAGTTACTTTGCCGCAGATAAAGCGGATGGAGACGCTGTTGCCCGATGCTTCACCCGAGATGGGTTCGTGAAAGATGAAGGCCACACCTACCAAGGCGCTGCCGAGATCAAGCAATGGAAGGCGGTAACATCAACCAAGTTCATCTACACGAGCAAGCCTTTCGCCTCCCAGCAACAGGACGCAATATTCGTCGTCACCAGCCGTCTTACGGGAACCTTTCCAGGCAGCCCGGTCGACCTTCGGTATTTCTTCCGTCTTGAGGGCGACAAGATTGCCTCGTTGGAAATCCTTCCGTGACTGCCGACCGGGTCTCGCAATCGTCATATCCGGAGCAGGAAGCCCGCGATGCCGTCCCAGGTCTGTGTTGTCGCAAGCTTCACGATGCCGGCGTCGGCCACGACGAGCCCCACCCACCCCACGGCGAAGTACCGGTCGAAGGACCGCGTGAGCGCCCACTTGACTATGAGAAGCAGCGCGCCGACGACCAGTGGCGGGAAAAACGGCCCGAAGGTTGTTCCCCATATGGTCCGGTCGAAGAGCGAGACGATTGCCGGAATCCGGTCGGTCGCGGCTGAAATCACCGTTAGGGTCGCCAGCAACATCATCGGCCGGTGAATTTCCGACCGGCGGCGATTCACGATGCCTGTGGCCACAAAGCCGGCAAAGATCAGGACGGAGATGAGGGGCACGGCCATGAACTCCTTGGCAGTCATGGACCACACGAACATCCGCGACGGGTCGATCCGCGCCCATGCAAGCGGCAGTTCGAAGCCCAGGACGAAAATAAACACCGCCAGCACTGCGCCGAACTTCCCGACCGCCATGTGCACCCGGTACTTGCGATTCACCACCAGCAGTGGCTGCACCAGCAACAGCGTCACCCATAGTGACATTGCGATGCCGTGGGTAATGACCAGGGTCCGAATCGCCGGCATGAGCGGACGATTCGGGAAGGCCCTCCCGTGCAGATAGAACTGCTGGAAGCCGAGGAACATCAGTACCAGCAGCAGCGCCGCCGCGCCGGCGTAGAACAGGCGCGCGCGATCGGGCGACGCCGATCGGTTCGCCTGGAACATGTCGGAGGGCAAGGCTTGGGTCGAGTTCATGTCGCAGTGGCTCCGAGTGCCGATGATCACGCCGGCCAAGCTAACGGCCACACGGATGCCCCGATAGTAAGAACACGACACGCGGAGCAATATCTTCCGTTACCGGCAGCCTGCAGGACTCGCGTGCGTGCCATCGGGCACACGAGTAAGCTGCAAAACGTGATGCTGTCATGCCGCCCCGCACCTGCCCTGCAGCACCTGATCCGGTATTACTACCAGGTCGGGACCCACCTGGCCGGTAGAACTGCGGTGCAACCGGTCCCGGCGCGCAGCCCGCAGGCGATCGAGTTCACGTTCGGTGCTCCTTACGAAGTTCGGCGGCTGGATCGGGGCGAAGCAAGGAACGCGTACCCCATCGCCCTCATCGGCTCTCAGACGTTCCGCCGTGTCGAACTACTCATGCACGGGAATATCGACGCATTCACGATCGTCTTTCAACCTGGGGGCGTGTCCGCGTTATTCTCCGTGCCCGCGGAGGAGTTGACCAATGACGACTTCGAGGGGGAAGCCGTGCTCGGCCGTGGACTCGGCGAGCTTCTGCGCCGGCTGGCTGACGTCTCCTCGTTCGCCGACCGCGCTCGTGTTGCGGACGCATACTTGTGCGCGAAGCGTCCTGCGCTAGATTCCATCAGCGCTATTGCCAACGCTGCAACGCGAGTGCTCTCTGGCAGCGGATGCGTTCGAGTGTCCGATCTTGCGCACCACGCAGGGTTGGGGATCCGTCAGTTTGAGCGGCGCTTTCGCTACGAGATCGGTATCCCGCCCAAGCTGTACGGACGAATCGTTCGCTTCGAGGCGGCACTGCGGCGTAAGGCGGCGGCGCCCGCGATGCGGTGGACCGAAATCGCCCATGCTCTCGGTTATCACGATCAGATGCACATGGTGCGCGATTTCAACCGGCTGTCAGGTGACAGCCCGACAACCATCTGCGGTCAACTCGATATGTTCGTACATCCTGAAGTAGCTACCGCCGGCCGCCCTATGCTCCCGCGCGACAAGTGCAGCGCGGCAGTTGCGATCGCGTAGTCGCGCAACGGTCATTTGAAAATCGCCAAATACCGAGGGATCCTTAGTCAAATCTAAATAAATGTCGCGCTCAGAATTGAGGAGGCCTCACGTGAACACTAGCGGTACCCACGGCGCCAAAGCTTCGTTCGAAATCACCAAAGGGGAGCAACAGCTAGTCACCCTGAGCGAGGCCGACGTCGAAAGGTGTCTCGATCTGCGCGAATTGCTCGACGGTCTTGAGGATGGCTTCCGTGGTCTCGAGTTGGGTGAGGTCCAGACGCCCGCGAGGACGGAGGTGACCGTGGCGGGTAAGGGTTTCTCGCTCGCCATGCCGGCGTGGCGGCCCGGCATGGCTATCGCCGTGAAAGTGGTCAACGTGTTTGAGGCCAACCTCGAGCTGGGCCTGCCATCCCATCTGGCAATGATCACTCTGTACGATCCGGACACCGGGGCGGCGTGCTGTGTGATGGATGGCACCTACATCACCGGCATCCGCACGGCCGCCTCAGCCGTACTGTCCGCGCGTCTGCTCGGGCGTCAAAACGCGCGAGTCGCCACCGTCATCGGTGCCGGCGTCCAGGCTCGCGAGCATCTACGCCTACTGCCGCTGATCCGTCGCTTCGACCACATCAACGTCTGCTCACTACACGCCGACGAGGCCAAACGCTTGGCGACCCGCAGCCCGGTCGCGTGCGCGGCGAGCGACTTGGAAACGGCGGTCCGCGAATCCGACATCGTGTGCCTGGCCACTCACAGCGCCACGCCCGTGATCGATCCCACGTGGATCAAGCCGGGCACCCACGTGTCGTCGGTCGGCTATCACCCGCCGGCGGGAGAGCTACCCGTTGTGTTAGCGCGGAATGAGCGCCTGTTCGTCGAGTCGTTCGATGCATTCCAGCCGACGCCGGTCGGATGTAGTGAACTTGCCGGTATTGAAATGACGCGTGGCACGACTCTCGGCGCTGTGGCGCTCCGTCGCGCACCGGGACGTGTAAGCGATACGGAGATCACAGTTTACAAGGCGATGGGAATCGCGATGGAGGACATGGTTGCCGCCAACCTAGCCTATCGGCGCGCGAAGCACGACCACGTGGGTGGCACGATGGCTTGGTGAATCACTGAGTGGAACGTGATGACAAACGGCGATCTGATGAAGATCGCGTGGCACTGTCATCCTGATGATGCAATTCTGGGTGGCCTCTATCTCTCGGCCCATTGATCGGTGAATACCACTGGCGCCCAGATATAGCCATTCCCATCCTTGCGCAGGCGGCCCAGGCCAGGAAATGGCATGTGCGGCCCCGCGATCACGGCGGCCTCGCGCGCAAGCGTTGGCAACAACTGATCGCGCGTCGCCGCGGCCGCTGGATGGTCGATGTCAAAGGCCACTGTAGTGTCGGGATGCCTCAGCTGGACAATCTGTGCATGGACGGTGTCGCCCCAAAATAGGATTTTTTGTCCCTTTGACGAAAATTCATAGCCCGTGTGCCCCGGGGTGTGACCATGCAACGAAACGAACCGGACCCCGTCCACGATCGCCTCGGAGCCGCTGAACGTGTGCCACTTGCCGGCCTTGATGTATGGCGCCGCGATGGCTTGCGCGCTCTGAAAGAACGGTTGCGCATCTTTCGGCGCTTTGGCGGCGATTTCCGGCGACAGCCAAAAGTCGCTTTCGGCCTTCGCGACGAAGACTTCGGCGTTGGGAAAGACGCGCTTTCCGTCCTGCGTAGTGAGACCGCCGACGTGATCGGAGTGGAGGTGCGTAATCAAAACGCGGTCGACCTCTTCCGGTGCGTAGCCTGCGCTACGCAGGCTGTCCGCCAAGCGACCGAGAGCTCCCCCGCCGTACCATGTGCCGGCACCCGCGTCGACGAGGATCAGCTGCTTGCCGGTGTTGACTAGGAAGCCCGTGTCGCCCACGTCCAGCAGGTGAGGATCCTCCTGCAGGGATTTTTTGACGCGATCCATCGTCACCTTCTTTCCATTCAGCCAATGCAGATCGAATACAGCGGCGCCATCGAATAGGGCCGTCACCTCCAGATCGCCTACCTTCATCCGGTAGAAACCCGGCACCTGATCATGGTGCTGAGGTGCAGCAGCCAGGGCAGGGTTCGGCCAGACGCCAGAGCTGGTCAGCGCCACTAGAAGGGCGGCGGCGAAGAACTTCAAATGTCTTTTCAACACAAGTTTCTACTCCTAAGGTGAGTCAAGCTGAAGCTACAATCATTGCGACCACAATTATTGAATTGCGCTATAATGGCGACCGCAATCTTTGATGTCAAGTCGATTCTTTTTGAGCGAGGTAGTCCATTGAAAGTCACTAAGGAAAAGGCCGCCGAGAATCGCGCGGCGCTTGTGCAAGCGGCCGGGCGCCTGTTCCGGGAGCGCGGCATCGACGGTGTCGGCGTCGCGGAGATCAGCAAGAAAGCTGGACTGACGCATGGGGCGCTCTACGCCCAGTTTCCTTCCAAGGAGGCACTGGCAGCGGAAGCCTTCGCGTCCGCCTTTAAAGGGGGCTTGGAGCAGATCACCGCAGACCGGGATGGCCGTCCCGTCACGCTGACTGATTGCCTTGACTGGTACCTATCTTTCGACCATCGGGACAACTTGGCAACGAGCTGCCCAATGTCGGCCAGCGCCAGTGAGGTCGGGCGACAGGACAAGGTCGTTAGCGAGCGCTTCACGGAGGGGTTTGACCAACTCGTTGCTCTAATGGAACGTGGGCTCGGCGCCTCACCTATCAAGACGGAGAATCGTCAGCGTGCTCTGGCGATGATGGCCGCGATGATCGGTGGCGTCGCCGCTTCGCGCGCGGTCGCCAAGGCGGATCCCAAGCTATCGAATGAGATCCTGCGGGCGGTCCGACGGATTGCCGGCGAGCTCGGCGGAGAAGAGGGGCAGGTTGGAGCGCGAGGGAGGGCGCGGGCGACGAGGAAGCGTGCGTGACCGCACTTTTCATTCAGGCAGCCGAAGGTACCAGCGCAATCCGAGACTCACGAATCGGCAAATTGATGAGCGCAGCGGCAGCCGCCAGGGCCATATCTGCATACCACATCCACTGATAGTCACCGAATCGAACAAGCGCGAGACCGCCGAGATAAGCGCCAAGAAAGCCGCCAATCTGGTGTGAAAGCAGGGTGAGGCCGAACAGCGTGGACAAGTACCGGATACCGAAGAGCTTGCCTACGATGGCGGCGGTGGGTGGCACGGTGGCCAGCCACGTGAGTCCCAGCCCTATGGCAAAGCTATAGAATGTCCACCTGGTTTTTGGTGCTACCAAGTACCAGCCGATCAACAGGGTGCGCGAGCCGTACATCGCGGCAAGAATATACTTGCTGCGAAAGCGCTGTGTGCACGCACCGGCAATCAGACTTCCCACGATGTTGGAGAGGCCGATCAGGGCCAGCGACCAACTAGCCACTGCCGGCGGTAGGCCGCAGAGATTCACTTCGCCCGGTAGATGCGTTACGAGAAACGCGATGTGGAATCCGCACGTAAAGAAGCCCGCATGCAGCAACAAATAGCTGCGATCGCCCATCGCATCCTGCACGGCCTGCCATGGGCTAGACCCAATGGCACCGCTGCGCAGGGGACCCGGCGGGCTCACCGCACGCACGAGGGGCAGCGCGCCCACGGCAATCACCGCGAGCGACCACATCGCACCCATCCATCCGAGCGTCTGGATCAGCGTTTGTGCGACCGGAGCGAAAACGAATTGCCCCAACGATCCCCCGGCGTTGATGATGCCGGCCGCCTTGCCGCGCTTGTCGCTCGTCAGGTGCCGCGCCGCGGCGCCGATCAGCACCGAGAAACTGCCTGCGCCGGAACCGATCGCCGAGAGGACGCCAAGCGAGACGATGAGGCCGAAGCTCGAAGTCATGAACGGCGTCAATGCCATGCCGATCGCCAGCACGACTAGGCCCGCGATAAGGATTTTCGCGGGACCATAACGATCCGCCAGAGCACCGGAGACCGGCTGGATGACGCCCCACATCAGTTGCGCGATGGCAAACGCAAGGCTGATGGTGGCAATGCCGAGACCGGTGGAGCTTTTGAGTGGCGAAATGAAGAGCCCGAGCGATTGTCTTGCGCCCATCGTCACCATGAGGATGGCTGCGCCCGCGAGCATGATCACCCACGCGCTGCGTTCGCTACTACCGGTCGGCTGTGGCTCCATGTCATTCCTCGCTTATCGACGTTTTTTCGGCACCACCAGAATAATCCTAGTGCATAACATTGGCCTTCGCGCCCCTTTCGAGTGCCAACAGCAAATCAAAGGATGGGAATTTTTCTTTAGGCTTCAGTCAACGGTATGATCAACGAAGACTCGGATTTCAGGACGACCTGGAATGGATGACCAATCCGCTACCTTCAGCGCCATTTCCTGACAATCATCGATCGCTGTCGGTGATTGCGCGAACAGAAATCACCGTGCCGGGGGATGCCCCCCTTTATATTGACAATAAAGGGGGTATCCCCGTATTGTCAAGTACCCGCAGCGCTAAAACGGAGTCGGGTGTGCCGATCTTGTCTCGCTCCATAAACTCTGTCGCCTGCAATTGCACTGCCATGCGTAAGGCGTCGCGACGGGTGTCGCAGATGTACGATGCCGCTTTGGCTCCCGCGGGACTGAAGGCGACACAGTTTGCGATCCTGTCGGAGATCGACCGACGCGCGGGCGATCCTCCGACCATGCGTGAGCTGGCCGATGCCATGGTCATGGATCGCTCCACGCTGGGCCAGAATCTCCGCCCCCTCGAGCGAGATCGGCTGGTGGCGTGGGAGCCAAGCGACGCGGACCGCAGGCGCAAGCTCGTCGTTCTGACGGGACAGGGACGCGCCAAACGAATGCAGGCCCGTTCTCTCTGGCGTGCTGCACAGGAGCGGTTTGAACGCGCGGTAGGCGCAGCGGAGGCAGCCAGCCTGCGCGGTATTTTGCTTGGCATTGCGGGCAATAACGAGCTCAGCAGCGCAGAGTAGTGCCTCAGCAGTCAAGCGGGATCTGGATCTGTAGATAGAATATTCTGCGCCTCCAAACGTCGAGTGCCGGCGACGGCGCCGGCAATGCCGTGCATTTCGGCGAGCGCGATTGTTCGGTTCAGCGGCGCTATCAGAAACTCATCGAGGAGGCGCCCGCGTCAGCGATTCCGCCGGCCACCCGTGTCCGGCTGCATGAGGCTGCTCTGCGCTTGACGACCTTTGCCAAATACCGGAACGCGGGGACGGTAGAGTTTCTCTACGACGTGGAACGGGACGATTTCTACTTCATCGAGGTGAACTCGCGCATCCAAGTCGAGCATCCGGTCAGCGAAGAAATCACGGGCGAGGACCTGATCGCGCTGCAGCTGCGGGTGGCGGCGGGTGACGGCCTCGGACTGACGCAGCAACAGATCAAAATCTCGGGCCACGCCATCGAATGCCGCATCAACGCGGAGGATCCCCGCAATGCCTTCGCTCCCTCACCGGAACGAATCAGCCGCTGGAGCGTGCCGCTCGGGGAGGGAATCAGGCTCGACACCCACGCCCGTCAAGGCTACCTGATCCCGCCGTTCTATGACTCCATGCCGTCCATTCATCGGCCCTTACGCCGCAGCCCATCCATCAGAATGTCGATGAGTCGC
>Ga0179592_10000598_pt1 | contig 14430 bp, 20 predicted proteins | sample CZODoug2_1_08_16_FD_148623 | JGI IMG/M metagenome (GOLD analysis project Ga0179592, IMG submission 148623) | Vadose zone soil fungal communities from Angelo Coast Range Reserve, California, USA - CZODoug2_1_08_16fungal (Illumina Assembly) | ecosystem: Environmental > Terrestrial > Soil > Vadose...
ATGCCGATGTCGGCAAATTTGACGGCGGATGACATGGCCGATTTAGGCATGTATTTCGACAGCTTGACCAACACCGGATTGGAAGCGGACCCCTCCTTCTGGCAAGCCGGCCAAAACCTCTATCGCGGCGGCGACCAACCCCACGGGATTCCGGCCTGCATGGCCTGTCATGGCCCGACAGGCCGCGGCAATGAACCGGCAAAATTTCCGGCGCTGCGCGGTCAGCAGTCGGGATACGTCGTGAAGCAGCTGAACGACTACGCGTCGGGCACTCGGGCGACGGGGCCGAACGGCATCATGCAGACCATCGCCAAACGCCTCTCTCCGGAGGATATTCGAAACCTCGCCTCCTACTTGCAGGGAATTCGCTGATGCGCCTGCACAGGCTGTCCTCGCTGCTCGGCATGGGGTTGGCCCTGGCACTGTGTGGTTGCGGCAAACAAGAACCATCGGGTTCGGCGCCGGCGAAAGCGCCCGCGCCGGCCACCGAGTCTGCCGTGAACACCACGGCGCCGGCAACGGCCGGCAAGTCGGCCGCGGATGCCGGAAAGCCGACGACGATGACTCGCCTGAACGAAGACGGCTCAGAAACCGTGGAGGAAACGCCGGGAGATACCGGTGCGCAGAATAAGCTGTTGGCCGCGGTCGCTTCCACCGTGGCTGCCGCAACATCGGTGGCGACGGCCGCCACGCCTGCCGGGACGCAGTGGCAGGAAGGCGTCAACTACACGCGAATGGTTCCGGCGCAGCCGACCAATGTCGCGGCCGGACAAGTGGAAGTGTTGGAATTTTTTTGGTATGCCTGCCCACATTGCTACTCGCTCGAGCCAACCGTGGCGGCCTGGGTCAAGACCAAGCCGGCCTACGTCAGTTTTTCGCGGGTACCGGTATTGTGGAACGAGGGCCATCGATCCTTGGCGCGTCTTTTTTACACGCTGGATAGCATGGGTAAATTGAACGAGGCTCACGGCGAGATCTTCAAGGAAATTCAGGTCAATGGCGATCCGTTGATTGGGCCCGATCCCAACAACGCCGCGGCAGCGGAGCGCGTGCAGCTTTCTTTCATTAAAAAACTGGGATTATCCGACGCCGATTTCGAAAAAGAGTATCGCGGGTTCAACGTTGAGACCGCGATGCAAAGAGCCGATCAGCTCGCGCAACGCTATCGGGTGACGGCTGTCCCTACTCTCGTCGTGAACGGCAAGTACATCACGGATGTGGCGATGGCCGGCGCCGCTGAACATCCTGAGCGTCTGATGTCCTTGATCACCGATCTCGCCGCGCAAGAGCACAAGCACTAGCAGCTATCGCTGATTCCGTTCATCACGGCGCGGATGGACTTCAAGACATAACGGAGAAATCTGCGGGCATTATGTTGTGATGCGCTGGCGTGCTGCCTGGGTTAGCGCATACATGGGTGGCACATCGCGCACGAGCCCCGCGCGTTGAGGATACGCGGGGCTTTTTGGCGGCGATGAGGGATCATCAGCATGTCAGCAATTGGGCCGGTCAACGCAGCGGTGGCATGTGGTGCGAAAAGCCGTTGCAGCATCATTCGCGAGAACGCGCTGTTGACGTTCATGCTGTGTAGCGTCGTTCGCGCGACCCAGGCGCTCGCCGGCGATCAGCCGTCGAACGCCGATTCTGCGCTCGAGCATGACTCCAAAGATCCGCGTGCCGCGCGAGGCGCGGCCGTGCCGCTGTTCTCGGCGCCGTTCGATTCGATAAAGCCGCTCACAAACGATGCGTTCTCTGCCACGGAATTTCGACCGCGCAGGCACGGCGTAAGTTTGGACTTCCCGGGGAACGGAGCTGCCATCATCGACGCTCCGATGGTCAGAAGCACATCCGTTTGGCAGCAATTGGCGGATTACAAATCCCAGGATCGCGTGCGCTTGCTGACGCTTTGGCAAACTCGGGGCAGTTCGCTGTCGTTGCAAGCGGGCAAGCATGGCGCCCCCTCGCTGCAGTGGAGCACTCCCTGGGTGCGCCGCGAGGGCACATCGCGCGGATTGTTTGATCGTCTGCTCACAGTACCGGCGCGCGCCGCCGGCAACAATTTACGCAGCGGCGTACCGCGCACAACGGCCGTCCCGGCGCCGTCCAAATCCCTGGACTTGAGCTCCGGCATCAGCACCAAGTAGCGCTGAACACTCCGGGGAATTGCCTGAAATTTACCCGCCCGCGGCCTGCGAATAGCGGCGGAAAAAACTGTCCTGCTTCCATTGAGGCCGCTTGGGATTGTCGGCAACCTCGATGACCAGCGCCCGAATGACTTCCTCGTAGCCGGCAGCAGTCGCCAAGTCCACCGGCTGATTGGTATCGTCGGAGGGGGCATGGTAACGCTCGGTGCGCCACGTCTTGATGGCCGCGGCCTCGGGCGATCCCGGCACGGCGCCCACATCGATCATGAGAGACGGAACGCCGTGGCGCACAAAATTGTATTGGTCGCTGCGGATGAAGACGTTGAGCAGCGGCAGCGGATCCGGCTGCATTTGCACGTTCAGATGTCTGCCCACTTCGGTGGCACGGTCCCCCAGATCGGACTCTGCAAGTCCATAGACCGTCAGGACCTTGAGCGGCACGATGGGCAGGAACATATCGGTATTGATATCGGCAACCATGGAGTTTGCCGCCACGGTCGGATGCTCGGCGAAATACTTTGAGCCCAACAGCCCTTTCTCCTCGCCGGTGACCCAGACCAGCAGCAGCGAGCGCTTGAGCGCGGTGTGCGACTGCTTGAGCGAACGCGCGATATCCAGCAACAGCGCGCTTCCCGATCCATTGTCCATGGCGCCGTTGTAGATTCGATCTCCGTTGATCGGCTCGCCGATGCCGACGTGATCGATGTGCGCGGAAAGCACCACGTATTCTTCCTTGAGCTTCGGGTCAGTGCCTGAGATCCGCGCAACGATATTGGTCGAATCGACATTTTGCGAGTGCGTGGCCGTCGTGGCACTGACGGACACGTTCAAGGGAAAGTGCGGCAGGACCTTACGATCCTTGCCCAAAGCGGCGATTTCTTCAAACGTATGTCCGGTTCCCTGCAGGAGCAGGTCTGCGTGCGCTGGATTGAAAGTGACGGCAAGTTTGGCGCCGGCGGTCTCATCGAATTCCTGGCCGATCAAATCCATGCTGGCATGGTTGCGGTTCAACGACATCCTCGACCACGGCAGGTCCATGGAAGCCGGATTTGGAATTTGGATGACGCCGATGGCGCCGGCGGCCTTGAGCGCCTTCCAGCGCTCGGCTCGCGACTGGTAGTGAGCGCTCAATGCAGAGGGTATGTCGGCCGGCGATCCGGTGAGGATCACCGCCACTTTATTCTGGAGGTCCAAACCGGCAAAATCGTTGTAGTTTTTTTCGGGAATATTGAGGCCGTAACCGACGAACACCAGCGCCGCGTCGACCTTCGGCGCGGGGGGAAACCGTGTGCTGAAAAACGCCTGCTCCCCGAGCGTCAGTTTTTGCGCGTGGCCGTCGCGGAGCAGCGAGAGCTGACAGCGGGGCTCATCGATCTCCAGGGTTCGCAGCTTTACGCTCTGGTAGAACCCGTCCGATCCGGCCGGCTCAACACCAAGCCCTTTGAGTTTGCCGACGATGTATTCTTGAGCTTGGCGTTCACCTTTACTTCCGGTATCACGGCCTTCGTACTTGTCATCGGAAATCACCTTTACCGTGTCCCACCACGCTTTGCCGTCGAAGTGCTCCGCGGCCTGCGCGCCGCAGGTGAAGCTGAACGTGATTGACAACAAGGCTAGTGATCTTCGCAGCATGGAGCTCCCCGGGTTTTTCTTGTGATCGTTGCCAGCTTATACCGCGCTTGCATGCTGTTCTAGCGGCGCGCGAGGTCCAGGCAATAATTTAACTTCAGGATCCGAGGTACGAAGATGGCGGGATATTCCGCTACACCGCTGGTGAAGAAGCTCGGCATCGGCGCAGGCTTCAAGGTCCTGCTCATCGACGCGCCGCCGGAATATCGCGCTTTGATTTCACCGCTGCCGGCGGGTGTGAGCTTCATCGCCACCGCCAGTTCGGCAACGAACTTCGTTCACGCGTTCGTGACCAAGCGACTCGAACTCGCACGCCTGCTTGCGCGCCTGCGCCGGAAATTGCCGCATGACGCGCTCATTTGGGTCTCGTGGCCGAAGCGAGCTTCCAAGGTGCCGACGGACATCACCGAGAACACCATCCGCGAGGTCGCTCTGCCGCTGGGTTTTGTCGATGTCAAAGTTTGCGCGGTGACCGATGTTTGGTCCGGCCTCAAACTGGTCGTCCGCAAGGAATTGCGCGAGGACCCGCGGTAAGAAGTGCGCCCGGCGGGATTACTCGCGCTGCGCGCTCGCCCCTTCGGGGCCGCCGTTCCGGCGTTCAACGCGGCCAGACGGCCGCGTTAGTACTCGCGCTGCGCGCTCGCCCCTTCGGATCGGGTAGGGGGCGAGCTTGCGCCCGCCGCCCTCCCACACCACCGTACATGCGGTTCCGCATACGGCGGTTCATGACAGAGACTGAAAGCGCTGGCAGAGATCGACCAGCGAAACCAACCCACGGGCATCGAAATAGGACTTGGGAAAGGCGAGATTCATGGTGCTGGCGCCAGCGTTCCACCAGGGGCCGCGCCCGTTGAACGCCGCCTGCCGCGCCTCTTGCCTCATTAGTCCGTGCCGTACCAGCATTCGGAAACGGGTTGATCGCAGTTTCCACTGCCGCCACAAAACGCAGCGTAGTTTACGGCGGATCCACCCGTCCATTTCTCGCAATGCAGTCTTCGCTTCCGATAAGCGAAAGTAGCCCATCCATCCTTGCAGCAGCCGATTGAGTGATTTGATTGTGCTGTCCAATCGCCTGCCGCGCGCTGTGCGCAGGTACTCTCGCACCTTGTCACGCAGTCGCCTCAAGCTTTCGGGTGCGATCCGCACTCTGGTCTGCTTTTGTGACGTCACGCTGTAGCCTAGGAACTTGCGTTGCCAGGGCCGAGCACAGGCACTCTTGTCGCGATTGACTTTGAGTCTCAATGTGTTTTCCACAAACTGAGTGATCGTGGTCATCGCGTGTTCTGCCGCTGCCCGACTACGCACGTAGACGTTGCAGTCGTCAGCGTATCGACAAAACGTGTGCCTGCGCCGTTCCAGCTCTCGATCCAAATCGTTCAGCAAAATGTTCGACAGCAGTGGCGACAGCGGGCCGCCCTGCGGCGTCCCCTCTGTGCGCGGCTGCGTCACCCCTTCTTGCATCACGCCTGCTTCGAGATAACGGCGAATGAGCTTTAACACCCGCTTATCCTTCACACTACGCGCTACCCGCGACATCAGGATGTCGTGGTTCACACGGTCGAAGAACTTCTCTAAATCCAAATCCACGACCCATCGCTTACCCGCACGCACATACTGCTGCGCCGCTTGCACCGCCTGATGCGCGTTACGTCGGGGTCGAAAGCCGTAGCTTGATCTTGAGAATCCGGGATCGAAGATCGGTTGCATGACTTGTAGCAGCGCCTGCTGAATCAGCCGATCCACCACTGTCGGTATCCCCAGCAGCCGTACCCCGCCCGAAGGCTTCGGTATCGCGACTGCTCGGACCGCCTGCGGTTGATAGCTGCCCGCCAACAACGCTGCCTTCACCGTCGGCCAGTACTCCTTCAGCCAGTCTTTGAACTCGGTCACGCTGACGCCATCGACGCCCGCTGACCCTTTGTTCGAAACCACCCTCCGGTATGCCGCCCAAAGGTTGTCCCGTTCAACCACAGCCTCCATCAGCCGTGGCTCTTCCGCGTTCGTTCGCTCAACAGCCGCCGTTCGAACCTCAGCGCCCACCACCGCCTCAGATGACTTCCGGCCATCCGCTGCTGTGGGGGTCCCGCTTGCGCGGGCTTGTGCCTCATCGGGTCGCATCGAGGTCTGCTGCTCTACTTACGCTCTCTCATGTTCGGCCCTTCGGTACGCGGCCGCACCTACTATGGCCTCTGCTGACTGCTGGTCATCCATCCCGCCATCTTGCAACGTCGGTAGCCTTGCGGCAGATCACCAGCTCTCCCTGGGTATTGCGCACTCACCTTCACGCTTATGTCCGTCGGATCTACAACACGGCGTCCTGTACAAGTATCGGGCTTTGCATTTAACCGCATGCTCACCCCACCGCATTGCCTCTATCCGCTTCGTGTACCTCGGACCAGCGCTTTGCCTTCGGCTTCCTTCAGATCCCCAGTCACCCGGGGCACCCTTGCCGTCCGGCTAGCACTTCCCCTTGTCGGGTGTGCAGAGGACTTTCACCTCCAACTAAGTGCGCCATGCCAGGCACACGGTCGCCCTGGCGGGCGATCGCCGCCGCTGCGCGGCGTCGTCGAACCCTCTTTTGTTTGTCGTGGGTTCGATCATTTTTGTGGTTACTGACCAGCAAACTGCTTGCAACCAATTTTTGGGTTTGAGTGCGCCCGGCGGGATTCGAACCCACGACCCTCGGCTTCGGAGGCCGATACTCTATCCAGCTGAGCTACAGGCGCAATGTAGGGGTGGCGATACTACTCGCCGTTGGCGAGCGCCGTCCAGCGCCAGGGGCGTCTATGACATTCCCTGGGCGGCCGCCTGCAATTTGAGGACGGTCGCCCAATTGCGGGTCGTGGCACTGGCGCCGGCCTTGCGGGCAAAAGCCAGGTTCAGCTTGCTGTCCAGTATGCCTGTCGCACACCACAGGTAAGCGGCGCGGGAACCGATGGCGAGCGCGTCAGGTGTCCAAGTCTCCTCGAGCATCGGGCGCAGCGGCGCCAGGAGCTTGGGGTGAGGCACAAACGCGACCAGGTGCCTGGAGTGATCGTTTGCGATCTTCAGCAAGGGGTTCTCGTTGATGATCGATGCCAACTCCGCAGCGGTGATAACCGTCACCATCGCCGAAAATCCGCACTTGGCGGTGATAGCCGCTTCGATGCCCGTGGAGAGCTTGGCGGTATTGGCGTGCTTGCTTTGGAACAGTACATTGCCGCTGTTCAACAGCGTACGCACATTCGTATGGCCGAGATCGGTGACCAGGCGGCTCAAGTCGGTCATGCTCACGCGCTTGCCGCGACCGACGTTGATGCCGCGAATCAGCGCAATACATTCGCTCGCCACTCACATTCCTCACAACGGCATCACGGGAACGCAGAATTTGCAGTCGAGTACGCGGGTCGCCGGATCGTAGCTCGAGCCAGGAGGATAGTATTCGAACATCGGGCGACTATCGAGTTGCATCCCGCTGGAGGGCAGCCAGTCGCGCAACAGGGAGGTCCATGCCGGCTCAAACTCGCGCACCGTCCCCTTGAAACTGAGCGCTGCATAGCTCCCGCCGGGGATGACGGTTTTGTGCGCATTGCCGAGGGCATTGAAATTGGGCGGGATTTCGCAGCCGGCGTCGTATCTGCAGAGTTCCGCGGCGGCGACGTTGGGGTCATCATGACTGATGCCATACCTGGGTTGCTGAAGCAGTCCACCGGCAACCATCCAGGGATAAACCTGCGTCTGCCAAAATACGCTGAGCGGTTCGCCGTAGGGACCAACGTGCCTTAGGTACGCAATGGTGGTTGGCTTGCGCTCGATAACTTCAACTTTCATGGGCGCCTCCGTTGTAGGACGATTCACGGCACCATTGTTCAACGAATTCTCATCTTGAGCCTGACCGGGCTTGCTGTTCGCCTGATCGGAATTGCCTTTCGTGCGCGTCGCCGATTGCTGCAGGCGCCATGCCGTTGGGGAGCAGCCAAACCTGGCGCTGAAGGCGTGGGTAAAAGCCTCTGCCGAGCCGAAGCCCACGCCCAAGGCGATGTGAAGTATGCCAAGCCGGGGTTGTGCCACCAGACGCGTCGCCGCAATTTCGCATCTTCGCCGGCGCAAATAGCCGCCGAGTGTCTCCCCCATCCAGGCAGAGAACAGTCGATGAAAGTGAAAAGGCGAAAAGTGAGCAACCTCCGCCAGGGTTTCAAGGTCCAAGAACTGATCGAGATGTCGATCGATATGCTCTATCACCCGATGCATGCGGTCGACATACACATCGCGGCTTTTGAGCGTGTTCATCGCTTTGGCGGCGCAGCGAGCCCTAAGGTTCGGCTTTGTGGCAGACGGCTTCCACGTTGTGGCCATCGGGACCGGTCACGAAGGCGCCGAAGTAGTTGGGATGATAGATCTCGCGGATGCCGGGGGGTCCGTTGTCCTTCCCGCCGGCCGCCATCGCGGCTGCGTAAAAGGCTTTGACCTGGTCACGATTCTCGGCAATGAATGCAATATGCATGGGGCTTTGAGTCTCGCCGCCGCTGCCGAACCAAAATTCGGGCTTGCCGCTCTTACCGAATCCCGCATTTCCGCCTATCTCGATCACCAGTTCTATCCCTAGAGGCGCGAGTGCACGCGAGAAAAATAGTTTGCTCTTGTCGTAATCGCCAACAACCAATCCGATGTGATCGATGATCATGGCAGCTCCGATGCGGTTTTTTGCTTGCTATAGAGAATCATTTGGGTGCAGCGAAATACGGCCAACGTGCGGCCGGACTCCTTGTGAACGACGACGGCATCCCACACCTGCGTGGTTCTTCCGCGATGCACGGGTGTTGCCACGCCGATGATCGTGCCGTCTCGAGCGGTGCCGAGATGATTGGACTTCAGTTCGATGGTTGTGAAACCCGTGGCGTCCGCGGGAAGATTGGCGACGCAACCGTATCCCGCCACGGTATCGGCCAGCGTGACGATGGTGCCGGCATGCAGGTACCCATTCGGCGCCATGACGGACTCCACGACCGGCAATTCGCCGGCGACACGCGAGTCGCTCACTTCGGTGATGACGATACCAAGGTGGCCCGGCAATTTGCGGGCACCGGCGCCATTGAATCCCTCCGGGGTGCGCCTCGATGTGGGGATGTCGCTCATGTGCTGACGCGTCAGTCCGGAATCGGTAAATTCTCGAAGAAATCCACCACGCCTGTCTCCAGCGAGTACTCGGCGCCCACCACCAGCAAGCCGGCATTTTGGATCAGATTCTCGATAATATCGGATCCATGCCGCAGGTGATTGACGGAAGCTCGGATATTGGCGCGGCACGCCTCATGCACCAGCGCATCGTGATCATGCCTCAGATCGGTTGCCAACAAGCCCTCGATGCCGGGTCGAATGAAATCGACAATGGAATGCAAATTACGGGATTGATTCTCCACGGGACGCTGCAGCTGCTCCAGCGTGGTTTCGATTGCGCCGCAGCGAGAGTGTCCCAGCACCACGACCAGCCGCGTGCCGAACTGCACAGCGGCAAATTCGACGCTGCCGATCAGCGAAGGGGCAACGATGTTGCCGGCCACTCGAATGACAAACAGGTCCCCCAGTCCTTGATCGAATACGATCTCGACGGGAACGCGCGAATCCGAGCACCCCAAAATGGCCGCAAAGGGTTCCTGACCTGCCGTCAATTCCAAGCGGCGCGCCCGGCCTTCGAATGTATCCCGGCTGGAGATATCGGAGACGAAGCGATGGTTTCCCTCGCGTAGCAAGGCAAGTGCCTCTCGAGCCGAGATCATCGGTCATTCACCGAACACATCCCCGCAAGATCTCCGCGCTTACAGAGGTCGGCGCGCTGAGCTATCGCGGTACCCAAGAACGCGCGCGGGCAGAAACAGGATTGCCCGCAGCAAGGCAAAAATGGCGTCGAACGAAAGGCCAACCAAGCGAAAAGGTAAGGACAGGAGCCATACGAGAGGCCAGAGAATGAGGGCGAGAATGGCCACCGGCCAGCACAGCACCAACAAAACGCACCACAAGAGCAAGGTTTTCATTGGCATCGCCCTCCATTCCTGCGCGTAACTTTAACACACCCTCGAATTTGTGCGTTGCCGGCTGCGATCAGTCGAGATGTCGATTGACGTCATTTTTCTTCAACAACCTCTTGGGTGCCACCAAACCGTAACTCAATTCCACGAGATTTCGAACCTCGGCCCAATCGATTGCCTCGCCGTCGAGCCGCAGGCCAAACCAACCGCGCGGCCCGATATACGCGGGAAGATAAAAGCGATTGGGTTCGCGCGAGGCGCGATCGACGTTCTCTCCGAGCGCCGACTTGCAACAGACTGAAACGATCTTGTCGCCATGATGGTTGTTCAGGAAATATGCGAATACCTTGCCGCGAACCCGAAAGTCGGCATGGTCATTCATATCGCGCCGCTCGGTCCCGGGTAGCGCCAGACAGATCTTGCTTAGACTGGCCAAGATGAGGTTCTCGCCCTTGGCCGCTTTCTTGGCCATCAGCGCTTTCCGGAAGACGCCGAACTGCTCGAGCTCTTGACGTATTCCACGCGCCGAAAGCGCAAGGCAGACCAATCCTCGTCGATTGCCACCATGCGCACGGAGTCAAAGCCGGCGGCTCGAATGACGCCCCAGCCCGAATCGCGGTTGAACTCACAGGTGTAGCGCTTGGACGTGCCCTTCGGGTAAGCGAACCAGAGCACCGCATCTCCCTCGGAGCCTGTGGCCAGGAGCCTTGAAGCGCGATCCAATTGCGCTTGAGTCATGGCGAAAGCCAATCCGAACTTGATTGCCGCAGGCTTGCTCGGATCGCGTACTATTTTTACGCCCTTGAGCCGTTTCAGCTCCGGCTCGAAAGAATCCGGCGCGTTGAGCAGCACGATTTCATCGTGAGCACCCAGATTGAGCTTGTTGAACAACGGACTCGCGGCAACTTTTTCCATGGGCTCACCGTGCAATGGTATTGCTGATGCGTTGTTCGAGGTGACTCAAGACCGATGGCCACGCTTGTACATGACGATCACGCGCCGCGGCGTTCGGGAATCCAGCGTGCGTCAGCCGCAGTTTCGTACCGCGATTTACGCCTTGCAGCTCCACTGTAACGACGGTTTCCGCTCCTTCGGTGCCGAGCGCGCCGGTCACCCACGTCAGCTCAACCAATTGATCGGCGATGAGGCGGAGAAATCGACCGTAGTGAGGATGGCGTTGCGCCACGGGTTGCGAATCGTGCTTGAACTCCGTTTCGAAGAAAAATACCGCGTTGACCTCGGGTCGCATGAGCACGGAGCCCGGAGCTGCAAACCATCGATCGAACCCTTCGGTCCACGCCTGATAAAGCACGGCCGGCGCCGTGGAAAATGCGTGTTCGGCGACCAATGCAAAGGGCCGCGCCGAAACGTCGGGTATTCGAATCGCTCGCACATCAGCGTTCATGATTACCCCATGATATTTGTGCGCGTTTCGTGCATACCCTAACCTCGCGGCGGACTTTTCGCCAGCAGTACCGCGCGCCGCTGCAGGCTTTCCTTGGGCCATTGTTCGGAGGTCTTGTAGTACTCGGCGAATGCGGGCGTGCCGGCGGGCAACTTTACCCAGGGCTGCTTGGATGCGGTGAAAATGTGCACGTCCGGCGGCAGCGCGTCCGGTTCGTCCAGGGTGCCGACGCGGACAAATCGCACCACATCGCCGGCGCCAGCGTAATTGCTCCACACCGCGACCCAGCATTTGGGACAGCGAGAAATTCGTTGCCCCTTGCCGCTGTTCGAGGGTGTATTGATCGCCTGAACCTCGCCTTCGAGCAACTGCACCCGATCGGCTTCTATCATGGCATTCAGCGCAAAGGCGGTACCTGTCTCCCGTTGACACCAGCGGCAATGACAGCAGTGGACGAATAGCGGCCTGGTAGTCATGCGATAGCGAACGTAGCGGCAGGTACAACCGCCGTCGTAGCTCGCTGCTGAATCACTTGCGGTTTTCATGGTGTCTCGCTTACTTGGCGCGCATGCGCGCGGTCACTTCGATCTCGATCTGCATGCGTGGATCGAGCAGGCCTGCGGAAATCATGGTCATCGCAGGCCGCCCGGCACCAAAATATTTGCGCAATACGGGCCAGCAGTCCGGAAATCGCTCGCCCTTGGGCACAATGTAGTTCACGCGCACGACATCAGCCAAATCGGCGCCTGCTTCGCGAAGCGCGGACTGAATGTTTTTCAGGCATTGCTCGGTCTGATCCAGCAGGTTGTCGGAGATGGTCATGGTGCTGTAATCGAAACCGGTGGTGCCGGATACGAATACCCATTCTCCATCGACCACCGCGCGCGAATAGCCGACCTCCTGCTCGTATTTGGATCCTGAACTGATCAGGCGCCGCGCCATGTTGTGCCTCGAGGATTGCGTTTTACGCCGAGTTCAAGCCCATCAGCGTGCGCGTCGAAATACCAAAGCCCGGCCGAAAGCGCGAACCACCACACCGCTGCGAGCCACCAGCCTCCCAAAAAGTCAACATAGCTCCTGGCAAAGAATGCCAACGAGGTCGCGAGCATGCATACAATTGCAATGGCGAGGATCAGCCGTGTGGAGATGTTTCGCATCCAGAACAGCCGAATGAGAGATCCATAGGTTATCGCACCCGACAAGGAACAAACACCCAGCACGACATAGAGCCGTTCGTTTCCCGGCAAAACCGCAAACAGCACCAGGCCGATAATGCCGACATACAAAGTCATCACGCTCAAGACAGCCGCGATCGCGACAAAAGTGGATTTGCGCGCGAGACTTTGCGGCGCGCGCAGCGCAAGTACCAAAGCGGCGGCATGCAGAACGCCATTGAGCGCGAAAGTGACGATGAGAGAATCGCTGAGAAGGCTCCAGTGTCCCAGCAAGAACAGGACCACCGTGGCCGCTGCGAGCACGCTGAAGTGCCGGGGATAGTAAAAATGTCCCATCGCAAATTCAGATGGGGCCGCGCGGTCCGCGATCGGTGTGGAGAGCGGCATTGCGCAGAAACACCGGCAAATCCGTGACGGGTGGCTGCGCCGGAATTTGATAGATCAGGGCGGCGATATGGCCGCGATGATAAGTGGTGTGATTGACCACGTGCAGAAGGATGTCGCCGCGGGTCATTGAGCCCTCGCCGCCGCCTATAAAGGCGAAATCAACGATTTCCTCGCCGGCGCGGTCAGACATTTCCTCCGCATAGCGAATGTACCAACTGTCCACGGTGGCCTGTGCGACGCGCAAATCGGCAAACGAGACATGAACGTCGGGTGTGCGGGTCGTGAAGCCGTGGGCCCTGCCCTCGAGGTGGGATTGCCACACGAGGTCGATGGTATAGACGTGATTCAGGGTGCGGATCAGGTTTCCAAAAAGGATTTGCCGCGGCTTTGTCAGCTCCGGTTCCGGCTGTTCGCCAAGCGTCGCGTACAGCAGTGAATTGGCCCACGCTGCGTAGCGCGTCAGCATGCGGACATTTCTGAGCGCGGTCATGGCTTAGCCTTTAGTGGGCACTGAGGGCGGCGCTGCCGGCGGCGGCGCGTATCGCCTCAAGACAAGAAGCAGCGCGCCGGCCAGTATGGCCATATCGGCCAAATTGAAAATGCCGGTGCGAAACGATCCGATGCCGACATTCAAGAAATCCGTGACCCGGCCGTCGAATATCAATCGATCGATCAGATTGCTGATTCCGCCGCCTGCAATCAATGCCAGGGGGATAAATCGTGCGGGGCGCAGGCGTCGGGCAAAAAGCGACACGCATACCAAACCGATCAACAGCACAGTGGCTGCCGCGGTAAACAGGGTAAAGCGCATCTGTTCAGACAGCGAATCGCCGAGACTCAAGAAAGCACCGGGATTTTGCACGAGCTGCAGGCGCAGCGAATCGGCAAACAGCGATTCTGTGACGCCGGATGACAGCAAGGCGCGGGCAGCGGACTTCGACACTTGGTCGCATCCGACACAGCAGCACAACGTGACCATCACGGCAAAGAATCTGGGAACTGATCGCATCGATGACTCCTCGTGTCAGACCTGGTCTGATCGCATCGCGAATGAGAAGGTTCAGAACTTTTGCCTGCCGGTCAAAATATCCCACCACAAGCGCCAGTCACCCATCAGGCTGAAGCCGGGATACCTGAATGTCGCGGGCTTGTTGTGTTCGAAGAAAAAGTGCCCGACCCAGGCAAACGCGTAGCCTTGGATCAGCGCCGCGCCGGCGAGCCACCACTTTTGCGTGACGGCCGCGGCAATGAGCAACGCCAGCGCGATGCTCGTTCCGGTGAAGTGCAGCCGGCGTGACGTGGAGTTCGCGTGCTCGCTGAGATAGAACGGATAGAACTCAGCGAAAGTGCGATATTGCTTTTCGTCGTTCATATTGGATCTACCTCGCGCGCGAGGGAGGCTATTTTGTCAGACTGCCGTCGACCCAGTCGAGACCATTCTTGTGAAAGTGCTTCCGGGTGCGCGAACCAACCGGCAGTCGCCGCGCGCACGCCCGGCCAATTCGCCGGATGGTGCGGCTCGCGCCAGCGTAAATCCCCCACCGGCGGTAGGGCGGCGGCGGTGGAATCGGCAACGCAAGCAAAGCATATGCGATGTGGCTTCAGGCGGCGATAAATAGTGCCGCGCCGCCGGCCGGCGGCTCCGACAGACCGGTTAGAAATTCAACAAATCGCCGTGCCAGGAC
>Ga0179592_10000600_pt1 | contig 14362 bp, 13 predicted proteins | sample CZODoug2_1_08_16_FD_148623 | JGI IMG/M metagenome (GOLD analysis project Ga0179592, IMG submission 148623) | Vadose zone soil fungal communities from Angelo Coast Range Reserve, California, USA - CZODoug2_1_08_16fungal (Illumina Assembly) | ecosystem: Environmental > Terrestrial > Soil > Vadose...
CGGAGAGCAATCCGCCCTGCGCTCGCATCGCACGCCCAACACTGCTGCGTCCACCGCATCCCTCCCCGCGTCCGTGACGATCATGATACGCCCCTCCTGTGGGGTGGGATGCGAGAGTTCTAGATGTGATTTGGGTCAGAGGGAACAAATATTTTTCGGAAAATCCGAAATAAAAGACTCGACAACAAACAGCCCGACGGGCAAATCACTGAGCTGTAGACCGGATGGAGCCAACGGGGCGCGCATTCGCGCGACCCGTTGGCTCCATCCGGGCTACGGCTACTACTAATGGCCGCTGGAGTGTCGGTTCATTTCCTCCAGCAGTTCGCGCATTGCATCGAACTGCGTGCCGAAGCCTTTCCAATCTCCGGACTTCAATCGCTCCACCGCTTGATTGTAGCGATCGAGCGCCTCCCGTGCCTTATTTGCCGCCGGGCTCGTAAGGCGCATTTCTTCCGTCGTGCTTGAGACTGCCGGCGCTGCACCGGGTTCTGCGAACAGCGCTGCCAAGGCCTCGGCGAGCGTCTCCTTCATCACTACATGTTCGCCGTAGGCTGCGATCACGCGTTTCAGCTCTGGCAGGTGTCCTTGTTGCGCTCGCAAATAGAGCGGCGATACGTAAAGGATCGAGTTCTCGATCGGGATCACAAGCAGGTTCGCACCGCGTATCACCCGCGAGCCCATTTGATTCCACAGCGTGAGTTGTTGCGAGATCTCCGTATTTTGATTGATCCGCGCCTCGATCTGAAACGGCCCGTAGACGAGCTTATCCTTCGGAAACTCGTAGACGATCAGCTTGCCGTAGTCGGGCGCGTCGCAACGTGCAGCGAGCCACGCGATCATGTTGTCGCGGCGGCTTGGTACCATGGGAAGCATGAGGAAGAACTCGGCCTGCGGCTCGCCGGGTAGCCGCATGATGATATAGTAGGGGGTCATCATTGAGGTGCCGTCGCCGCCCGGCTGTCGCGGGAACTGCCAGAGATCCTCGCGGTTATAGAAAACGTCGGCCGCCTCCATGTGGTAGGTTTGATACAGCCGCGCCTGAATCAGGAACAGGTCCTCCGGATAGCGAATGTGCTTCTGCAAATCTGGAGACATGGCCGTGAACGGCTTGAACAGGCCCGGAAAGATGCGCTGGTAGGTCGCGGCAATCGGATCGCCGGGGTCCATCAGATAGAAGTCGACGGTCCCGTCATAAGCATCGACGATAACCTTCACCGAATTGCGAATGTAGTTGAGATCGAAATCTTGCGCCGGCTGCGCAGAGGGGAAATACGAACTCGTCGTATAGGCGTCCTGCATCCAGAACATCCGTCCATTGCTGATTACCAGATAGGGATCATGATCGAGCCCGAGGAATGGAGCGATGGTGCGCACCCGTTCCTGGATATTGCGCCGGATCATGATCCGGCTGTCGGTGGTGATGTAGTTCGAGAGCAGCAGGTTCGGGTCGTTGAAGTAGTAAGCGAACAGCATTCTCCACACCATCGCTCCGATCGGAACACCGCCGGCGCCGTCATAGGCCGCATAGACGTTGTCTTTCCCCTTCGGATAATCGAACTCCGGTGTGCTGCCCTTGACGATGACGTAGCTGTCGCTCTCTTCGCCATAGTAGATGCGCGGTTCGTGGATTTTGGGACCTCCGTCTGCAACGGGAGGAATATCCCGCAAATAGAAGAACGGCAGCCCTTCAGTGCTCTTGCGGGTGACCGGGCTCATCACCGCGCCATTGCCGTGAGTAAACAGCACGTGGCGGTTAACCCAGGTCTGGGCGTTCGGCGGCAGCAAGGCGGGCCGCAGTTCGCGGGCCGAGAGCATCACGCTCTGGTAGGAGCCGTCGAGCCAGTAGCGATCAACGTCAAGATCATGGAATTTGTAGTAGGTGCGGATCTCCTGCAGCTGCGCGTAGGTATCCGACAAGGGCAGCCAGTCCCACAGCCTGATATTTTCGATGGTCGCCTTGTTGGCCTCGAGCGTGTTGAAGGTAAGCTTCTGTTCGGCGGCAAACGGCCTGGCTGCGATCTGATCGAGATTGTATGCCTGCCGGGTGAGCGCGATGTTGCGTTCGATGTAGGGCTTCTCCAGTTGCAACTCGCTTGGTTTGACGAAAAAGTGCCGGAACAGCACCGGGGCTGCTCCGGACAGCACGAAAGAGCCGATGGCGACCAGTACGAACGCGGCGGCAGGAAGCCAGTAGGTGCGCACCCGGAAGTTTGCCCACGCGGCAAACGCCGCGATGATCGAAAGCCCGATCAATAGCCACAGCGCCGGTAGCCCCACATGTATATCGGTGTAGCTTGCGCCGACGACTACGCCGTTGTCGCCGTAGAGCAGCAGATAGCGGTCGAGGCCGTAAGACCAGGCCTTCACCGCGAAGAGAAGGCCGAGCAGCGCCGAGCCGTGAGCAATCGCTGTCGGCGACATCGATCGGTGGTGAACATCGTATTCGATGTCGCCGTGCACCCAGTAGATCGTTCCGGCGAAAAGCGCGCTCAGAACGAGTGTAAGCAGCATCCAGTTCTTGATGAGAATGTAGGCGGGCAGTGAGAAGAGATAGAAGCCGATGTCCTTGTTGTACAGCGGATCGTCTATTCCATAGGGCACTTGATAGAGAAACTGCAGGAAGACGCCCCAGTTGCCGGCTTCTGCCGCGGCGACCAGCAGAGCGAGCAAACCTGCACCACCCGCGATTACCCGGGGCCACGGCAGTCGATCGCGCATGAGCGAGAACAGATCAGGCGGCGGCATATAGCCCGTCGGGTTCCACGCGAAGGCGGCGGCTTGTGTCGGCTGCCGCCGGGCAAAATGCACCGCGAGCAATCCGTTCAGCCAAAGGATGACGGCGGTCGCCGTCAGAACGGCGAAAAAGACAACGGCTTTCGCACCGATGCTGGTCAAAAAAACCTGCAGATAGCCGATCGAGGAAAACCACAGCCAATCGACCAGGAAGTCGCTCGCGAGCTTGAGCAGGATCAGGCAAATCACGACGACGACGGCCGCAACGATGAACCCGACCACGGCGTTTTGCCTTGGTGCCTTCCGTCCGGGTCCGGCGATCCCGATCGTCATGGTTTATGATAGCAGAAATCAGGGACGCTTACCGCTTGATTCATGATCGGGATTGGCGCCAAGGCAGCGGCCCGGCGACCGCCGTGGCTGACCCGATGAGCACAGAGGGCGCGAGGTTCACCGCGAAACGAAGCTTGGACTTCGCTCTAGTACCTGGAATCACAAATCGGTATTGCAGCCCATCCTTCGAGACGGCCACTTCGCGGCCTCCTCAGGATGAGGTCTAACTCGTTGAAACACAACAACCTCATGCTGAGGAGCGAGCGACGCGAGCGTCTCGAAGCATGGGCAGTAAGCGACTCACAGATCTAACATAGTCAGTACTAGTGCGACTGAGCGTAGGGTGCAGCATTCATCAGCAGCACACCAAAAAGAAGGACCAGATAGAGCATCGAAAACACGAATAGGCGACGAGCAGGCAGCCTTTCCGTGTCATTGCTTCGACGTACTTGCCATGACAGAAAAATCATGATCGCCCCAAGCATCGCCGCAGCCGCGCCATAGATGGCCCCCGCGAACCCCAGTGCCCAGGGTATCAGTGAGATCGGAACCAGAACAACGCTATAGAGGAGAATCTGGCGTTTCGTTTCGGCCCTGCCGGCTACGACCGGCAGCATCGGCACGCCGGCGCGGGCGTATTCTCCGGCAAGATTGAGCGACAGTGCCCAGAAGTGAGGTGGCGTCCAAAGGAAGATGATCAGGAACAGGATGAGCGGTTCGAGTCCAACATTTCCGGCGACCGCAACCCAGCCGATCACCGGAGGGAGTGCGCCAGCCGCACCACCAATGACGATATTTTGCGGTGTTCGGCGTTTGAGCCACATCGTGTAGACGACGACATAGAAGAATATTGTGAAAGCAAGTAGCGCAGCCGCGGCTATGTTCAGCAACGTGCCGAGGGCCACAATGGCGCATATGCCAAGCATCAGTCCGAAAACCAATGCTTCCGGGCGCGATACACGGCCGCTGGGAATTGGACGCATGGCGGTACGCGCCATCATCGCATCGATGTCGGCGTCGTACCACATATTGAGCGCACCCGCGGCGCCAGCTCCGGCAGCTATGCAAAGAAGAGCAACGACACCGGCGAAGGGATCGATGCCGCCTGGTGCGACCATGAGACCGACCAATGCGGTAAAGACGACCAGCGACATAACACGCGGTTTCGTCAGCGCGACATAGTCCCCGATGCTGGCATAGCTTTCGCGAAGGAGAATTGAACGATTGATTTCCATGAGATCAATACCTCGGTTGCAAGCGACACGCCGACGTCTTTCAGTTGATACTCAAAAAGCCATCGGTTCTAGAGCGGGATGACTTTTCTTCGAATCGTCATCCCGCTCTATCCTTTTGTTTGAGCATGATCTTCTCGGAAAACCGGTACCCACTTTTCCGGATCATGCTCTGGAACACTCTTGTCAGGCAATCCCCGAAAAGCGGCTGACCCGATTTCGCCGACTGCACCGCTGCGGGCCTTCGCGAGCTGTCTTCCAGCAGGGACAATCCCCGCCTTCTTACCTGTTGAGTCAAACTGTTTGAGATACGCGACGATATCGTCAATTTGCTTCGGATCTTTCAAGCCTGGAAAAATCATCTTGGTGCCGGGTATCTTGGCCTTCGGATCCTTGATGTATTCGCGGAAAGTGGCTTCGTCCCAGGTGATTCCGGAATTCTTGTTCGCGGGAGAATAGCTGAAGCCTTCAATCATCCCCGCCTTTCGCCCGAAGAGCCCGTTGAGCACTGGGCCAACTGCGTTCTTGGCGGTCTCCCCGATTTGGTGACACGCCTTGCACTGGACGAAAATCTTCTCACCCGAAGCCGCGTCCTGGGCATACCCAGGGACGATCGCGAAGATTCCGACTCCAACTCCGAGCACGAGAACGACACTGCGCATCCGACTGTCTCCACGGCTGATAAGAAACATACTCGCACAAACCGCAGTGACCATTTCGCCAATCGGTTGCGTAACCATTCAATCGCCCAGAAGATCTTCTCGCAAAAACCAGATCTGAAAAGTCCGTGGCTCTTCCTGAAGTGCACCGTTGGCCGACTAGTCGAGCGAGCTGATGATTTCCCGATAGGCTGCTTCAGGGAACGCTTTCAGCGTGCGTGTCCGAATGTTTCCCAGCATGCCCAGTTGCAGGTTGAAACGTGCCGCCACGGCATCATCAGGAGCTTCGTAGATCGCGACGATGTCATAGTCGCCCATGGTGAGGAAAAAAGATTTGAACTCACCGCTCATATCCTTGAGCGCCTTCTTCGCCGCGTCCAGACGACGTGGCGAGTCCTTCACTTTCAGCGCGCCCTGGTCGGTCCAATTTGCGAGCATGACGTATGTGGTCATAACCGCCCTCCTTCTCGTACGAAGCGATGGTATCTACGTCGGTGATCCGAAAGATATGACCCGGATGAGATGGGTGTAGTCGGATTCGAACACCATGATCGCCACAAATACCAGCACCAACACCGGCGGCAGCAGGATGGCATAGGCCAAGGCCAGCCGCTCCCAGGCCATGTGCATGAAGACGGCGACGATCAAGCCAGCCTTCAACACCATAAACAGCAGGATCAGCGACCATCTGAGATAGCCATGGAGGCCAAAGTAGTCGACGAGATAGGAGCAGGTGCTGAGGACGAACAGCCATCCCCAGACCACGAGATAGAGCTTGATCGGGTGCTGCTGGCCCTTTGCGTGCGTGGCTCCTGATGCGAGTGCGTCATGCACATGAGCATGTAGCGAATGTTGTTGTCCTTCTAAGTGTACCGCTGCGTTTGTCATGCGCCGACCTCACCAGAGATAAAAAAAGGCAAAGATGAACACCCACACGAGATCGACGAAGTGCCAGTACAGGCCGGTGATTTCGACGATCTCGTACTGCCCCTTTCGGCTCGTGAAAAAGCCGCGCCGTTCGACATCGAAGTCTCCCCGCCAAACCTTGCGCGCGATGGCGATCAGGAAAATCACGCCGATCGTCACGTGGGTGCCGTGGAAGCCAGTGATCATGAAAAAGCATGAGCCAAACTGCGCCGCACCCCAGGGGTTGCCCCACGGCCGGACGCCCTCCATGATCAGCTTGGTCCATTCGAAAGCCTGCATTCCGACGAACGTTGCGCCAAATGCCGCTGTGACCAGCATCAAGACCGCAGCTTTGGCGCGATCGCGGCGGTAGCCGAAATTGACGGCCATCGCCATCGTTCCGCTGCTGCTGATCAAGACGAAGGTCATGATGGCGATCAAGATGAGCGGGATATGCTTGCCTCCGATCGTGAGGGCGAAGACTTCGCTGGGGTTGGGCCACGGCACGGTCGTGGACATACGCGCCGTCATGTACGACAGCAGAAAACAGCTGAAGATGAAGGTGTCGCTCAGGAGGAAGATCCACATCATGGCCTTGCCCCAGGAGACATTCTTGAAAGCGCGCTGATCCGAGGACCAGTCGGCGGCGATGCCTCGCAAGCCTTCAATCCGCGCAGGCGATTCTCCGGTGTTTGTCAGCGCAGTCTCTGCCATCTGGTCTCTGCCCTCCCCTAGCTGAGCAACTGGCGACAGATGTCGACGAAACCGTCCGTCCAGCCCGTCAGCAGACCGAGCAGGACCAGCCAGACCAACAGCAGGAAATGCCAGTAGATAGCGCATAGTTCCACGCTCAGGCGCACCTGGGTCATCTCGGCGCCACGCCACACCTTGGCAGTCGTTCTGCCCAGCGCCACCAGACCGCCCATCAGATGCAGCCCGTGCGTCGCGGTGATCAGGTAGAAGAAGGAATTGGCTGGATTGGACGCCACGAAATACCCCGCGACGCTCAACTGTTGCCACGCGAACAGCTGCCCAACCAGGAATGTAATGGCGGATGCTCCCCCTGCGCACAGGCCGACGATTACACTGTCCATGTCGTTCCGGCGCGCGGCCACCTGCGCCCATTGCAGCGCGACACTGCTCAGGACCAGGACGCCGGTGTTGAACCACAGCAGCCCCGGCACCGGCAGCGCGCGCCAGTCCACCATGTTCATGCGCATGGAGTAAGCGCTGATGAAGAGTGCGAACAACGAGCTGGCAACAGCGAGAAACACCCCCAATCCGATCTTCGCTGCCGGCAAGGTCATTGCGCCTGTGCCGGGGAAGTCGCCGATCGGATCTTCTTCCAGCCAGGGTTTGGATGTCAGCCGTTGCTGCGACAGCCACCATCCGACGATGACCGCTATCACTGCCAGGAACAGGATGATGGCGCTCACGAAGCAGCTCCGTGAACGGCCTGCGTCGCCCCCCGCGGCTGGTTCTGCGGAATGAAGTCCTGCGCGGCACCTGGCACGCTGTAGTCATATGCCCAGCGATAGACTACCGGGAGTTCCTTGCCCCAGTTGCCGTGCCCGGGCGGCGTTTCCGGCGTCTGCCACTCCAGTGTGGTGGCCCGCCATGGATTGCCACCTGAAGGCCTGCCCTTGAACAGGCTCCAGACAAGGTTGAACAGGAACACCATCTGGGCGAACCCCACGGTCAACGCCACCACGGTGATAAAGGCATTCAGCTGATGGGCCGATGGTGGGATGAACGCCACTTCGCCGATGTCGTGATACCGGCGCGGAATTCCGAGCAGCCCAAGATAATGCATGGGAAAGAAGATCAGGTAGGCACCGAGGAACGTAACCCAGAAGTGAAACTTGCCCAGCCAGTCGTCCAGCATCCGCCCCGTAACCTTGGGGTACCAATGATAGATCGCTCCCAGCACAACCATGATTGGCGCCACGCCCATCACCATATGGAAATGCGCGACAACGAACATGGTATCCGAAAGCGGGACATCCACGACAACGTTGCCGAGGAACAGGCCGGTGAGCCCGCCGTTCACGAACGTGATGATGAAGCCGAGGGCGAACAGCATCGGGACCGTGAGATGAATGTCGCCGCGCCACAGGGTTAGCACCCAGTTGTAGACCTTGATGGCGGTCGGGATGGCGATGATGAGCGTGGTGGTGGCGAAGAAGAATCCGAACTGCGGGTGCATGCCGCTCACATACATGTGGTGCGCCCACACGACGAAGCTGAGGGCGCCGATTCCCACGATCGCCCAAACCATCATGCGATAGCCGAAGATGTTCTTTCGCGCGTGGGTGCTGATCAGATCGGAAACGATGCCGAAGGCCGGCAAGGCGACGATGTAGACTTCGGGATGGCCGAAGAACCAGAAAAGGTGTTGGAACAGGATCGGGCTGCCACCGCTATACTTCATCTGCTGGCCCATCTCGACCAGGGCGGGCATGAAGAAGCTGGTTCCCAGAGTACGGTCGAACAGCATCATCACCGAGGCAACGAACAGCGCCGGGAAAGCCAGCAGCGCCATGACGGTGGCCGTGAAAATGCCCCACACCGTCAAGGGCATACGCATCAAGGTCATGCCGCGTGTGCGCGCCTGCAGCACCGTCACCACGTAATTCAGCCCGCCCATGGTGAAGCCGATGATGAACAGGATCAGGGAGACCAGCATGAGAATGATGCCCCAATCCTGCCCGGGGGTGCCGGACAGAATCGCCTGCGGCGGGTACAGCGTCCAGCCAGCGCCGGTCGGCCCGCCGGGCACGAAAAAGGTCGAGGCCAGCACCACCACTGCGAGCAGGTAGACCCAGTAGCTCAGCATGTTCACGTAGGGGAATACCATGTCCCGGGCGCCGACCATCAGCGGGATCAGGTAGTTGCCGAAGCCTCCGAGGAACAATGCCGTGAGCAGGTAGATCACCATGATCATGCCGTGCATGGTGATGAACTGGAGGTATTGGTTTGCATCGATAAAGGAAAACGTGCCCGGAAATCCCAGTTGCAGTCGCATCAGCCACGACAACACCAGGGCCACCAGTCCGATTGCCGACGCCGTGAGCGAGTACTGGATGGCGATGACTTTGGCGTCCTGCGAAAAGACGTAGTGCGTCCACCAGCTTTTGGGGTGATAAAGTTCAACTTCCGCCACTTCGGCAGGCGGAGCGTCTGCGATTGCGTCATACGGGACATCGACCATCGAAAGGCCTCCTCGGTCGTTTCCACCAGGGGGCGATGAGTTGACCTCACGCGCCCAATCTATCTTCGTAGCGGCATTTCTTACTCACCGCCGGATTTGTACGTCGCCCTCATAACGGCGCTTCGGCCTGACAGGTCCGCAAACGTCTGCTGCTTCTCCAGCCAGGCGTGATATTCACTCTCTTCTTCGACGATAACCTTGGCCCGCATCTGCGCGTGCGCCATGCCGCATAACTCAGCGCAGAGAACATCAAACGTTCCGGTTCGGATGGGGGTTATCCAGAAATAGGTGACCATGCCTGGGACCATATCCATCTTGGCCCGGAATTCGGGCACGTAGAAATCGTGCAAGACATCGACGGAGCGGAGCAAAACCTTGACCGGCTTCCCGATTGGAAGGTGCAAGTCGCCGCTTTCGATCACAACGTCGTCCTGCCCATGCGGATCGTTGGGATTCAAGCCCAAAGGGTTGTCGGAACTGATGTTGCGGACGTCGGACGTGCCCATCCGGCCATCCTTCCCCGGGAGGCGGAAGCTCCAGCGCCATTGCTGGCCCATGACCTCGATCTCGGTCGCGTCCGCCGGAACCGTGACGAACTGGTGCCAGACAATCAAGCCGGGCGCCAACATGGCGCCGACGCCGACCGCGGTCACTATGGTGAGCCACCATTCGAGCTTTTTGTTTTCGGGATTGTAGGCTGCCCGCCTTCCCTCCTTGTGATGAAAGCGGAAGACGCAATAGGCCATGAACGCGATGACCGCGAAGAAGACCGCTCCGGTGATCCAGAACGTGATGTTGATCGTGTCGTCGATGTAGCTCCAGTTAGTGGCGATCGGCGTCCACCACCACGGGCTGAAGATGTGAAACAGCACCGAGCCGACCGCGACCAGAAGCAGTATGATTGCAACAGCCATCCCTTATTCATCCTCACCATTAAAGGTTACGGATATGGATTAAAGGGCAGAGCTCACACCTGTCGCGATGGCTGGCTTCACAGTCGCCATCGTTGTGCCTCTTGCCTCGCCCAATCAACCCGGTCGCGACGTCAAAACATGACATAGAGTACACGTGTCGCCGCTAACCTCATCGGAGCCAGGGGCGTTTAGGATTTTAAGATGATCCTCGTCGAGCTTGGCGTCAATACCTGAATAGAGGAGCATGCCACGCCCCCTCGCCTGACGTGTGTCAGATGCCGCGCAAGCCGGCGAGCATCAGTCGGCACCAATCTTTGTGACGCAACGCACCAAATGATTTGTGCGGATGCACAATTCACCCAACAGGGAGTGCTTTCCTGATTCATTCGCGCTAGACTGGCAGCAGAGGTCGCGACTGGTTTCGTTCGGCGAAAGTGTTTTTCGTTGTGCTTGGTTTGCCGTACTCGGCTCGATCGCGATTTTCGCACATGGGGGCGGATAGGCGACACTTGAGGCGCACCGCTCACCGCTGCGACCACGAGCAAGGGAGGCTGCGGCCATGGCCACACATTATTCCGACAACATCGTAAGACCTGAACCACAAGCGGTCGACGTCGCCAGCCCCTTTGTCATTCGCAAAATCAGCCTGTCCGACTTGCACGACGCGCTGCGCCTGGGTTGGGAAGATTTCAAGGCCATGCCAAGTCACGCCATTGTCCTTTGCGTGATCTATCCCGTGCTCGGCCTTGTTCTGTTCAGAATGGTCCTTGGCTATTCGGTGCTGCCGCTGCTGTTTCCGCTGGCCGCCGGTTTTACCTTGATTGGTCCTTTTGCCGCGCTCGGCCTCTATGAACTCAGCCGCCGCCGCGAGCGCGGCGAGGAAGTCTCTGCGTGGGATGCTTTCCACGTGCTGCGCGCACCGTCTTTCGGCGCCATGCTCGAACTCGGCACGCTCCTGCTCATTCTGTTCGGGACCTGGATCGCCGTCGCGGACGCCATCTACATTGCAACCTTCGGCAACGCGCCGGCTGCAAGCATCCCCGACTTCGCAACTCGCGTGTTGACGACGCCGGAAGGATGGTCGCTCATTATCGTCGGCTGCGGCATCGGCTTCCTGTTCGCCATCGTGGCCCTGTGCGTCAGTGTTGTGTCGTTTCCGTTGATGCTCGACCGGCGCGCGACTGCGATAGACGCAATCCGGACGTCGCTTCGGGCCGTGATGAAAAATCCATTTGCCATGGCCGCCTGGGGGGTGATTGTTGCGGTGCTGCTGGTGCTCGGTTCGCTACCGTTCTTCGTCGGTCTCGCTGTCGTGCTGCCGATGCTCGGTCATGCCACGTGGCATGTCTATCGGAAGGTGGTGGAGCCAGATCCGAATCCTCCGCAAGAACAACCCCGCCCGCCGAAAGAAGGACACCGCTATGCGGCAGACTTCCCGGCTTCTCTGTTCCCGTGGAGCCGGGAGCGCAAGTAACAGCGAAACGGGAGCCGGGATCGCGGTGGCGTGGGCGACGTCTAGGGCGCGCCTGTCGGCGGAATCACGCTGATGCCGCCGCGCGCGGCTGGTCGTTGCTTGCCTGCAGCATGGCCAAGGCTACAAACCGGCTCCCGATACCAACAGAACTGCACCGATTGCCATCAGGAGAATGCCCGGCCAGTTCGACCCCAAGAATCGCACGCTGCGCCGTGGCGGCTCCAGAGTGTCGCGAACCGGCCCGGAGGAATCTGGGCCACTCAGCGGTCCCCGCCAAATAGCAGTGCGTGCCATGTACAGGAGTCCGCCGAGAACGAGCAGCGCGCCAAGCACCATCAGGAACATTCTCGCCTCTCAATTCATCGCTGCCAAGCGCACAGAACCTGGAATCAAGCGCTGGGTGGTGCGATTCGTTCCGGGCACCGAAGGGCGAACTGATTTACAGATGCGGGGCACTCGCTCCCCGCAACCGCTCCACAAACCAAAACGCCCAAATTGCAACGAAGGAGAGCGCGAAAATCCCTCCACATGCCAGAAAAGTTGATCCATAACTCGTGGTCATGACATCCTCCGATTGAGGTTGATGGTTCACTGCGTTTCTGCCGGTGCGCGGACGTTGGCGTGTTCGTCGGCAAGCAGCTTCAGCACCGCTCGCCGCTTTGTCGGGTCGGTCGTTTCAGCCAGGACCTTACGGTAATGCGCAAGATTTTGATCGTGGATGTAACGATCCATAGTAGACCTCAAGCTCAGTGAGGCGGGAGCGTTACCGAACTCTCAGCCACCGATAGGTGCCACAGGCAGCGCGGTGATCTTGCCAACATGCGCGTTGGCGACCGAACGTTCTGATCAATAGAGCTCATGTCGCTCGAAATAATGTCCGAACAATGTGTGGGCCTGCACCGCGAGAATTTCTGGAGCGGTATGGACGCTGACAAAGTAATCGAATGAGACGCGCCAGTTCGACGGCGAAAAGGGACAGCATGAGGCCTACCATCGGCACTGCGGGAATCAGATATCGCCAGACGTCGAGGGTGTGGGCGCCGGCGACGGTCACGATCGAAGCCGCCCACATCACGATCACGATACCTGCACGCGTCAAGAACCGGGAGCGCCGACGCCGCACAGCGGTCACCGTCCAAAATACGACGGCGATAACGAAAGCGGTGGACAATGTCCTGAACAGATAGGCGGAGATGCCTGGGAAATCGGACAGCAGGCCGATCCGAACTGGTCCGCCTTGCAGATCGATCGGCTGAGCCGCCCGGCCGTGCCGCGTCATGATGTCGGACACGTGCGGCACGTCGTCGGTCGACACCGGTATGGCAGGGTCGAGTCCGTAGGGCGGCCACGCGACCGAGGCTCCATAGGCCATCTGACGGACGAACTTGCCCGCGTAGGCCAACGGCCGGTCACGCACGGCGGCCAGGAAGATGCGCCGATAGGCTGCGGCCGCGCCGACGGCATTCCCGGTATCGTCGGCGAGGTCTCGATCCAGTACGGTGTCGAAGAGGCACGCGTCGCCGAAGAACCCGAGCACGGGCCAGCGATCCGGCTCCGCGGCGAAGTCGGCGGCAAGCCGCGCCATCGTGGCGTCGGCGCGGTCGCCGGCCGCCGACACGATCTCGCGTCGCGCTGCATCGCTTGCAAGCACGATGTTCAGGTGATTGCAGAACAGTGTCTTGGGGACGAACACGGCCGAGGCCTGGTCGGAGTAGGAAGCCACGAACCGGGAACCGGCGGCGAGGAGCGCCAGCGCCGCCGCGACCGACACGGCAACCACGGTCAGGCGCGCGGACGTGTATGGCCGGAGGAGGCAGGCGCCCAACAGGACGGCGGCGATTGGGACCAGGATTCCCTGCGATCTGAAGCACGCCGCGAGCGCCGCGCAAAGGACGGAGGCAGCGACCGCGCAGCACCGCGCGGTTTTGCCGACGCAAGTGGCAATGAGCAATCCAGCCATTGCCAGATTGAGGAAGACCGCAAAGAGAAGCTCTGCGGTGAGGACGTTCCTGAACAGCAGCAGGCCCGGATACGTCGCCACGAGGATGATCGGCACCAGCCCACCGGCGTTGCGCGTCGCCGCCTGGGCGGTTGCTGCAAGCGCCAACACCAGGACGGCCCACGCCGCCTGCTGCAGGCGCACCACCGTTTCGAGGTCGCCTCCGAACGCGAACGTCATGGCCAGGAACGCCGGGTAGCCCGGATCGCGCCCACCCGCCACGGTCGGCCTTCCAGCCTCGAGCGTGCGAAGCGCAGATTCCACGAAGGACGGCGTGTCGCCCCAGATGACCGGGACCGCCGGCCTGAACGACACGACGATCGCCACCAGCAGCGCGACCCACGCCAGCACGGCCCATGGCCACGGGAACCGGACGCCGCCCCGGGAGACGGCTCCGCCCGTTGTACGCGCTGGAGCCTCGCGGTCGGACCGCACGATCGCCGTCCACACGGGATGAAGTTCGAATGCCGCCCCAGCTTCATGCTAGACCAAAACGATCTGCAAAACCATCGCAGGGCACGGCGTGCGCCCGGCTCCCGGCTCCCTCGCCTTCCCGTCAGTACGCGCGTCTGCCAGACATGATGGTCGACGCCTGTATGCTGCCCACGACGACAAGGAAAAGGCGCCGGTGGCAGGCCGGCCCCGCTACTAGAGCGGGATGACTTTTCTTCGAATCGTCATCCCGCTCTATCTTTTTGTTTGAGCATGATCTTTTCGGAAAACCGGTGCCCACCCATCGGGTCGTGGCCCGAGGGCATGCCTTTCCGGATCACTAGCTGTCGCATAAGCGGCCCTATATTTTCCATCGTATCGCCTTGCTTTGGTCAAACCGGGCTGGAGTGTGGCAGAACGTTGTCGACCTAGCGTAACTCCGCCGGCCGTCGTTATGCGGGTGACA
>Ga0179592_10000606_pt1 | contig 14343 bp, 13 predicted proteins | sample CZODoug2_1_08_16_FD_148623 | JGI IMG/M metagenome (GOLD analysis project Ga0179592, IMG submission 148623) | Vadose zone soil fungal communities from Angelo Coast Range Reserve, California, USA - CZODoug2_1_08_16fungal (Illumina Assembly) | ecosystem: Environmental > Terrestrial > Soil > Vadose...
TGGCAAATGAGCGGCGGGCCGGCCTGAGCGACGCAAGCGAGTGACAGAGATGCTGCCGCCACTGCGATGAACAAACGTAGTGAATGAATCAGTGAGCGCTTCATGGGTGTTCAAGTCTCCTTTCGAATCGTTTCGAACTTCAGGAGACAAGACGCTAGATACTGCAAGGATGTTAACGGCGGCGGGAATGTAATGAACAACCGCAAACTGTCCAGAGCCTAGTGGACGGACAGGGTAACTTCGTACACGGCCGTGCAATTGGTTGAAGGATCGTCCTCGATGGACTTCGTGACCGTGCCGCTCTTAATCTGGAATTCCAAGGGTTTTTTCGGCGAGTCCGGCAAGCCAATGATGCGGGCCTTGCCATCGCTGTTCGTGCCGATTTCCAAATCCATCTTGCGCTTGTTGAATATTCCATACCTGAGAGTGACTTTGATCTTGGCGTCATAAATGGGCTTGCCGGCTTCGTCTTTCACAGTGAACTCTGCCCGGCAAGGACCGATCCCGCCATCTATGACGGGGACTTCCGGCGAATTATTGGCGGAGAATGAGGCGCACGGGGCGAAGAAGGTGATTGCCAGTAGGAGTAGAAAAGACAGTACTCTCGAAATCCGCATGGTAGTTCCCCCCGCTCTTCAGAAACATACGCCGCGCGAGGCATGGTTGCAATTCTCTTGAGCGGGAAGCGTGTTCCGCTGCGCGCAACGCCGGACATGACTCGAACCCACGCACGAGACATAGCGGGCGGGAAGCGAACGATCACTTTGCATCTTGCGACGTCTTGGACCAGTCGCGCTCGTAAGTGCGCCAGAGATAGACGTCACCAAAGCCGAGAGAGTTCCACCAGGCGTCGAGCATCGGGCGGTCGAGGCGGAGTATGCCCTCGCGAGTTACGCCTGCGGGAGGCGGAGCCAGCGAGGCGAGGCGCTCATACACGCCGGGCCGATCTGCATCGCTGACGCGCCAGAGCAAGTGCCAGAGCGTCAGAGCGTCGTCCTTGCGTGCATCAACGAGCAGGGTGCCGAGCAAGGCGTTGCGCTCTGCGGGTGTGTGCGATTCAAAGTCGAATCGAGATAAGGCGCTGCGAAATGATTCAGAGGCACCTTCAAAGTACGGTGTGCCCGGCCCGATCTTCGGACGCGTCTGACAAATGGCGCCGGCAGGGATGAAAGACTCGTGGCCGTTCAGCTTGAAGCCAACCCAGCCCATGGTGGTGCGCAGAAGTCCGGCGCCGGAGTCGTCCACGTGCAGAGTGTAGACGCAGCCGAGGTCCACGGCGACGGCGGAAGGCGTATCCACGACAAACTGACCGGGAGGCGCCCAAATAACGGCGTGAATGGTTCCGCGTTCGAGAGAAAGCCTTTTGCGGCCCGGCCCATTTGTGACCAAGCGGAGGCGCGAACCGGGGTCCACTTCCACACGGCCCGTCTCATCCAGCGTAATGCTGGCGCGCGAAGAGCTATCCGTCACAAGCGTTTGGCCAACAGCCAACTTTCCCGGTCCCGACTTTTCACCCAAGGAATGCCAGCCAACACGCGGTGCGCCTTCCAGACGGACAACATCCCATGACGGTCCGGGATTTCCACGTGATCTTTGCCGCATGAAAAGAGACACCGTCACGGCAAGCAGAAGGGAAGCCGCGACAGCGCTAAGCTGGTATTCCCATCTCCAATTGAAAAAGTTCCCGGGCCGTTTCACTTTAGGAGTCTGAGCGGTCTCATCAAACTTAGGCGCAGGTTGATTGTGGCGATACCGCCTCAGGGCCTCCTCGAGTTTTTGGACTTCCGGGTCAGGTTCGCCGGAGCCGTCCCACAAATAATCGTCTTTCATAAACTATTCCTTAGGCCCATGATGCGCCCCTGGCAGTCTCAGCCAGTTTCTCGCGCAGCAGTTGCATGCCTCGATAGAGATTCACGCGAACCGAACCGTGCGTTAGTCCTGTGCGTGCCGCGATTTCCGGCCCAGTCATTCCCTCGACCAGCCGAAGGATGAGCGGCTCGCGATATGGCTCCGGCAGCCCGCGAACCACGCTTAAAATCATCGCGGCTTCCTGATCGACTGCGTTGTTAGTCGTGCGGCTCTCGACGGGATTCTCGTCCACAGGCTCGGTGACCTTGGCATCTGGAATCGCTTTGCGGAAGTAATCATTCGCGCGATTCCGCGTGATGGTCCCCAGCCAGGCTGCGAAGCGAGAAACGTCACGCAATCCATGAAGCTGACGCAAGGCCAGTAGGAAAACTTCCTGGACAAGGTCATCCACTTCGCGCGGCGGAACGCGAGCCAGCAGGATGCCGTGGACCATGCGCGCGTAGCGATCGTAGAGACATCCGAACGCGGCACGATCGCCATCGCGAGCGGCCCTGACGAGCGAGTGATCCTCGCGTGATTCGGCGGCAGGCAAGGCAATCACAGCCTGACGTTCCATGCTTGAGGTCCGAAAGTCAATGCTGTATCCCACGTTTACGCCATCGTGAACCAATGCCAAGTCCATGTGCAAGACGCATGGGGTGGGCAAGTGTTAACAAAAGTTTCTGACTTAAGTAGCTTCCAGGCCAAGACTTAGCCCTTCGCCCGCAGGCGGTTACGGGGCTAAGGAGAAAACTTAGCCTTGGTTGACAACAAATTTATGGGTTCCTGCGTCCAATACCATGGAGAACAAAAATCGCAAGGTGCCCCGGCCTATCGGACAGTGATTGCTCCAATGCATCGCAATTCGGCTGCAACCCACTGGAATTGACAGTGTTATACTTTGGCAGCAGGGCGAGTTCGGCCGCTGGCGAAATAGGGCCTCGGGGGCCAATATAAAGGGGTTGTAGACATGGGAGAGCAAGTGAAGGAACTTATGGATTGGGCGCGGCGCCGGAAAGTACTCGCCGCGATATTTGTCGCGTTCACGCTGGTAGTCGGGATTCTGATTGGCTCGGTTGTTTCCGGCCGCGTGTCGGCGACAAAAGGTTTCGGATTTTCAGGAACCACGGCGACGGCGCTTACCGTGCCGGACCCGATTCCTGCTTCCAATTCGTTCGCCGGGATCGTGAATCGCGTGGAACCCGCGGTTGTAAACATCGCCACGACCCAAGTGCTCGAACGCAAGCAGTCCAAGAAGCGCCGCACCCAGCCGTACGATCAGGATGATCCGATGCAGGATTTCTTCGACCGTTTTTTTGACGGACGGCAGGATGGGCCTCCGCAAGCGGAGCGCAGCCTGGGTTCCGGCGTGATCGTGGACAAGCGCGGGTACATCCTGACGAACAACCACGTCGTCGAACAAGCCACGAAGATTCAGGTGCAATTGAACGGAGAAACCACCCGTTACACGGCCAAAGTCGTCGGCGTGGACGAGGACACGGACTTGGCGGTAATCAAGATTGACGCGAGCAAGGAATTGCCCATTGCGAAACTTGGGAATTCGGACGGAGTACAGGTGGGCGACTGGGTCCTGGCGATTGGCAGCCCCTTCGGGCTGCAGGCGACTGTCACCGCGGGCATTATCAGCGCCAAGGATCGCGGCGGGATCGGACATCAGTTCCAGAGATTTTTGCAGACGGATGCGGCCATCAATCCTGGAAATTCCGGCGGGCCGTTGGTTGATTTGGCCGGCGAAGTCATCGGGATCAATACGGCAATCATTACCGGTGGCCGCGGTTATGAAGGCGTCGGCTTTGCGTTGCCGTCGACCACGGCCATTAACGTTTACGACCAGATCATCAAGCAGGGCCGGGTGACGCGCGGGTCCATCGGCGTCAGCTTCCAGGAAGAGTTGAGCACCAACGCAATCACGCTGAAATCGCTGGGCGCTCCTTACGGCGTGGTGATCGAAGGTGTCGAGCCGGGCAGTCCTGCGGAGAAGGCCGGATTGAAGGGCGGCGACGTGATCACCAGCGTGAACGGTAAGCCGGTGAAGACTGGAAATGACCTGGTGAATCCGATTGCCCAAGCGCCTATCGGCAGCAAGGTGAAACTAACCTATATTCGCGACCGCGCGCAGAAGGAAGCGACTGCCGAGGTGGGAGACCGCACGCGAGTGTTCCCAAATACCGCCGGCCGCCTGGGTGACCAGCCCGGCGAAACAGCGCCGCCGGAGTTTGGCCTGCATGTGGAAGAGTTGACGCCCGAGCGCGGCCGTCGCGTCGGCATGGAGGCGCAAAAGGGCGTGCTGGTGACGGAAGTCGAGCCGGCATCTTTTGCCGATGACCTAGGCTTCGGCCGCGGTGACGTAATTTCGACGATTAACGGCGAAGCGGTGACTTCGGTTGCCGATTACCGCAAGGCCGTGGCGAAGCTAAAGCATGGCGAAGATGTTGTCTTCAAGGTTCTTCGCCGGCAGGACAGCGACCGAGTGCTGACACTCTATTTGTCGGGCAAAGTACCGGCTGACGCTCAGCAATAGTTGCGGCAGTAGAGACCGAGCAACACTAAACACACTTACATCATGCGATTCCTAAAAGCGACCAACCTGGCCCTGACTCTGCTACTGGCGGTGGGGCCGTGTATGTTCGCGAGTTTGACCCCGGCACAGGCGGCAACGCCAAAGAAGGCTGCTTCCTCCAAGGCAGGGAGCACTTCGCACGGGAAAAGGTCCAGGAGATCGAGCCGGCGGGAGCGGGGACAAAAGGTTCCTACTCCTGACCGCATTTCCGAGATCCAGCAGGCGCTCGCGAAGGACGGTTCGTTCGCAGGGAAGCCAAACGGAAAATGGGACGCTACGACGATTGAAGCGACCAGAAAATTCCAAGAAGCACATGGGCTGAATCCGACTGGCAAGCTTGATGCGAAAACGCTTCAGCAATTGGGTCTTGGCTCCCAGACCGCGGGCGTTGCTCCGCCCATGCCTCCCGTGAGCGCTTCCTCCTTGCAAAACACAATACCCACTCAGCCGCTCCGCCGTCAGCAGTAACCAGTTCTTCGCGATTGCATTCCAGCGACAACTGAATTAGAAAACAAGCATCGTTCAAGGTGTAGGTGTGCGATGAAGGGGTGGGTGTGCCATGGCGCCTATGAGGATTCTGTTGGCGGCGGTTCTCGGTGCTGCAGGTGTGGCTGGAATTTGCGCGCAAGAGAGGACGAACGCCAAGGCGGTCAAGGTCATCAAGGCCGTGCGCTTTGGAAAGCTCTGGGATGGCAAGGGAAAGCTTTGGGCAAATGCCATTGTGATTGTGGAGGGTGACCGTATTCGTGATGTCACGACCGATGCTTCGGCGATTCCGGCAGGCGCCGAGACAATTGATCTGTCGAAATTCACGGGGTTGCCCGGGCTGATCGATGTGCACACGCACATGACGATTTACACGGACGAAACTCCGCGCGAACCGATGCTGAAGCAGCTGACGAGCAATGCTCCCGCGATGGAAGTGTTTCTCGCTCGCAAAGGTGCAATGCGCACGCTGGAGGCGGGCGTAACAACCGTGCGCGATCTCGGCGCGGATCAATACATGGACATTGCGATGCGCGACTTGATCAATCATGGAGAAATGATTGGTCCCCGCATGTTTGTGTGCGGATACGGACTTTACATCACGAATACGCCGTACAAGCCGGGGATAAATCTCCCCGCTGGCGGTATCGCCGACGGCGTGCCGGAAGTTCTGAAAGTGGTTCGGCAACAGGTTGCCGCCGGAGCTGACGTAATCAAAATGTACGCTTCGACGGGTACGGACGATGACCTGACCGGCTTTCAGACCTACAACTATGAAGAGATCAAAGCGGCTGTGGACGCCGCGCACAAGTTTGGGAAGAAGATTGCAATTCATTCGTACGGCCCGGACGGGGCACGCGACGCCGTACGCGCAGGGACCGACTCCCTGGAACATGCGACGGACATGGAAGATGCCACGATTCAGGAGATGGCGAAGCGCGGAACGTTCTATGTTCCGACGATCGATCACAACCGCTATTACATCGACAACGGCGACAAAATCGGTTATGCGCCGGGATACAAAGAAAAACTGCAGGCGTTCATTCCTAGGAATCTGGAGACGGCGCGCAAGGCGTTCAGGGCGGGCGTGAAGTTTGCGATGGGTTCAGATGCCATTTACACCATGTTTGGGCAGAACACTCGCGAACTGGGCTGGTTTGTGAAAGCAGGAATGACGCCGGAGCAGGCGTTGCGAACGGCAACGACGAATGCAGCGGAGTTGTTGGGCAGGGAAAAGGAACTGGGAGCCGTTGCGCCGGGGTATTACGCCGATTTGGTCGCGGTGGAAGGAAATCCGCTGACGGATATCGATGTCGTCGTGCGCAAAGTGAGATGGGTGATGAAAGGCGGCGCGGTGGCTGTAAATAAAGTGACGGCGCCAACGGACGTGCGGTGAGGCCGCAGTGTCGAATACGCTCGGGGCATAGCTGTGCCTTCAAGGAGGATTGGTCATGGGAATCGAGCTGTCGAAAGAGGTGAAGAACCTCGTGGATCGGCCTAACTTTGGCCACTTGGCGACGCTAATGCCCGACGGCTGGCCCCATAGCGCGCCGGTCTGGCTGGGGCGGGAGGGCGATTTCATTCTGGTCATTACAGAGGGGAGCTCTCTGAAAGGCAAGAACACGCTGCGTGATGCCCGCGTGTCGCTTTCTGTCGTGGACTTTTCCGACCCTTATACGGAGGCGCAGATACGCGGGCGCGTTGCCGAGCGACGGCCTGACCCAGAACTCAAGTATTACGACGCATTCTCACAAAAGTATATTGGCAAGCCCTGGCCCTATCGTGACGAGGGGGAACCGATCGTTCTCGTGATCGAGGCCAACAAGGCCAAGTTTTCGAAGCAGCCCTTTGAGCACACGCCTCCTTCGGGCTAATGAGGGCGGAAGCTCAACTGCAAAGCGAGGTTTGACGCTGCTTGGGAGCAACTGTAGAATTTAGCTTCCACGCGGTTGTGGTTCGCGTTCACACCCGAAAGGCTAACGGCGAAAACAAATCGACAGGTGTCAGGCATCGAGGAGGAAGTATGGCTACGGCAGTTGCGCCCCGGATTTTCAGGAATTTTATCAATGGGGAGTGGGTGGAATCGCGAAGCGGGAAAGCGTACGAGAACCGCAATCCTGCCAACACCGATGAATTGATTGGCATGTTTGCGTCTTCCACCGCTGAGGACGCAGATGCGGCGGTGGATGCCGCGAAAGAAGCGTACAAATCCTGGAGGCTGATGCCTGCGCCCAAGCGCGCGGAGATACTGTTTCGTGCCGCAGAACTTCTCGTGCTGCGCAAAGAAGAGTTTTCAAAAGACATGACGCGGGAGATGGGCAAGGTCCTGGCGGAAGCCCGCGGTGACGTCCAGGAAGCCATCGACATGACGTATTACATGGCCGGCGAGGGGCGGCGGCTGTTTGGCCAGACCACGCCTTCGGAATTACCTAACAAGTTTGCCATGAGTGTGCGACAGTCCGTTGGCGTGTCCGCCATGATTACTCCGTGGAATTTTCCGATGGCGATTCCCTCCTGGAAGATCATGCCCGCTTTGATCAGCGGAAATACGGTGGTGATTAAGCCCGCCCAGGATACGCCGCTGTCGGTTTACAACCTGGTGCAGGTGCTCACGGAAGCAGGCGTGCCTCGCGGTGTGCTTAACTTCGTGGGTGGCAGCGGTTCCACTGTGGGTGCTGCGCTGACGGGCCACCGCGACGTGCCGGTAGTCAGTTTTACGGGATCGACAGAAGTGGGGCGCACCATATCGAAAACGTGCGCTCCTGATTTCAAGCATTGCAGTCTGGAAATGGGCGGAAAGAACATCATCATCGTGATGGACGATGCCAATCTGGAGCTGGCGGTGGACGGCGCCGTCTGGGGAGGATTTGGCACCACGGGTCAGCGGTGCACGGCGGCAAGCCGCGTCGCGGTGCACAAGAGCGTTTACAACGAGTTCGTCTCGCGGTTTGTAGAGCGCGTGAAGTCTCTCAAGGTGGGCGACGGGCTGGATCCTTCCACGGAAATGGGGCCGTGCATCAACGAGGCGCAATTGAAAACGGTGATGTCTTATGCGCAGATTGGGAAGAACGAAGGCGCGAAATTACTGACCGGCGGAAATCGTCTGGACGGCGGCGTGTACGCGAAGGGCTGGTTCCACGAGCCGACGGTGTTCGGCGACTGCAGGCCGGACATGCGCATCGCGCAAGAAGAGATTTTCGGGCCAGTCGTGGCCGTGATTCCCATCCACAATTTGGAAAATGCCATTGATGTGGCAAATGGCGTGGCCTACGGGTTGTCGGCTTCCATCTATACGCGCAACGTGAACCGCGCTTTCCAGGCCACGCGCGATCTGTACACCGGCATTGTCTACGTAAACGCGCCGACGATCGGGGCGGAGACTCACTTGCCCTTCGGCGGCACCAAGCAAACCGGCAACGGGCACCGCGAAGCAGCTATCGCTGCGATCGATTTCTTCACCGAGTGGAAGACGGTGTACATCGATTATTCTGATAAGCTCCAGCGCGCCCAAATCGACAACAATTAGTTCTAGTTCGACGTGCTGCGAGGTTGAAGAAGTTGGCTTTGAGGGACAGGTGTCTCACGTTGACCCCGCTTGACACACTTTCTACAATATAAGTAGCGCTCTTTAGCACTAGGAGTAGAGTGCTGCTATGAGGAATTCAGCCCTCCAAGAACGGCGCAACCGCCAGATTCTAGCGGACATCGTGCGCGTGTACATCGAAACAGGCGAACCCGTGTCGTCGCGCGCGGTTTCCAAAGGCTTTGAGGAATCTCTGAGCACCGCCACGATACGTAACGTCATGGCGGACCTGGAGGATGCCGGCTTTCTGTACCAGCCGCATACCTCGGCTGGGCGGGTTCCCACGGCGGCGGCATACCGGTTCTTTGCGCAAGAGATTGCCTCGCAGGCAACCATCACCGCGGTGGATCGTGAATGGATCCAGCGCGAGATGGGCGGCGCCACCAGCGCAGTGGAAATTACCGAACGAGCCGGCCACGTGCTAGCGGAAGTGTCCAACGGCCTTGGCATCATTGTGTCGCCTCCCTTGGGCAAAACCGTTCTGGAGCACGCGCGGATGTGGCTCCTTCCCGACAGCCGCGTAGTCGTGGTGCTCATTTCGCCCGGCGGGAATACGCGGGACAAGATCCTGCGTCCCAACCGGTTGTTCACTCAGGCGGAACTCGACGCGACTGCGGACTTCTTGAATCGTCACTATTCCGGATGGACGCTGGAGGCCATTCGCACTGACCTTTTGCAGAAACTGGCGACCGAGCGCGAGCGTTACGAAGGCATGGCGCAAAGCGCTCTGACGTTGTGCGACCCGGCTGTGTTGGGAGACGAATCCGCGTTGCACGTCCACGTTGAAGGCACGGCGCAGATCATTGGTGCGGCGGAATTTGTGGATCAGGCGCAGTTGCGCGATTTACTGGCGGCCATCGAGGAAAAGCACCGGCTCGTAACGGTGCTGAATGCCTGCATTGAAACGCCCGAACCGGTTCACGTGCAAATCGGCGTGAAGGAGATTTCCGAAGCAGGCGAGAACCTGGCTCTGATCAGCGCCGCGTACACCAGGAACGATTTGGTCCAGGGTTCGCTTGGCGTGCTGGGGCCGACGCGCATGCATTACGAGCGCGCCATGACCGCCGTCGCCTACGTGGCGCAGCTCTTCAGCGAAGCGCTGAGCAAAACTTGAGAACTTTTTGGCAGAGGAGAAACAAGAAAGTGAGCAAAAAGGAAGTGAACATCAATCTTAGTGTCAACAAGGAAGAGGGCGGCGCGAGCGCCGAGCAATCCGATGAAGCTCAATCCTTCGCTGCCGATACGGCGAAGGCCGCCGGGGAAATGGCTAAGTTGACAGCAGACCTGGAAGAATTACGGCAGACGCTGCTTCGGCGGCAGGCCGACTTTGACAATTACCGCAAGCGGATCGAGAAGGAGCGTTTTGAAGATTCCCGTCGCGCCACGGCCCGCGTGATCGAAGGGCTCATTCCGATCATTGACGGATTTGAGCACGCTCTGGCGGCGCACCGCGAGGCCGAATACGACAATTATCGCAAAGGGTTTGAGCTCATCTACAAGCAACTGTTGGACGCTGTGACGAAGCTTGGAGTCGAGCGGATAGATCCTCTCGGAAAGCCATTTGATCCGCACGTGCACCAGGCAGTGGATCGCGCTGAAACATCAGGCCACAAGGACGGCACAATCCTACAGGTTTTCCAGCCGGGATATGTATTTCATGGACGCGTGCTGCGTCCCGCGATGGTGCGTGTAGCGGTGCATCCCAATCCCGCATCGAAAGAAGCAGCGAACTAAAGGAGATTGAAAGTTTCCATGGCCAAGGGGAATCAAAGGGATTACTACGAAGTTTTGGGTGTTACGCGAACAGCCGCGGTGGATGAAATCAAATCTGCCTACCGCAAGGCGGCGCTGAAGTGGCATCCTGACCGCAATCCGGAAAACAAAGCCGAGGCGGAAGTCAAGTTCCGCGAATGCACGGAAGCCTACAGTGTGTTGAGCGACGGTCAGAAGCGGCAGATTTACGATACTTACGGTCACGCGGGCCTCTCTAGCGCAGGCGCTAGTCAGGGTTTCGACAGTACGGTCTTCCAGGATTTCCACGACATTTTCGGAGATTTTTTTGGTTTCGAGGATTTGTTTGGAGGAGGCGGCGGCCGTCGCGGACGCAGCCGAGCACAGCGCGGCGCCGATCTACGCTACGACATGTCGCTCACTTTCGAGGAAGCCTCCGCCGGAGTGACTACCAAGATCAAGCTGCCGCGCCAGGAATACTGCGAGGCTTGCAACGGCACGGGCGCGAAAAAGGGGACCGGCGTTCAAGCCTGCCAAACCTGCGGTGGCCGGGGGCAGGTGGCCTATCAACAGGGATTCTTCACCATCACGCGCACGTGCCCGGCGTGCCAGGGCGCGGGACAGATTGTGAAGGAGCGTTGCCCGGAGTGCCGCGGTCTGGGCCGCCTTGAGCGCGAGAATACCATCGAGCTTCGCATTCCGCCGGGCGTGGACACCGGAACGCGCCTGCGCGTCGCCGGCGAAGGCGAACCTGGTCCCAACGGCGGCCCCGCTGGCGATTTGTACGTGGTGCTTGAGGTCAAAGAGCATGCGTTTTTCGAACGCCGCGGTGCGGACTTGTATTGCACGATTCCCCTGAGCATCGCGCAAGCAACTCTCGGAACAGAATTACAAGTGCCGGGACTGAACGGGGAAGAGAAGCTGAAAATACCAGAAGGCACGCAGAGCGGCGCTGTGTTTCGCATCAAGGGCCGGGGACTAGCCGATCCGCGCGGCGGCGGCAAAGGCGATTTGTATTATCACGTGCGTGTGCTGACGCCGACAAAGCTCACGCGCGATCAGCGCAAATTGATCGAGCAGCTCGGCGCCACGCTGAAAGTTGAAAATAAGCCCGCCGACCGCAACTCCTCGATCTTCGACAAAGTGAAAGACATCTTCGGCTAGATATCCCGGCGCATGGGTTTTCTTTTCCGCGAATTCTCTGTGCGTTCTGCGTCTCCGCATTATCTTTTTCTGTTCTCTACGATCAGGCATGCTTTATCTAAGATAGAATCTCCGCGTGCGAAGACGATTTTTCGTGGAGCAATTTGCTGGGCAGGCCGCCGTTGTGGAAGGCGACGCGGCGCATCATCTGGGCCGCGTGTTGCGTGCTCAACCCGGCCAACTCTATGAGTTGAGTGACGGTGAAAAAGTATGGCTCGGGCAGATCGCAAGTGTTACCCGCGATCGTGTGCAATTTGCGTTGCTTGAGGAGCTGCCCGCCGGCCAACCCAGCTTGAGCGTTACGATGCTGCTGGCTGTGGTGAAGTTTGACGCGTTCGAATGGGCGCTCGAAAAGGCCACCGAGCTGGGAGTAAGCACGATCATACCCCTCGCCGCGGAACGTAGCGAGAAGGCCTTGCTGGCCGCAACCGCAAAACGGGCGGAGCGATGGAGGAAGATCCTGCTGGAGGCATCGCAGCAATCCCGGCGCCTCGGCATGCCGGTGCTGGACGGTCTCGCAAAGCCGGAAATCGCTTTCGCTTCCCATAAGGAGGGTTTGCGCGTGATGCTTTCCGAGCGGACAACCGCCTCGTCCTTGAGAAGAGTCCTGCAAGGCCAGCGGGCGGCCAACGCGATCCTGGCAATCGGCCCCGAAGGCGGCTGGACAGACGAAGAATTCGGCGCCGCTAGCAAGTCCGGATTTGCCGAAGCTTCGCTTGGCCGCCGGATTCTCCGCACGGAGACTGCCGTCGTCACGGCGCTGGCCTCGCTGAACTTTGCGCTCGGAGACGATTAGTGAGAGGCTCGCCCAGCTCCGAAATTCCTTTTCACGATTTGTCAAGTATCCGATATTCCGGAGCAACGAGTCGGGGGCTCAGCGAATCTCAATATAATGCACAGAAGCACGGCGGGCTTCCCCCTCCGACACGAGCGGTAAATCGCATCTGGCGCGGGTCGCGATGGCCATGCTATAAATACAAGGCGCCCCCAAATGGAAAGACTGGACGAGAAACAGCCCGCGACCTCGACATCACCGGAGAGCCCAGCTCCGGCAGCGTCCTCTCTTGCGACTGCTAACCAATTGACTGCCGGCGTGAGAAATGACCGCTCAGAAGCAGGCGCCGCCGGACGGCCCGTGCCTCCGCATTCCCTGCGTAACGAGATTCGTGTCTGGACGCGAGACCTCCTGATCGCCATCGGCCTTGCGCTGGTGATCATCGTTTTCTTGTACCAGCCGGTAAAAGTCGAAGGCACCAGCATGGCCCCGTTGCTCTCCGACCAGGAACGCATTTTCATCAACAAATTCGTTTACCGTTTCGAGCCCATTGAGCGCGGCGATGTGGTCGTTTTCTGGTATCCGCTTGATCGCTCGAAGTCCTTCATCAAGCGCGTAGTGGGTTTGCCGGGCGAAACAGTAGAAATCCGCCAGGGCGCCCTGTACGTTGACAGCAAGAATATTCCCGAGCCCTATGTTCCGGCGCAGTATGAAGATCTGAGTGATTTTGCTCCGGTGCGCGTGCCGAAGGACAGTTACTTCGTCATGGGAGATCACCGCATCAGCTCTAACGATTCGCGCGTTTTCGGCCCGGTCGAGAGCCGGTTCATTTACGGGCGCGCTGTGTTTGCTTATTGGCCCGTCGATCACTTCGGTTCGCTCTCGGCGACGGACGCTGACACGAAGTGAATGGCACATCTTGATGACATATAGGGGAGGCCCCACTGACCGAAGTTCAGCACCGACCCGCGACACTCGCGCTGGAAGACGGGCGCATCTTTAACGGCCGCGCGGCGGGCGCGATTACGCGCCGCGGCGGCGAAGTCGTTTTCAACACCAGTCTTACCGGTTACCAGGAAGTTTTCACCGACCCCAGCTATGCCGGGCAGATCGTCTGTTTGACCTATCCGCACATTGGAAATGTCGGCGCGAACCTCGAAGACGAGGAATCCTCGCGTCCCTACATCGAATCGCTCATCGTGCGGGAATTCTCGCAAGTCTCCTCAAACTGGAGATCGGCGGAGACGGCGCAACTGTATATGAACCGGCACAAGATTCCCGTCATCTGGGACATCGATACGCGCGCGCTGGTGCGCCACATTCGCAACGTCGGCGCGCTGCGCGGTATTGTCGCCACGGATGGAACGCCCGCTGACCAATTGGTTTTCGAAGCCAAACAATTGCCGAGCATGGCAGGGCAGGAGCTCGCCGGCCGCGTCACTTGCGCGAAGCCGTACGGGTGGGATAAAGGTTCCGTCGAGGTCGCCATCTCGCCTTGGTCGGAGCAAATGGGCGAATCGGACGCCGAAACCGAGACGCGGAAACACCGCGTAGTGGCCTACGACTATGGAATTAAGCAGAACATTTTGCGGCTACTCGTGGACCACAACTGCGAAGTCTACGTCGTCCCGGCGCAGACGTCCGCCGAAGACGTTCTGGCGATGAAGCCCGATGGCGTTTTCCTTTCGAACGGACCGGGGGATCCGGAGCCGGTCACTTACGCCGTAGAAAACATTCAGAAACTGATGGGTCGTGTGCCGGTGTTCGGCATTTGTCTGGGGCACCAGTTGTGCGGTCTCGCGTTGGGCGGAAAGACATTCAAGCTGAAATTTGGCCATCACGGCTCGAACCATCCAGTCAAGAATTTGCTTACCGAACAAGTCGAAATCACCGCCCAGAATCACGGGTTTTGCGTCGACCCCGAGTCCCTGCCTTCCAGCAAAGTTGAAATCACACACGTGAATTTGAACGATCACACGAACGAGGGCATGCGCCATAAGTCGCTGCCGCTCTTCAGCGTGCAATATCACCCCGAAGCGTCACCCGGCCCGCACGATTCGCACTACCTATTCACGCAGTTCACTGATTTGATGAAGGAATTCGTGCAGCCAGGTAGTTCGCGGCGCTGAAGAAGTT
>Ga0179592_10000610_pt1 | contig 14308 bp, 11 predicted proteins | sample CZODoug2_1_08_16_FD_148623 | JGI IMG/M metagenome (GOLD analysis project Ga0179592, IMG submission 148623) | Vadose zone soil fungal communities from Angelo Coast Range Reserve, California, USA - CZODoug2_1_08_16fungal (Illumina Assembly) | ecosystem: Environmental > Terrestrial > Soil > Vadose...
GTCTTGCATGCCGCTAACCGCTCACGGAGAGCAATCCGCCCTGCGCTCGCATCGCACGCCCAACACTGCTGCGTCCACCGCATCTCATCCCGCGTCCGTGACGATCGCGATACGCCCCTTGTGTGGGACGAGACAGTGACAGTTCTAGATTTGATTTGGGTCAGAGGGAACAAATATTTTTCGGAAAATCAGAAATAAGACTCGACAACCCCATCGACAAACCGCCCGACGGGCAAATCACCTCGCGCTCACAGCGAGGCAGTAGTTCGTAGGATGGGTTGAGCCCTTTCGCGAAACCCATCGCTCTTGCACATGATGGGTATCGCTTCGCTCAACCCATCCTACGCGGCTTCGGTTCGCCGCGTTACCGCCGCTTGCGCACGTGGATGTTGATATCGAGATCGATCTCGCTGACACAGGTTTGCTCCGTACGATGCGAGCCGCCTTCGTGCCAGCGGCCATTGCGGGCGCGCGCATTCCTGACGTTGGCCAATCTCAGACACCGCCATTGCGGCAGCTTGCCGCCGCTTTCGCCAGCGAACTGCCAGGCCAGCACGACCTCTTCGCCGCTCTTGCTGGTGCCGATGATGTGCGGACACAGTTCGCGCGTGCGGCCGTCATAGCTGCAGACCACCTGCTGCCCGGCGAGGATGGCGTTGCGGAAGAGAGTGTAGGTGGCGCTGGGCATCGGCAAAATAATGTTCTTGTTATGTTCCAGATAGTATGCCACAGGAATCACCCTGGGATTGGACCGCTAGACTGCGTTGATTTTTTGGATCCGGGTGCATGGCCTCAAGACGAAATCGAACGATCGATATGCCCGCGCCGTATCTCAGGCGCATCTGGCTTGATCCGTCGCGCATCGACGACCGCGCGGCCTATCCGTTCTGTCTTCCTTTCCTGCACGACGATTTTGAGCTGAGTTTCGATCGGTCCATTACGATCATCGCGGGCGAAAACGGGACCGGCAAATCCACGCTGCTGGAAGGGATCGCCGTGCTGGCCGGCTATGACGAAGCCGGCGGCGGCAAGGGCTATATGCCGGTCGATCATTCCAATGCGATCGAAGCGATGGGCGGCAAACTGTCGAGCTCATTTCGCGCCAGCTGGCTGCCGAAAGTCACCAACGGCTGGTTCTTCCGGGCCGAGAGCTTCTTTTCCGTCGCCAGGTATCTTGACGAGGTCAGTAGCCCCTATGCGGATTTCCTGTCCCATTCGCACGGCGAGGGATTCATGCGCTTCTTCGAGGAGCGCTGCCAGCGCCAGGGCATCTACATCTTCGACGAACCGGAATCCGCGCTGTCGCCCGCGCGCCAGATGGAATTCCTCAAGCTGATGCGGCGGATGGATCAATCGGGCCATTGCCAGATCATCATGGCCACGCATTCGCCGATGCTGATGGCCTATCCCGATGCACGGCTGTTGCGGCTGTCGAAGTATGGCCTGGAGCCGGTGACCGTGAAGGAGACGGATCACTACAAGGTCATGCGCGAATTCTGCGCCGATCCGGCCGGGTTCGTGGAAGCGGCGATAGAGGAATAATCAATCCGCCGCCTCGCTCCTCAGGCTGGATGCAATATCCTCCATTCGCTCGAATACCAAATCAGGCCCGAGCGCCCGCAGGGTTTCCGGCAGCGCATATCCCCACGTCACGGCGCCGCAAGCGATGCCGGCGGCGCGCGCGGCTTCGATGTCGCGGACTTCGTCGCCAATCGCGATGGCTTGCTCGGTGTTGACCGCTGCGCATTTGAGGATGCGGCGGAATTTGGCGGCCTTGCCGAACAGCGAGGCGCCGCAATCAAACCAGGAAAACAGCGCCGCAGCCTCACCGAGTTGCCGGCGCGCATTGGCCTCGTTGTCCGAACTGACAAGGGCCATGCGCACGCCGCCATCCGCGAGTGCGCGCAGCATGGTGTCGACGCCCTGGAAGAGCGCGATGCTTGCCAGATGTTCGGCCTTCAGCCGTCGCATGTGCCGCGCGATGCGAGGCAGTTTCCAGAGCGGGACTTCAAGACGGCCAAGGATTTCGCGCGAACCGAGACCGCGCAGCACCTCGACGTCCTCTTCCGCGACACGGCGGAAGCTGAACCGCTCGGCGATGCTATTCACGTTGCGCAGGAACCACGGAAGGCTGTCGGCGAGCGTGCCGTCGAGATCGAAAATGACAAGCGGGTAGGGCATTAGTTAAAGAGAACTCGTGGGGTGCTATGGCGAAACGCTTTGCGCCTGGTGAGTAAAACATAAGAGGCGAAATACGCTGCGCTATTCCACTCTACGAGCTTGCGTTCTGAGGACTTCGCTGAACCGCCAATTTGAAATGTTTCCGAATGCTTCAAGTTCGCCCGAGTCAACTAAGTGTCGAAGCCGCTCATTGAATTTTTCGTTGCTAACAATTCGCCCTTCAGCTTTGCATTTTTCCCAAATACGAACGTGAAGCATTGCGACTTTCAGTTGCCTATGACCGGCTTGCGACAAAATAAGATCGTCGAGATATTCGTTAGACGCATTTTCCACGTCATTACTCCGGCGCCTCGCTCGCCCCGCTATTCCGCCCTACGAGCTCTGGGCCTTTAGGCGGAGATCGGCATCAATTCGAATACGCGGCCATACTTCGATGCTTCGGCAATGTCGCCTCAGCGCAAGGCCAATTTGACCGAGTCGAGTTTCCTTGCATCATCGAGGGATAGATAAGGCGACCATCCGCCCTCTTCTTCGATGAGTTCGACAGACACTTCAGCGGCGTATTTGCCCTCGCGGACTAGTTCGACTCTCGTTCGTGTCATGGCGTCCTGCGTTTCATGAAATCTGGCGACTATAGCAGCGGATCGGGGCGGTAGGCCGTCACAAGCACAGCCGGACCCTGACTACCTTTTCGAATACCCCACACCACGTGAACGGGGCGCGCTGCCACGTCCCTTTGTAGCACCAGAACCGTCGGTCCCTGTTGGCGTCGAAATAGTCCTCGATCGTAACGGCTGAATCGAGGTTGCCGAGCAGATCGTCAAGCATAATACCATCTGCCGCCATCTCGCGAAAGCCATGCAAGGACAGACGAAGTTGGCCGTCTGCGACGAGAGCCTGAACCTGGGCAAGGGTATTGCTCAATTGTCTAGGCTCTCACGTCCGTCGGCTCACTCCGCCGCCTCGCTCGCCCCGCGCTTCCTTTTTCCGCGATCCTGTTTCGCCAGCACCGGGGCCAGAAACTTGCCGGTGTAGCTGCGCGGCGCCTTGACGATATCCTCGGGTGGGCCCCAGGCGACGATCTCGCCGCCGCCGTCGCCGCCTTCGGGGCCGAGGTCGATCACCCAGTCCGCGGTCTTGATCACTTCGAGATTGTGCTCGATCACGACCACGGTATTTCCCTGTGACACCAGTTCGTGCAGCACCTCCAGGAGCTTCTTGACGTCGTGGAAATGCAGGCCGGTGGTCGGCTCGTCCAGGATGTAGAGCGTGCGGCCGGTGGCGCGCTTCGACAGCTCCTTTGCGAGCTTGACGCGCTGGGCTTCGCCGCCGGATAGCGTGGTCGCCTGCTGGCCGACATGGATGTAGTCCAGGCCAACGCGGTGCAGCGTTTTAAATGTTTCGCGCACCCGCGGCACCGCCTTGAAGAATTCGGCGGCTTCCTCGACCGTCATGTCGAGCACGTCGGCGATCGACTTGCCCTTGAACAGCACCTCCAGCGTCTCGCGGTTGTAGCGTTTTCCTTTGCAGACATCGCAGGTGACGTAGACGTCGGGCAAGAAGTGCATCTCGATCTTGATGACGCCGTCGCCCTGGCAGGCCTCGCAGCGGCCACCCTTGACGTTGAAGGAAAATCGCCCGGGCTCGTAGCCGCGCGCCTTGGCTTCGGGGAGCCCTGCGAACCATTCGCGGATCGGCGTGAACGCGCCGGTATAGGTCGCCGGGTTAGAGCGCGGGGTGCGCCCGATCGGCGACTGGTCGATGTCGATGATCTTGTCGATATGCTCAAGACCCTCGATGCGGTCGTGCGGCGCCGCGCCCTCGCTGGCGTTGTTGAGTTTTCGCGCGATCGCCTTGTACAGCGTGTCGATCAGCAGCGTCGACTTGCCGCCGCCGGAAACGCCGGTGACGCAGGTGAACAGCCCCAACGGAATTTCCGCCGAGACGTTTTTCAGATTGTTGCCGCGGGCGTTGATCACCTTGATGGTGCGGCGATGGTTCGGCGGCTTGCGCTCGGGGATTTCGACCGACAATTCACCGGTGAGATATTTTCCGGTCAGCGAGTTCGGATTGCTCATGACGTCGGCCGGCGTGCCCTGCGCGACGATGTTGCCGCCGTGGACGCCGGCGCCGGGGCCGACGTCGACCACATGGTCGGCGAGGCGGATGGCGTCCTCGTCGTGCTCGACCACGATCACGGTATTGCCGAGGTCGCGCAGCCGCTTCAGGGTTTCCAAGAGCCGCGCATTGTCACGCTGGTGCAGGCCGATCGACGGCTCGTCCAGCACATAGAGCACGCCGGTCAGCCCGGAGCCGATCTGCGATGCGAGGCGGATGCGCTGGCTTTCGCCGCCCGAAAGGGTGCCGGAGGCGCGCGCCAGGGTCAGGTAATTCAGGCCGACATCGAGCAGGAACGACAGCCGCTCGCGGATCTCCTTCAGCACCCGTGCGGCGATCTCGTTCTGCTGGGCGTTGAGCACCTTGGGCACGGTCTCGAACCATTCGCCGGCGCGGCGCACCGACAATTCGGAAATCTCGCCGATGTGCTTGCCGCCGATCTTGACGCACAGCGCTTCCGGCTTGAGGCGATAGCCGTGGCAGCCCTCGCAGGGAATATCGGAAAAATACTTGCCGAGCTCCTCGCGCGCCCACTCGCTCTCGGTCTCGCGGTAGCGGCGGTCGAGATTGGTGATGACACCTTCGAACGGTTTCTTGGTGTCGTAGGAGCGCACGCCGTCCTCATAGGAGAATTTTATCTCGTCCTCGCCGGAGCCGTGCAGGATCGCGTCCTTGGTCTTCTTCGGCAGATCCTTCCATTTGGTGTCGAGCGTGAATTTGTAGAACTTGGCCAGCGCGGTGAGGGTCTGGATGTAATAGGGCGACGACGATTTCGCCCACGGCGCGATCGCACCCTTGCGCAAGGTCAGTTCCTTGTCGGGAATAACCAGTTCTTCGTCGATATGCTGCTCGACGCCGAGGCCGCCGCAGGCAGGGCAAGCGCCGTAGGGATTGTTGAAGGAAAACAGCCGCGGCTCGATTTCCGGAATCGTGAAACCGGAAACCGGGCAGGCGAATTTTTCCGAAAACAGAATCCGCTCCGGCCCGCTCTTGTCGTGGATTTTTGCGACTTTCTTGGTCAAGGCCTCATCCTTCGAGACGGCGCTTTGCGCCTCCTCAGGATGAGGGGACAGGCCCCGCTTGGTTGCCTTCGATCGCCGCGCTCCGTCTTCATCCCCGGATGAGCGCGTTGCGCTCACCGAGGGAGCGCCCGCAGGGCGCGTCTCGAAGGATGATGACGAAGCAGGCGCATCGGCATATTCGATCACCGCCAGCCCTTCGGCGAGTTTCAGGGCGGTCTCAAAGCTTTCCGCCAGCCGCTGACCGATGTCCGATCGAACCACGATGCGGTCGACCACGACGTCGATGTCATGCGGGAATTTCTTTGCCAGCACCGGCGCTTCCGCCAGTTCGTAGAAGGTGCCGTCGATCTTGACCCGCTGAAATCCCTTCTTGAGATATTCGGCGAGCTCCTTGCGGTATTCGCCCTTGCGGCCGCGTACCACCGGCGCCAGCAGATAGAGCCGGGTGCCCTCAGGCAGCGCCAGCACGCGATCGACCATCTGCGAGACGATCTGGCTCTCGATCGGCAATCCCGTGGCGGGCGAATAGGGCACGCCGACCCGCGCCCACAACAGCCGCATGTAGTCGTAGATCTCGGTCACGGTGCCGACGGTCGAGCGCGGATTTTTCGAAGTGGTCTTTTGCTCGATGGAAATGGCGGGCGACAGGCCATCGATCTGGTCGACGTCCGGCTTCTGCATCATCTCCAGGAACTGGCGGGCGTAGGCCGACAGCGATTCGACGTAGCGCCGCTGTCCCTCGGCATAGATGGTGTCGAAGGCGAGCGATGATTTTCCCGAGCCGGACAGCCCGGTGAAGACCACCAGCCGGTCGCGCGGAATTTCCAGATCGACGTTCTTGAGATTGTGCTCGCGCGCGCCGCGAATCGTAATCGCGCGCATGGCGGACCCAGCGTTGTATTGGCGCTTCGCCTTGATCACTTCATCCATAACAGGCGTTCCAGGCGCGTTGTCCGCGCCGCGTTAGGGGCGCGCATCGCCGGGAAAACCGGGGACCGAACGCCAGTGTGGGTGCGCTCGGAACATAGGAAGAACGCGCGCCGATTTCCAGTGCTGCTTGCAAGCCATCAACGGTTTGTTGCGGGTGGCGTTGCAGGGCGCAGGCGCCGCGCGTGACGGGAACAGCCGAGCCAGCAAAAAGGCCGGCGCGAGGCCGGCCTTTCGCCCATCAAACCTGAGAATCCGGGTCAGTCGAGACGAGCCCTCCCCACCGACCTTGCTGCCTCAGTTGAAGTGATAGTTGATGCCACCCTTGACGCTGTGGGTGGTGAGACCGAGATCGACGCCCGGCGGCAGCAATGTGGCCAGATAGCGCTCGGAACCGTAGTCGGCATACATGTATTCAACCTTGGCCGACCAGTTCGGTGCGAACATGTATTCGCCACCGACACCAACCGTCCAGCCGGAGTGAACCTTGGACTCGTCGATGACCGTCGCGCCCAGCACCGTGGCCGAGAGGCGGTTGTCAGCCCAGGCATAGCCGCCCTTGGCGTAGAACAGGGCTGCGCCCGCGGTCACGCCGACACGGCCAGTGACGCTGCCGAACGCGCGGATCTTGTCTTCCGCGGTCGCCACCGGAAGACCGCCGAAGAACGCGGTTGCCGAATCCTTGACGTCCGCGCCGGCGGCGTCGACCTCAAGACCCCAAACCCACATGCTGCCGGGCGCCTGCCAGTTGTAACCGACGGTGCCGCCGCCGAAGCCGCCCGTGAGGTCGTCGTTCCAGGCATAACCGCCCATGACGCCGACATAGAAGCCCGACCAGTTGATCCCAGGCGCGATCGGTGCAGCCTTGGTGTACGGGCGCGCGGCAAGATCAGCGGCGGAAGCCTGAGTTGCGATGCCGACAGCGGCCAGGGCAACGGTAGCGAGCAGAAGACTCTTCATTGATTTCTCCAATTCCAATGTGCTTCGTTGATTTCGAAGCTTCATCGCCGGCGTGAATCCCACGCCGTTCCAGGGTACCGTTTGTACGTAGTTTTACGGAGAAAGCAGTCACCCAAAAGCCACATCGGCGTACAAACAGCGGCGAAAATGAGGGCGGCAGCGCAGCAGATTGGTTGCATGCGCGAAGCGCGGGACGACTAATAAAACCCGCAAACAAAAAGGCCGGCGCGAGGCCGGCCTTTTCGCAAATTGAAACTTTTCAGCTCAGGCTGAGATCAGTATTTCGAGATCACCGGGCCACCCCAGCGGTAGTTGATGCGCGCGGTGACCATATCGACGTCCTGACGAATGCTGTCGGTGCGCGAATTAATGCCGACCGGAGGGGCAACGGACGTGAAGCTGAGATTACGATGGCCCATGAACAGATGATCGTATTCGACGCCAACTGACCAGTTCGGCGCAAATCCAAATTCAAGACCGGTCCCAACCGCGCCGCCCCAGCGGGTTTCAGTCGCACGGTCAAACACGCCGCCGCCGGCCAAACCCTCGTACTTGTCGTGGGTGACGGCGGCGCCGCCCTTCACATACCAAAGAACGTTGTTCCAGGCATAGCCGACCTGGCCCGTGAACAAGCCGAGCGCATCGATGGTGGATCGGTTGGTGGTCGGGGGTCCAAAAAACACGCTCGTATTCGACCCGCGCAAATCAGCCCAGTCGCCCTGAGCTTCGATACCGAACACCCATGCGCTGCTCTGCCAACGGTAGCCAACCTGTCCGCCGACGATCCCGCCGGTTGCATCGTGACAACCTTCCGCGGCGGCCGGGGCCACCGCAAGCCCCAGGATGTTCGTCAGATCCCAGCATTTGTGGCTCCAGCCACCGCCGCCGTTGGCGCCGATGTAGAATCCGCTCCAGTCATAGATCGCAGCGATCATCGGCGCCGCCTTGGTGTAAGGCCGGGCTGCGAGATCGGCGGCTGAAGCCTGAGTCGCGATACCGAAAGCGGCGAAGGCGACGCTAGCGAGCAGAAAACGCTTCATGACATTCCCCAATTCCAATGTGCTTCGTTGTCTTGCGGCAAACGCAGTCCCCAAAAAAACGACATCGATGCACAAACGCAGGACACAAACGCAGGTGAAAAGTAGATTACCCAAGTTCCTCAACCGGCTTGGCGGCAGTGTGACCGACTGGGGGCCGTACGGTGGAATGCAAAAACAAAAAAGGCCGGCGCGAGGCCGGCCTTTTCTTGATTTGAAATCTTCAGTTCAGGTGAGCATCAGTACTTCGGGATAACCGGGCCACCCCAACGGTAGTTGACGCGCGCGGTGACAAGATCGACGTCTTGACGGATGCGATCCGTTTGGAAGAGCGCACCAGCCGGTGTCGTGAAGGCGTGAGTCTTATCCTGCATGAACAGGTGGTCGTATTCGACGCCGACCGACCAGTTCGAGGCGAAGCCATATTCAAGGCCGGCGCCAATGGTGCCGCCCCAGCGGGTGCTATCCCCGGTGCTCGATGTCAGGATGCCGGTTGCGGTGTCGATGGTCGTGAAGCGGCTGTCGGTTATCGCAGCGCCGCCCTTCACGTAGAGCAGGGCGTTGTTCCAGGCATAGCCGATCTGGCCGGTGAACAGGCCAAATGCGTCGATCTTGGAGCGATTGGTCTGGGCGGGGACAGTGAAAAACTGGCTGGCGTTGGAACCACGCAGATCGGCCCAGTCACCCTGAGCTTCGAGGCCGAATACCCAGCCGGCGCTCTGCCAGCGGTAACCGATTTGACCACCAGCGACGCCACCGGTTGCATCGTGGCAACCTTCAGCAGCAGTGACCGCTACCGTTGGCGGGGTGACGTCCCAGCAGTTGCGGCTCGATCCCCAGCCGCCGTTGGCGCCGATGTAGAAACCGCTCCAGTCATAGATCGCGGCGATCATCGGCGGAGCCTTGGTGTAAGGACGGGCCGCGAGATCGGCGGCCGAGGCAGGCGCAGTCAAAACCAGCGCCACAAATCCTACCGCGCCCAACAAAAACTTTTTCATCGTACTCTCCGCCTCTTGTCCGCTTCTTTTGACGCTGAAGCGTTATTATTCAAACGCGACCGCCGTAGCGGTTCAATTCCTGCGGGCAATATAACGGTATCGAACGGGAAAAACCGTCGCCGAAATGCAACACTCGCGGGCGAAGTGAATGCCCGGAAACTAATGATTTCTTTACAATTTTTCGGGAACCCGATGGAACTCGCCGGAGCGCCAGATCCCCTCGGTTGCCGTACTGGTGGAAAGATACCTACCGCAGGCCGCCGCAAATGCTGTTTTTGGAACAAAACTGGAACATCAGCGCAAGGAGTGCTATATGTGGATAACCGGGGATCGTCGGACCCCGCGGGCGCGGCGAGCGCGTATAGGGTCAGTTCAAGGTGGTCCCGGTCCCAAATGGACCTCGAGACACTACCTGAGCTCAAGCCCGACGGCTGAGCGTCTGGCGAGTCCAGTGATTTTGCCAGTGATTTTTGAGAGTGGAGAGCGGCAATGGCGGGAAGCGTGAACAAGGTCATTCTGATTGGCAATCTCGGAGCCGATCCGGAAATCAAGCGGACTCAGGATGGGCGGCCGATCGCCAATCTGCGGATCGCGACGTCCGACACCTGGCGCGACAAGGCCACTGGCGAGCGCAAGGAAAAGACCGAATGGCATCGCGTCGTGATTTTCAGCGAAGGTCTGTGCAAGATAGCAGAGCAATATCTGAAGAAGGGCGCCAAGGTTTATATCGAGGGCCAGTTGCAGACGCGCAAATGGACCGACCAGAGCGGCGTTGAGAAATACTCCACCGAAGTGGTGCTGCAGAACTTCAACTCGACACTGACCATGCTCGATGGCCGCAGCGGCGGCGGTGGCGGCAGTTTCGGGTCGGATGATTCATCAGGCGGCGACTTCGGATCCGGCGGTCCGTCAAGCGCCGCGCCGCGCCGCGCGGTAGCGGCCGGCGCCCGCAACAGCGACATGGACGACGATATTCCGTTCTGACCGCGCGATACTTCAACATCGAACGCCGCAACACCGAACGCTGCTGTTGCGGCGATCCGGGACGGCCGGCCGCCGCGGCGCGTCCGCAGTCGATGAGAGTTCCAGCGAATTAAACTTGACATTGGAAAGATAGATGTAAATACTCGTTACATTGCCATTCCGGCCTGGCTGCTTCGAGTGTTTTAGATGTCGCTGACGCCACTCTTCAACGCCGCCCCTGAGGTCCAGCTTCACGCCTTTGCCGCGATGACGGCCTTCGTCCTCGGCGTCGTTCAGCTGGGCGCGCCCAAAGGCACGCTTCCGCACCGGACCCTGGGCTGGGTCTGGGTGGTGCTGCTGCTGGTGATCAGCGCTTCGTCGTTTCTCATCCACGGCATTCGAATGTGGGGCCCGTGGAGCCCGATTCACATTCTGTCGGTGTTGACGCCGATCATGCTGATCGTCGGCGTGCTGGGCGCCCGCACACACCATATGCGCACCCACAAGATCACGATGATATCGATCTTCGCCGGCGCGCTCGTGCTTGCCGGGCTGTTCACGCTGGTCCCCGGGCGGATCATGCACAGCGTGGTGTTCGGCCAGTAGCGATTGCTTTGAGAAAAGCGCGGTCCTTGGGCGAGCCGTTTTTCGGACTTGAACAGGGGCGGTTTCCCGGCCCCGGCAAAGAGTGCGGACGGGCTCGTAAGTCTCTGGAAAAACGAAGAGAAAAACCGGTCGGGCAAGCCAGTTAGGGGGTGGTTTGGAGGCCCTCGATACGCTATATGATTCGGACCAAGAATTGACCGGATTTCCCCTTTGTCTGACCCTGAAGATACGAAGCCGGGAGAGCCGCCGGCGCCCTCGGATATTCGTCCCGTATCCATCCTCGACGAGATGAAACGCTCCTACCTCGATTACGCCATGAGCGTGATCGTGGCGCGTGCGCTGCCCGACGCGCGCGACGGTCTCAAGCCGGTGCATCGCCGCATTCTGTATTCGATGTATGAGCAAGGGCACACGCCCGACAAGAAGTACGTCAAGTCCGCGCGCGTCGTCGGCGACGTGATCGGTAAGTACCATCCACACGGCGACCAGTCGATTTACGATGCGATGGTCCGCATGGCGCAGGATTTCTCCATGCGCGTGCCGCTGATCGACGGCCAAGGCAATTTCGGCTCGGTCGATGGTGATCCGCCGGCGGCTTATCGGTATACGGAAGCGCGTCTCACCCGATCCGCAATGGCGGTTCTCGGGGATATCGACAAGGACACCGTCGATTTCCAGCCCAATTACGACAGTTCCGAGAGCGAGCCGCGGGTTCTTCCGGCCAAATTCCCGAACCTGCTGGTCAACGGCGCCGGCGGCATCGCGGTCGGCATGGCCACCAACATTCCGCCGCACAATCTCGGCGAGGTGGTCGACGCCTGCGTGGCGCTGATCGACAATCCCGCGCTCAGCATCGACGAGCTCATCAATATCATTCCAGGACCGGATTTTCCAACCGGCGGCATCATCCTCGGACGCCAGGGCATCCGATCAGCCTATCATCTCGGCCGCGGCTCGATCGTGATGCGCGGCAAGGTGTCGATCGAGACCATGCGCAAGGACCGTGAAGCGATCATCATTTCGGAAATTCCCTACCAGGTGAACAAGGCCACCATGGTCGAGCGCATCGGCGAACTCCATCGCGAGAAAAAGATCGAGGGCATTACCGATCTGCGCGACGAATCCGACCGCGATGGTTTCCGCGTCGTTATCGAACTGAAGCGCGATGCAATGGCGGACGTGGTGTTGAATCAGCTCTATCGCTTCACGCCGCTGCAAACGAATTTTGCCGCCAATGTGTTGGCGCTCGATTCGGGCCGGCCGCAGGTGATGAACCTGAAGGATCTGCTGACACTGTTCATCGCCTTCCGCGAGCAGGTCATCACCCGCCGCACCAAGTTCCTGCTCAACAAGGCCCGCGACCGCGCCCATATCCTGGTCGGTCTCGCGATTGCGGTGGCCAATATCGACGAGATCATTCGCGTGATCCGGACCTCGCCCGATCCCAACACCGCGCGTGAAACCCTGATGTCACGCGACTGGCCGGCCAAGGACGTGGCGGCGATGATCACGCTGATCGACGATCCCCGGCATCGGCTCGCCGAAGACGGCACCGCACGGCTGTCGTTCGAGCAGGCCAAAGCCATTCTCGAGCTGCGCCTGGCGCGGCTGACGGCACTCGGCCGCGAGGAAATATCCGAGGAACTCGACAAGCTGGCGCTGGAAATCGCCGATTACCTGGACATCCTGCGCTCGCGCGCCCGCGTCCAAACCATCATCAAGGACGAGCTTGCCGCGGTGAAGTCGGAATTCGCGACGCCACGCAAGACCGTCATCATCGAGCAAGAAGGCGAGGTCGAGGACGAGGACCTGATCCAGCGCGAGGAAATGGTGGTCACGGTCTCGCATGCCGGCTACGTCAAGCGCGTGCCGCTGTCGACCTATCGCGCGCAACGGCGCGGCGGCAAGGGCCGTTCGGGCATGCAGACCCGCGACGAGGATTTCGTCAGCCGTCTGTTCGTGGCCTCGACCCACACGCCGGTACTGTTCTTCTCGTCGCGCGGACAGGTCTACAAGGAAAAGGTCTGGCGCCTGCCGGTGGCGGCCCCAAACGGTCGCGGCAAGGCGCTGATCAACATCCTGCCGCTGGAGCAGGGCGAGCGCATCACCACGATCATGCCGCTGCCCGAGGATGAATCCTCCTGGGCCAATCTCGATGTGATGTTCGCGACCACCGGCGGTAACGTCCGCCGCAACAAGCTGTCGGACTTCGTCGACGTCAGGCGTTCCGGCATCATCGCCATGAAGCTCGATGAGGACGAGGCGATCGTCGACGTGCAGATCTGTACCGAGCATGACGACGTGCTGCTGACCGCTGCCGGCGGCCAGTGCATCCGTTTCCCCGTCACCGATGTCAGGGTATTCCAGGGACGCACCTCGATGGGCGTGCGCGGCATCGCGTTGCCCAAGAGCGACAAGCTGATCTCGCTCACCATTCTGCGCCACATGGACGCCGATGCCGAGGAGCGCGCCGCCTATCTGCGTCGCGCCAATGCGGTGCGGCGGGGCGGCGTCGAGGAGGAGGCGGGGACCGATAGCGAGGACGCTTCCGGCGCCATCGAGCTTGGCGAGCAGCGCTATGTCGAAATGTCCGCACACGAGCAATTCGTGCTGACCATCAGCGAGAACGGCTATGGCAAGCGCTCGTCGTCGTTCGAATACCGCACCACCGGGCGCGGCGGCAAAGGCATCGTCGCAATGTCGGTGAATGATCGCAACGGCAAGCTGGTGGCGTCATTCCCGGTCGAGGACTCTGACCAGATCATGCTGGTGACCGACAAGGGTCAGCTGATCCGCTGTCCGGTCGAGGGCATCCGGATCGCCGGCCGCTCGACCCAGGGCGTCATCGTGTTCGATACCGCCGAGGACGAGCATGTGGTGTCGGTCGAGCACATCGGCGAAGAGGCCGAGAACGGCAACGGCGGCTAAGTGGGATTGAGTTAGTGAAATCGTCATGCGCGGGCTTGACCCGCGCATCCATCTTTTCAAAAGGATGGATTGCCGGGTCAAGCCCGGCAATGACGGATAGAGCTCAAGCCAACTTCAATTCAAATCTCGATCTCCGTGCCGAACTCGACGACCTGCCGTGTCGGCACGCCGAAGAACGCGGCGGAGCGCTCGGCATTGCGCTGCAGGAATGCGAACACGGTTTCCCGCCACACCCACATGCCCGGAATATCTTCGCTGGGAATGATGGTCTCGCGGCCGATGTAATAGGTGATATCGGTGAGATCGATGCCGGGCAGCTTGCCCTGCTCGCACGCGAGTTTTAATCCTTCGAATATCGTTGGGTACTGCATGAAGCCATAGTGCAGGATAACGCGGGTGATGCCTTCGATCACCTCGATGACCTCCGCCCGATCCTCATCGGCGATGCGAGGCGATTCCTCGATCAGCACGGTGACGAGCACCACGCGCTGATGCAGAACGTGATTGTGCTTGACGAATTCCGTCAGCGCCAGCGGCACGCCCTTCGGGGCAGACGCCAGAAACACCG
>Ga0179592_10000611_pt1 | contig 14298 bp, 7 predicted proteins | sample CZODoug2_1_08_16_FD_148623 | JGI IMG/M metagenome (GOLD analysis project Ga0179592, IMG submission 148623) | Vadose zone soil fungal communities from Angelo Coast Range Reserve, California, USA - CZODoug2_1_08_16fungal (Illumina Assembly) | ecosystem: Environmental > Terrestrial > Soil > Vadose...
GACTGTTACTGTCCGGCCGCGTGGTCACCTCGCTAAATGCCCGTCGCTGAACGCAAGGCACGCTCCTGCATGCCAATCGGGTGAACCCGGGTAGAATTCGATCCACAACGTCGCAGAGTTCAACGTCGCTTTTTCGGCGTGCCGTCGCGTGAAGCCGAGCAGAATAATCCGCAGCTTCGCGACTTCGGCGCATCCACCTAAGACGCATGACTCGGTTGCTCCGGATTCTTGTACACGGGTTAAAATGTCGATCGTCGGAGCCATCGACAACCGGATCCCCAAAAAGGTTGCCGGAATTCCCCTAGTCTGCGAGGATCTTTGCATCCACCCACCGCCAACCGCTACCACACCCAGGTTCAGCATCCGTTGCTGTGCGCGCCCATCAAATGATCAGTTTAAAGCGCACATACTTAAGTCCCGCCTGGGTTTATACCATTTGCGCGTGCATGGGTTCGGTAGGTGGCGGGCTGTTAAGTAGTGAATAATTCATCGGGGTATTCACGCCACGATTTTCAGCTAGAACCTGAATGAAGGCTCCGGACCATTTTATTCTGTACCCCAGGCGCTTCGTATGCGGGGTTACAACGCCTTGCAATCGGCTCATCACTCAGCACGCGCGTTGATGGACTCTCATGCGTTTGGTGCTCACTCATTGGTGTTTCACGCAGCTGGGCCGCCAACACCCTCTACCACCCTCCATCGCACTCATGTAATGTACGCGCCAAGGGAATTGGCGTCTTATTAAAAGTCTTCTCAGGGACAGAGGTTTTCTCTGCGGCGAATATCGGCTGCCTCGACACGATCTTCCGAACGTGACGCCTCGCGCAGTTACGCATTGCCCGTCCCCATACACTCGGCGATATGACAAATAACAGGGACCGTTCGCCGGTCGCGGTGGTCGGTCTCTCGTTCCGCATGCCCGGAGCCAAGGGCGAGGCACTGTGGCAGGGCTTATTGGCCGGTGAAGACTTGGTCTCCGCGGTGCCTTCCGATCGCTGGACCCAGGATTCCCTGCTCCACCCCAACAAGAGCGAACCCGGCACTTCATACACCTTTGCGGCGGGTTCCATCGGCGACGTTGCGGGCTTTGACGCTGGTTTTTTCGGCATTTCGCCGCGCGAAGCGGAACAGATGGACCCGCAGCAGCGGGTCATGCTCGAGCTGGCCTGGGAGGCCTTCGAGCAGGCCGGCATTCCACCGTCGTCGATGCGCGGCAGCCGCTGCGGTGTGTACGTGGGACTCTCGAGCGTCGACTATGCCTACCGCCGCGCCGACGATCTGGGCGCCATCGACTCGACCACCATGACCGGCAACGCGGGCAGCATCGCGGCGAACCGCATCTCCTATGTGTTCGACCTGCACGGCCCGAGCATGGTGATCGATACCGCTTGCTCTTCCTCGCTGGTGGCCTTTCATCAGGCGTGCCAGTCGATCCGCACGGGCGAGTGCGATGCCGCATTGGCCGGGGGCATCAGCCTGCACCTGCATCCCTACGGATTCATCGGGTTCTCCAAGGCCTCGATGCTGTCGCGCAAGGGCCGCTGCGGAGTTTTCGATGCCGACGCGGACGGCTACGTGCGCTCGGAAGGCGGCGGCGTGGTGATCTTGAAGCCGCTGGCGCAGGCGCTGGCGGACGGTAATCGGATCTTGGCCGTCGTCGCCGGTACCGGCGTCAATAGCGACGGCCGCAAGTCCGGGCTGACCGTGCCGAGCCACGCCGCGCAGGCTGAATTGCTCAGCGACGTGTACGGCCGCGCCGGGATCGCGCCCGCCGACATCGACTACTACGAAGCGCATGGCACCGGCACGGCGGTGGGCGATCCGCTGGAAACCCGCGCCATCGGCGAGGCCCTAGGTCGTCGGCGCTCGCCGAACAATCCGCTGCCGATCGGATCGGTCAAGGGCAACCTCGGTCATCTCGAGGCCGCCGCCGGCATGGCAGGCCTCGTCAAAGTGCTGCACGTGCTGCGCGATCGGGTCGTACCGGCGAACATTCACCTGAACTCCGCCAACCCGGCGATCGACTTGGCGGGTTGGAATCTTGCACCCGTGACCGAGTCCTTCCATCTGGCGGCGGATCGGCGGCTGGTCATTGGGGTCAGCGCCTTCGGCTTCGGCGGCACCAATGCGCACGCCGTGCTCACCAGCTTCGAGCCGGTGATCTCGTTAGTCCCTAAGGCCGAACTACCCGAAGAGCCTGCGCCGGCGGCTCTTCCCCCACTGCTGCTCTCGGCGCGCAGTCCCGCGGCGCTGCTGGTGGTGGCCGAGGAGATGGCACAGCACCTACGATCCCGCCCAGAACTGCAGTTGCGCGACATTCTTCATAGCGCCGCCATGCATCGGGACATCCACCAGCATCGGCTCGCCGCGAATGCGTCCGATCGAGAGGGCATCGCACGCGCCCTCGATGAGTTCGCCGCGACCGACGCCGCGGTGGGCGTCACGGTCGGCAAGTATCGCCCCGACGCATCGGCGCCCGCCTTCATTTATTCGGGCAACGGGTCGCAGTGGGTCGGCATGGGGTTGATGCTCCTCGACGAGGACGCGCAGTTTCGCGAGGTCGTCGAGGAAGTGGATGCGCTCTATGGGCGCATCTCAGGCGAGTCGATAGTCGCGGAACTCAAGGCTCGGGCGGATCAAAGTCGCTTCGCGCTCACCGAGGTGGCGCAGCCCGCCCTCTTCGCTGTGCAAGTGGGCCTCACCCGCATGCTCGAGCACCGGGGGGTTCGGCCGATTGCCGTCTGCGGCCACAGCGTCGGCGAAGTGGCCGCGGCCTGGGCGAGCGGCGCGCTGACCTTGCAGCAGGCGGTACGCGTCATCCACGAGCGGAGCACGCACCAGGCAACCACCCGAGGCCGGGGATGCATGACCGCGGTCACGATCGCACCTGCCGACGCTCAAACGTTGCTCGAGACGCTGAATGTCGGGGGACAACTCGAGATCGCGGCGGTCAACAGCGCGCATTGCGTCACCCTCGCCGGCGATGTGGAGGCCATGACGCGTTTCGAAACCGCGCTGACGCAGCGCAGAATCGCCTTCCAGCGCCTCGCGCTCGATTACGCCTTTCACAGCGCCGCCATGGACCCCATTCGCGACGGCCTCGTGATGTCCTTGCAGGGCCTGGAAGCGCGCGGCGCCGACATTCCGATGTACTCGTCGGTGACCGGCGCGCTGGTCGATTCGACCTTCCCTGGTGTCGATCTCGGCCCGTCCTACTGGTGGCGCAACGTCCGTGAGCCGGTGAATTTCGAGGCGACGATCCGAACCATGGCGGCCGATGGCGTCAACACCTTCGTCGAGATCGGCCCGCGCGCCGTGCTCGCGTCGTACCTCACCGAGATCACCAAGCCGTTAGGGTCAGCGGCCGCGGTCATGCCCAGTTTGACTCGACACGAGAGCGGGCAGGCACGCGTACTCGCCCTCATCGCGCAACTCGAAGTCACGGGTGCGCTGCGCAACGCCTCACGGGCCCCGTCCGCAGCGGCGCGCTACGTCGACCTTCCGCACTACCCGTGGCAACGGGAACGCTACTGGCACCCCGTTACCGCCGAATCTGAAGGAAGGCTCACGCGCCATATCGAGCACCCGCTGCTGGGGTACGCGCTCGCGGGCGAGGCACTGCATTGGGAAAATCATCTGGACGTCGCCAAGCTGCCGACCTATGCCGATCATGCGGTGGGCGGGGGCGCGGTGTTTCCCGCGGCCGGCTTCGTGGAGATGGCCCTCGCCGCCGGCCGCGCGCGCCGCCGCATAGAACATCGTTCGGAAGCACTGCCGCAGGTGATCGAGGAACTGGAAATCCTGGCGCCGCTGTTGCTCGACGCCGATCGTTCGCGCGCGATGCGCTTGAGGCTGGACGCCGCCGATGGCCGCTTTACCATCGTGAGCCGCGAGCGCCTCGACGACGCGCCGTGGCGCACGCACGCCACCGGCCGGCTGGTCGAGGAGTGCGTGGTCGCCGGCCGAGCGCAGCCGGAACTCCCGGTACGACCGGAAGACGTCGGGGGCGAGGCCCACTACGAGTTTGCGCGCACCCTCGGCCTCAACTACGGGCCGGCGTTCCGCACGGTTTCGTCGGTCTGGTACCGGCGCGAGGGCATGCTGGGCACTCTGACCACGCCGAAGGAAATCGCCGCGGAGATCGCAACCACGCTGTTGCATCCGGCCTATCTCGACGGGGCATTCCAGCTGCTCGCGGATCTCGCCTTGCGCGAACAACGAACTGCGGCGGCCGATGCCCCGGCATTCCTGCCGGTCCGCATCGAACGGCTGGAACTGCTGCAGCCGCACGTGCCGGCGGCCGTTGCCCTGGCGGAGCCCGCGGATTCTGAGCGCCGCAGCCGGCGCTCGTTGCGCGCCGATTTCACCTTGTTCGATGCGGTGGGCGCCCCCATCGCGATCGCGCACGGCGTACGCTTTCGCGCGGTCGGCATCCACGGCGGCGCCGCGCGGGGCTCGCGCTGGCTGGCGACCCGCGCCGTGCCCATGCCGCGCCGTGGCTCGCCGCGCGCCGTTGCCCTGCCGGCAACTGACGTACTCGCGGAAGTCTGCGCGGTTCGCCTGCACAGCCTTAAGCGGCTCGCGGGACGCAAGCGCTTTTCCCTGGAAGTCGAGCCCCTCCTCGATGCACTGTGCGGGTCGTTTGCCGCGCGCGCACTGCGCGAACTGCTCGGCGATCAGCCCATCGATCCGCAGGCGCTGGTCGAGTCGGGCCGCGTTGCCGAGAGCAGCGAGCCGCTGCTGCGCAGACTCGTGCAGATGTTGGCCGAGGATGGCCTCGTGCAGCCCATCGGCGGCCAATCGCTGTGGCGTACCGATGTGACGCTTCCCGAACACGTGGATATCTGGTCGAGCCTCATCGCCGATTATCCCGAATATGCGCCCCTCACCGCGCGCGTGGGTGCGGCGGGCTTGCATCTCGCCGAGCGCCTGAGCACAGGCCACGGCGATAAGCACCCGGACGGCGGAACCGCGTGGACCGAGGGCTGCACACAGGAGGAAGCGGCCGACGTCTCCCAGGCGATGATGGATGTAATCCGCTCCGCCCTCGCCGCGCAGCCGGCGCACAGCCGCTTGCGCGTGCTGCGGCTGGTGAGCGCACCGCCGGCCGAGGGTCTGACCTTGCTGCCCGACGTCGATGCGGACCGCTGCGACTTCGTGATCGGCGCCGCCACCCAGGCGCTATTGGACGACGTACACGGCCGCTGGCCGGCGACCGCCGCGCTGCCCTCTCTGCTGGTTGATCTCGATCGCACGGCGCCGGGCGCCGGCTTCGATATCGTGGTGCTCGGCGAGGGGATCGCGGCGGGAGCGGACCACGTGCGGCGGCTCGCGAACGCGCGCAGTCTGCTGCTCGATGATGGTCGACTGGTCGTGCTTGAGCAGCAGTCCTCGCGCGCCGCCGACTTGCTGTTCGGCCTCGACCCGGCCTGGTGGCAAAGCCGGCCGGCACACGCCCACGCATCTGCGGTGCGCCCGCGGCTCTTAAACCCGGAGCAGTGGCGCGAACTGCTCACGGGCGCGAACTTCGAGATGGTCGAGGTCGTGCACGACCTGCCGGCCGCACCGAGCGGCGCTTACCTCTTGATCGCACGCGCCGGCGTGCCGCCGCGCCACGAGGCCGCACCGCTCATCGACAGCCGCACCTGCCTCGTCCTGTGCGATGCGAACGGCTATTCCGCCGACCTCGGGATGGCGCTGACCAGCGTGCTCGAGGCTCGCGGTCAACGCCTGGTGACGCTCGTGACCGCCTCCTCGTATCGGCCGTTGGGACCACAGCGCTACGCGCTCGACCCGCACGCCGCCGCGCATTGGGATCAGTTGCTCAGCGATCTGTCGGAGAGCGGTATTGCGCCGCAGGGCTGGGTTCATTTGGCGGGGCTCGATCTCGCCTCCGCAGCCGCGCCGCCGACAGCACGCGCTGCGGCGCAGGAGTCGCGTGCCGGCGTGCTCGTCGCCTGGCTGCAGGCCTGCGCACGGCATGCGATCCGCCCGGACGTGTGGGTGGTTGCCGCGCAGGCGGGCACCGCGCTGTTGCCGGCGACCGTGCGCTCCGCCCTTTCGGCTGAGCCGCCGGGCGACGGGCTGCGCGATGCCGCGCTTTGGGGGATCGCGCGCGTCGCGATGCAAGAGTGTACCGAGCAACGCATACGCTGGGTCGACCTCATCGAACCTCTACCGTTCGCGGCGAACGCCGCAAACTTAGGCCGAGAGATTCTTTGCCCTGACGCCGAGGATGAAATCCTGTTGACGTCGTCGGGCCGTTACGCGACCCGCATCGCCCCGGCCGCCCTGCCGCAGCTTGCCACAGCATCGCCGGTTCTCGAGGAGCGCAGCCCGCGCGTGCAGCTTGATTGTTCGGTGCCGGGACCGTTTCGCAATCTCGGGTGGCGCACGGAGCCGGAGCCTGCGTCGATGGCCGAGGACGAAGTCGAGATCGAGGTGCACGCGGCGGGCTTGAACTTTCGCGACGTGATGTATGCGATGGGCTTGCTGCCGGACGAAGCCGTCGAAGATGGCTTCTGCGGCCCGACCTTGGGGATGGAGGTATCGGGCCTCGTGACCCGGGTTGGCGTCGGCGTCACCGACGTCGCTCCCGGCGACGCCGTGATCGCCTTCGCGCCGGCATCCTTCGCCAATCGCGTGCGCACCCGCGCGCTCGCCGTCACCCGCAAACCCGCTGCCTGGTCGTTCGCGGCCGCGGCCACGGTGCCCACCGCGTTCTTCACCGCCTACTATGCGCTGCATGAACTCGCACGCTTGCGCGAGGGTGAGCGGGTGCTCATCCACGGCGGCGCCGGCGGGGTGGGCATCGCCGCGATCCAGCTCGCAAAGCACCTGGGCGCGGAAATCTTCGCCACCGCCGGCACCGACGAGAAGCGCGATTTCGTGCATCTGCTCGGCGCCGATCATGTCTTCGATTCGCGCTCGCTCGCCTTCGCCGACGAGGTGCTGAAGGCCACCGGCGGCGTGGGCGTGGATGTGATCTTGAATTCGCTGGCCGGCGATGCGATCCCGCGAAATCTGCGCCTGCTGCGCCCGTTCGGCCGCATGCTCGAGCTGGGTAAGCGCGATTTCTACGAGAATTCCCAGGTCGGGTTGCGCCCGTTCCGCAACAACATCTCGTACTTCGGGATCGATGCGGACCAACTGCTGGCGCAGCGTCCCGACACCGCGCGCCGCGTGTTCGTCGACTTGATGGCCTTGTTCGCCGACGGGACGCTGCAGCCTCTGCCGCACCGGACCTTTGATGCGTTGGACATCGCGGCCGCTTTTCGCCACATGCAGGCGTCGCGCCACCTCGGCAAAATCGTCGTCACCTTTCCGCCGGATTTCGCGCCGCTGGCGCCGGAACTCACGGAAGCGCCGCCGGTTGCGATTCGCCCCGATGCCACCTACCTGGTGAGCGGCGGCTTGTCGGGCTTCGGACTGCGCACGGCGCGCTGGCTGGTGAGCCGCGGCGCACGGCAGTTGCTGCTCTTGAGCCGTCGCGGTGGGGCCGGCACCCCCGAGGCCGCATCGCAACTCCTCGAATTCGCCGAGCAGGGCGTGACGGTCGCGGCGCCGGCCTGCGACGTCGCGGACTTAAGGCAGCTGCGCGAGGCATTGGGGTCGATTGAGGGCAACATGCCGCCGCTCGGCGGTGTCGTCCACGCGGCCATGGTGATCGAGGACGCCCTGCTGCGCGATATGAACCGTGGTCAGCTGCACCGCGTGCTCGCGCCGAAGGTGCTGGGTGCGCTCAATCTGCATGAAGCCACTCGCGCCCATGCGCTCGATTTCTTCGTGCTCTATTCGTCGGCGACGACGCTCTTCGGCAATCCCGGACAAGCCGCCTACGTTGCCGCGAACTTCGGCGTGGAAGCACTCGCCCAGGAACGGCGAAGCCAAGGCCTCCCGGTCGCCTGCGTCGGCTGGGGGCCGATTGCGGATGCGGGCTATCTCGCGCGCAATGAACGGGTCCTCTCTGCACTGGTTGGGCGGATGGGCGGTGAGGCCCTGAAATCCGAGGACCTGCTGGCCGCACTCGAACGCCTGATCGGCGCGCAGGCCGGTAACTTGGGATTTGTCGATCTCGATTGGCGGACCTTGAGCCGCAGTCTGCCGGCCGCGCAAGCACCGAAATTCTCGGAGCTGGCACGGCTCACGGCCGGCGGCGACCGCGGCGCCCATGCCGGCGATTCGGCGCAGGATCTGCGCCGTTGGCTCTGCGGGCTGCCCGCCGATGAGGCGCTTACCGAATTGACCGCCCTGGTGCGTGCCGAAGTGGCTGAAATTTTACGCATCGCGCCCGAACGAATCGAACCCGCGACGTCGCTTCTTGACATGGGGATGGACTCGCTGATGGCCGTGGAGCTCGCGACCTCGATCGAATCAAGGCTCGATGTCCGTCTGTCCGCCTTGGCCTTGAGCGGCGGCCCCACCATCGAGCGCATCGTGGAACGCATTCAACACCTCCTGCAGCCGGTCGACGGAGCCGCGCTGGTAACGCCTGACAGCACCCTGGCGGCTCAGGTTAGCCTCGCGGTTACCCAGCATGCCGGGGAATTGAGCGCCGAGACTGCAGCCGACATGGTCAGCAAGATCAACGCTGGTTCCGAGGCACGTTCCCTCACGCGGGCGGCGAACGGATGAGCGGCCCGCGAAAGGTGCTGCATGGTCTGACGGCGCCGCTCAAGGAACGTCTGATTCAAGACGCCCTGCAACGACGCCTGCGTAAAGTCGAACGGGAACATGACGCGCCGACCCCGGTGCGCGCAAGCGGCAGCGCGGCGCTGCGGGTGGACTCGATTCCCGACAGTTGGTGCCGCTTTGATTTGCACCCGGACTACCAGCAATTGCGCATTCTCAGCGAAGGGGCTGAAAAGCTCGGCGTCGCCAATCCTTTCTTTCGCATGCACGATGGTCTCGCCGGCGCGACCACCGTGATCGACGGCGAAACCTTCAGCAATTTTTCGAGCTACAACTACTTAGGGCTCGGCGGCCATCCCGACGTCAGCGCGGCGGCCAAAGCGGCCATCGACCGCTACGGCACGTCGGCATCGGCGAGCCGCCTGGTCTCCGGCGAGCGGCCTATTCACCGCGAACTCGAGCGCGCCCTGGCCGACGTACACGGCGTCGACGACTGCGTGGTGTTCGTGAGCGGCCACGCCACCAATGTCTCGACCATCGGGCACTTGTTCGGCCCGAAGGATCTCATCGTCCACGATGCGTTGATCCACAACAGCGCGCTCATGGGCAGCCAGTTGTCGGGCGCGCGCCGAATCCCGTTCGCCCACAACGATTGGGAGGCGCTCGATCAGCTGCTGACGCAATGCCGCCTGCAATACGAACGCGTGTTGATCGTCGTCGAAGGCCTGTACAGCATGGACGGCGACGTTCCCGATCTGCCGCACTTCGTCGAGATCAAGCGGCGGCACCGCGCGTTTCTGATGGTGGACGAAGCTCATTCGTTCGGGATCCTGGGCAGCCGCGGTCTCGGCATTCAGGAACACTTCGGCCTGCGCGGCAGCGATGTCGACATCTGGATGGGAACGCTCAGCAAGACACTGGCGAGCTGCGGCGGCTACATTGCGGGCGAGCGCGCCTTGGTCGAACATCTGAAGTGTGCCGCACCGGGCTTTGTCTACAGCGTCGGCATGCCGCCGCCCGCCGCCGCGGCTGCGCTGGCGGCGCTGCGTGTGCTGCAGGCGGAGCCGCAGCGTCCCAAGACCCTGCGCGCGCGCGGCCGTCAATTTCTCGACGTGGCGCGCGAGTTCGGCCTCGATACGGGCTTGAGTATCGGGCTCTCCGTGATTCCCGCGATCACGCACAGCTCCCTGAAGGCGGTGCGGCTTTCCGAAGCTCTGTTTCGGCGCAAGATCAACGTGCAGCCCATCGTCTACCCGGCCGTGCAGGAGCGCGCCGCCCGGTTACGGTTCTTCATCAGCAGCGAACACACCGAGGCGCAGATTCGCGCCACGGTCGAGGCGCTGGCGCAGGAAATGCGTCGCCTTTGAACGCGACCGTCGTTGCCGGCGCCCCCTCGGGACCGGTGCGTTTGCGCACGGTTTTCTGTACCTGCGGCGGGCTCTACGGGGCGTTGGTGCTGGCGCGCTTGCGGGCCTGCGCGCAGCTCGAGATTTGCGGCATCGTCCGATCCTCCCGCGTGCTCGATCCCCGCTTCGGCTTCCTGCAAGGCGCGATTGCACAGATTCGGCGCAGCGGCTTGGCGTACGCCCTGTATTTGTGGTGTACGACGACGCTTGCCGATGGGCTTTGCGCGCTGAGCGGCCTGGGGAGGCCCACCCGGCCGGGGGACGCGGCTGCGCGCCGCTTGACCACGCGCGACTTGAACGATCCTGATGGTCGCGCGTTCTTGGCGGAATGCGCACCGGATCTGCTCGTTAGCTCGTTTTTCAACCAACGCTTTCGGGCCGAGACTCTCGCCATACCCGCCCTTGCGTGCTTGAACATCCATCCCTCGTTGCTGCCCGACGCCAAGGGCGTCGACCCCGTTTTCCAGGCCCTGCTGCACGGCGGCCCGCCGCTCGGCGTGACGGTGCACTTCATGAATCCGGAGTTCGATGCGGGCCGGATCTTGGCGCAACAGCCGGTCGAACCGCGCCGTGGCGCCAGCGTTTTCGAACTGACCGCTCTGCTGTATCGGGACGGTGCGGAACTGCTCGCGAGTTCCATCGATCGGCTGTTGGCCGGCGACACCGGAACTGCGCAGAGCGGCCCCGGAACCTATCAAAGTTGGCCGACTGCGGCGGAGACCGCCGCCTTGCGGCGTCAGGGCGGCGCACTGCTGCGCTTCATGGACCTGGTGCGGTTGACGCGCGCACGACTGCCGCGCTAGGCAGGGAGCGCCGTCCCTTAAGGGGTTGTAGTGCGGCGGCGTCCTGTGGCACAGCGTTTAGCTCCCAATTTCTTCATCAGAACCGAAGAAATATATATCTTGATACCTACCACTGGTTGGTATATATTTTGATAGCTATCTGGAGGATTTACATCATGACCGATACAGCCAAGTTGTTTGTTACGGGTCGCAGCCAAGCGGTGCGTCTACCACGGGAATATCGCTTCGAGGGGGAGGAGGTGTTTATTCGGCGCGATCCGGTCAGCGGTGATGTGGTGCTGTCGCGCAAGCCCGAGAGCTGGGACGGTTTTTTGGCCTTGGCGGCGCGCACTGAAGTGCCCGCTGAGTTCATGGACGATCGGCAAGATACGCCGGCGCCCGAGCGTGAGTTGTTTTGACGTGTACCTGCTCGACACCCACATCGCGAGCGATGCCATCAAGGGCAATCCCGCGCGGGTGCGGGAACGGCTGGTGAGCTTACCGATGCGCAGCGTGACGGTTTCTGCGGTCACGCAAGGGGAGTTGATCTACGGTCTGGCGAAACGTGGTAACCCGGCCGCGTTGGGCGGGCTCATCCACGAGTTCTTGATTCGGGTGGAGGTGTTGCCGTGGACGGCGGAGGTGGCGACCGTGTACGGCGCGTTGCGGGCCTCGTGCGCGAAGCGGGGCGTGAGTTTGAGCGCCTTGGACATGATGATCGCGGCGCAGGCCGTGACCACGAGCGCCGTGCTGGTGACGCGGGACAAGGCATTTGACCATGTCGAGGACGGGTTGAAATTAGAAAACTGGACGTAAGTTGAGGATGAGGCCTGAAGCACATGAGTATCCGCTTTGGGTATAGTGGCCCCCAATGAGCCTTACTTCTAAGAGCGCCGATGTGGGCACGGAACTGTCGCTGCGCTCGCTGGTGTTGGGTGTTCTGATTACGCTGGTGTTCACGGCGGCGAACGTGTACTTCGGTCTGAAGGCGGGATTGACCTTCGCGACATCGATACCGGCGGCGGTGATTTCGATGGCGGTGCTGCGCGGCTTCAAGGGCACGACCATCCAGGAAAACAATATCGTGCAGACCGTGGCGTCTGCCGCGGGTACGTTGTCGGCCATCATCTTCGTGCTGCCCGGCCTCGTCATGATCGGGTGGTGGACCGGTTTTCCCTACCTCTACTCCTTCGCCATCTGTGCCTTGGGCGGCATCCTCGGCGTGATGTACTCGATTCCGCTGCGCCGCGCCCTCGTCACCAATTCGGATTTGCCGTACCCGGAGGGCGTTGCCTGTGCCGAGGTGCTCAAGGTGGGCGGACACGGCGGCGGCGAGAGCGGACCGTCACCGGCCGACATGGCAGCCAGCCGCAATGGGCTCTTCGCAATCCTCATCGGCTCCGTGGTGTCGACCGTCTTCGCGGTCGTGATCGCGACGCAAGTATTCGCGGGCGACGTGGCACATTATTTTCGGGTCGGCAAGAACGCGATCACCGGCTACGATTTCAGCCTGTCGTTCGCGTTATTCGCCGTCGGGCATCTCGTCGGGATCTGGGTGGGCGTCGCGATGCTGGTCGGTTTGCTGATCGCCTGGGGCGGCGCGGTCCCCATTCTCACCAGCCTGCACCCGGTCGCAGGCGCCGCCGCGGCCGTGGGTCACGCCGTCTGGAGTCATCAAGTGCGTTTCGTGGGCGCCGGCACGATCGGCGTCGCTTCCATCTGGACGCTCATCAAACTGACCAAGCCCTTGACCATGGGTCTGCGCGCCGCCATGGCGGCCTCACGCCTCCGAAAAACTGCCGCGGGCGCGACGCTGCCGCGCACCGAACGCGACATCCCCATCGGCATCGTCGCGATCGTCACCCTGGCCTGCATGGTGCCCATCGCGTGGCTGCTTGCGAGTTTCGGCGTGGCCAGCGGCCTCGGCAGTCAGACCGTGGTGCTGGTCATCGGCGGCATCGTCTACATCGCGTTGATGAGTTTCTTTGTCGCCGCGGTGTGCGGCTACATGGCCGGACTGATCGGCGCGTCCAACAGCCCTCTGTCCGGCGTGGGCATTCTCGTCGTCCTGGGAGCGGCCTTGCTTCTGGTGTTCGTGGTGAAGCCGTTTTTGCCGAGCTCCGCGGGCCCCGCGCTGGTTGCCTACGCCTTGTTCGTGACCTCGGTCGTATTCTGTGCAGCGACCATTTCCAACGACAACCTACAGGACTTGAAAACCGGACAGTTGGTGGATGCAACCCCGTGGCGGCAGCAAGTCGCTCTGGTCGTGGGCGTGATGGCGGGCGCCGTCGTCATTCCGCCCATCCTGGATCTCTTGAATCACGCCTATGGATTCGCCGGCGCACCGGGCGTGGACCCCGCGCGCGCGCTGGCCGCGCCTCAGGCCACCTTGATATCGGCCCTGGCCCGCGGCGTGATTCAGGGTGACCTCGACTGGAACTTGATCGGCAGCGGCGCCCTCATCGGTGTCGCAGTCATCGTGTTGGACATCGTGGTCCGTAAGGTCAGCCCCGCATCGCTGCCGCCCCTTGCCGTTGGCCTGGGAATCTACCTTCCCACGGAAACCACCTTGATGATCGTCGTCGGCGCCATTGTCGGATGGGCGTATGACCGGCGCGCGGCGCGGACCGCGAATCCCGAGGGCACCCGCCAACTGGGGGTGTTGATGGCCTCCGGCTTGATCGTGGGTGAAAGCCTGGTCGGAGTGCTGTTGGCCGCCGTGGTTGTGTTTTCGGGAAAAGCCACACCTTTGGCTTTGGTGGGCGATGCTTTCGCCAATGCCGCGGTGTGGGTGGGCGGCATCGTGTTCGCGGTCACCATCGCCGCGCTGTACTCCTGGCTGAACCGGGTGAGCGGTCCCGCGCAGCCGGGCGTCGGTCGTACGCTAGCGGCGCACTAAGGGAGCCTCGTCGGCTACGCAGCCGCGGCGAGCGGTTCGACCACCACGGCGGTGCCGTAGCACAGCACTTCGGCAGCCCCCACCATCGGGCCGGTGTCGTAGCGGACGCCGACGACGGCATTCGCACCCATCTTTCTGGCATGTGAAAGCATTAATTGAAAGGATTCTTCCCGCGCGGATTCGCACAGATTGGAAAAGATCCCGGCTCGTCCGCCGAAGAGAGTCCGCAGTCCGCCCACGATACTCATGGGCAGCGATCGGGTCCTCACGGTGATTCCGCGAACCACGCCGAGCGATCGGGCGATTCGAAATCCAGGGAGCTCGAATGTCGTGGTGGTGTGCACGACGGCGATCATATCATCGGCGTTTCGCTCAATGCTTCAGAGTGACCCACACCAAGTCGATCGGCTCCTTGCCGATATTTCTGGACTCGTGCCCTTCGCTGATATCGATGGTGGGCATCCAGCCGACTTCACCGTCGGGCGACGGCGCGGGGTACGCATGTTCGGGTTCGCTCTTCGAGCGCGCCGCCCACTGTCCGCCCTTGATGTGGATGTACAGCATGTCGGGGTGGTGTGCA
>Ga0179592_10000612_pt1 | contig 14289 bp, 12 predicted proteins | sample CZODoug2_1_08_16_FD_148623 | JGI IMG/M metagenome (GOLD analysis project Ga0179592, IMG submission 148623) | Vadose zone soil fungal communities from Angelo Coast Range Reserve, California, USA - CZODoug2_1_08_16fungal (Illumina Assembly) | ecosystem: Environmental > Terrestrial > Soil > Vadose...
GGCGCCGCAGATCTGGTTTTGCCCTCCAAGCTGTCCGGAATGCTGGCAAGCGGTCGGCCGGTTATCGCGGCCTGCCGATCGGGGACAGAACTTGATTCGGTGGTGTCCGAGTGCGGCATAGTCGTTCCGCCGCAGGATCCCGCGGCTTTGGCGGCGGCAATATGTAAACTCGCCGACGACTCGCGGGTGAGGTTGGACCTGGGACGATGCGCTCGAGCCTATGCCGAGTCGAATTTCGAGCGCGAGGCGATCCTCCGCAGGATATTTGGTCAACTGGACACCGATGTGCAACGCGTCGCGGACGATGCGATCGCGTGACTTCCGAAGATCTCATGTTAGGTGAAATGGAGGCTGTTGAAAGGTGGAAATGCTTCAAGATAGAGCGCGAATGCCGACCAAGGCTTACACAAACGATTATGTATAAGACTAAATCAATCAAGCTGGGAATCCTCGCGGCCATTGTGCTTTTCGGTGCCGTGCTAAAGCCGGCCTATGCCTTGGAGGAGTACTTGCTGACCCCCGGCGATGTCATCAAGGTCAGCGTCTTCAAGAATCCTGACCTCATGCTCGATGCGCGGGTTTCCGAGGCAGGGACAATCGGGTTTCCGCTCGTCGGTTCGGTTCCGGTGGCCGGCCTCACGCTGCCGGCAGCCGAGCGGAAAATCGCGCAGCTCCTCAAGGACGGTGGATTCGTCCTCAATCCCCAAGTGAACATCCTGCTCACCACCGCGGTCGGTAATCAGGTTGCCGTTCTGGGCCAGGTGAATAAACCCGGGCGCTACCCGATCGAAGGAGCCGGAGGAAACTTGACCGGAATGTTGGCCGAGGCCGGCGGCATCGCGGCGACAGGAGCCGACGTCGTGATAGTCACGGGCATGCGAAACGGCAAGCCGTTTCGGCGTGAGATCGATGTCGTCAACATGTCGCTGAACGGTACGACGGCCGACGATATCGAGCTTCGCGGAGGCGATACATTGTTCGTCAACCGCTCCCCGACGTTTTATATCTACGGCCAGGTGCAGAGACCGGGCGGTTATCGCCTGGAAAAGGGAATGACCGTCATGCAGGCGCTGGCCGACGGCGGCGGCATGACCGGCAAGGGCACGAGCCGGGGGATCGTCCTGCATCGACGCGATGCCACCGGCAAGGTCAAGGAATCCGGCGCGTCCCTGGACGAAGACGTGCGTGACCAGGATGTAATCTACGTAAAGGAGAGCGTGTTTTGACGGGTCCCGGCGAAGCAGTCCGCCTTTAGCCACCGTCCGGCACATTGACAACTATGACGTTAAGACAATTTCTTTTGGTACTTCGTGCCCGCTGGAAGCTGGCACTCGGCGTGTTCACCGCAGTGGTGCTCGCATCCATCATCCTCAGCCTCATCATGCCGAAGAGGTACACGGCCTCGGCGACCGTCGTGGTCGATACGAAGGCGGATCCTCTGACGGTGGCCGCCTATGCGGTGCAGAGCTCGACCGGCTACATCGCCACCCAGGTGGACATCATTTCCAGCGAACGCGTGGCCGATCGAGTGGCGAAAACCCTCAAGTTGGACAAAGCGCCCGACTACGTTGAGGCTTGGAAGGACAGTACCGACGGCAAAGGCGACATCATCGTCTGGATCGGGCAAATGTTGCAGAAGGCGCTGGTCGTGACTCCGTCACGCGACAGCAGCGTGATCGATGTATCCGTGAACTGGAGCGACGCCAAGACCGCCGCCGTTCTCGCCAACGCATTCGCGCAGGCGTACATCGACACCAACATCGAGCTGAAGGTAGACCCGGCCAAGCAATATGCGACTTGGTTCGATGAGCGCTCCCGCGCGCTGCGCGCCGATCTGGAAGCGAAGCAGAAGCGACTCTCCGACTACCAGGCCGAAACGGGCCTCGTCGCCGCCGGCGATGGCCGGCTCGACATCGAAAGTGCGCGGCTCGCCGAGCTTTCGAGCCAGCTGCTCACGATCCAGGCGCTGCGTCAGGACAGCCAATCGAGGCAACGGCAGGCCGGCGGAGACAGCGATTCGATGGCGGAAGTGCTGCAGAGTCCCTTCATCGCCAGTCTCAAGGCGGATCTGTCGAAGGCCGAAGCGAAGCTGCAGGATATTGCGAGCAATGTCGGCAAGAACCATCCGGACTACAAGAATACCGCCGCCGAAGTGGCCAGTCTGCGCGCACGGCTCGAGGCCGAGACCGCCAGGATCATGGCCTCCTTCGGCTCTACAACGCAAGTCAACCTGCGGCGCGAGAATGAGATTCGTGCGGCCCTCGAGGCGCAGAAAAAGCGCATGCTGGACCTGACCCACGAACGTGATGGAGTCGCAGTTCTACAAAACGATGTGGCGACGGCGCAGCGTAATCTGGATGCTGTGACGCAGCGTCTGGCGCAGAGCAGTCTGGAAAGTCAGACGCAGCAGACCAACATCTACTTGCTGACCACCGCCGTCGAGCCGATGAAGCGTTCCAGTCCCAAATACTTTCTCAATTTGCTGGTGGGCATTTTTCTCGGCGGTATTCTGGGCCTGAGCGCAGCGTTGTTCCGGGAACTCACGGACCGGCGGGTTCGCGAAGATCACGACCTATCGCAAGCCCTTGGTGTGCCGCTTTTCGCGAAGATTCCCAGTATAAGACCCGATAGCCGTAGTCCCAAACGCGCCGGGCACCGCCTCGAGACGCGAGTGGAACCCTCTCCCGTATGAACACCATAGTCAATCAGGCCAACGACGTGGCGGTGCCCACGCGTGATCGGAGCAGGGCATTCGGCAGTATCCTGGTGGAACATGGACGCCTGACTCCCGCGGATGCCGAGGAAATTCAGCGATACGCCGGCACTCATGGCCTGCGCTTCGGCGAAGCCGCTCTCAAATTGAAGCTGCTCACTCAGCAAGATATCGATTTTGCGGTGGCGCAACAGTTCAACTACCCCATCCTGCAGCGCGGCGGACAGGGGGGCGTGGCCGACGACGTCGTTGCGGCCTACCATCCGCAGAGCGAGTCGATCGAGCCGTTGCGCGCCTTGCGCAGCCAACTGACGCTTCGATGGTTCAATGACGCGAGCCACAAGGCGGTGGCGATAACGAGTCCGGGGCGGCGGGAAGGCCGCAGCTGGCTGGCGGCGAACCTGGCGGCGGTGTTCGCGCAAATCGGCGAGCGGACATTGCTGATCGATGCAGACATGCGTCATCCGCGTCAGCATGAGCTGTTCAATCTCAGCAATGCCGTCGGACTGTCTGCATTGCTGACGGGCCGGGCGGGGAAGGAAACCGCGTGCCGCATTCACCCGCACCTGCGCCTCTTCGTGCTGCCGGCGGGGCCCTTGCCGCCGAACCCGCAGGAACTGCTCGGCAGGCCGGTTTTCGATCTGGTCCTGGAGCGATTCGTCGATCAATTCGACGTGATATTGATCGATACTCCCGCGGCGGCGGAGACGGCGGATGCTCAAATCGTCGCCAAGCGGGCCGGCGCTGCGATCATGCTCGCGCGCCAGAACGTCACTCGGCATTCACAGCTGACCGCAGCAATGCAGAGCTTGACTCAAACCGGCGTCAACGTGATCGGCAGCGTGCTGAATGAATACTAGGCGTTAACGATCGCTGTGTCCGCTCAAGTGAATGCGCATCGCGCAACCCTCTCCATTCTCTACATTGGCCACCGCGATGGAACCTCCCTCGATCGCGCAAATGCGTTAAGGCGGCTGGGTCATCGCGTCGACCACTTGGAATTGCGCCAATTGTTGCCGCCGACCCCTTGGATAGATCGGGTCATTTGGAAGCTTGGCGGTCAATTTTTGAGTCCCTGGATTTTGCGCGCATTGCCCGATAAGTTGAAAGACCACCGCTATGACCTGTGCTATGTTGACAGCGGCGAAATCGTCTCGCCCGGCATCATCAAGCTGATCCGGCAACATGCGACCAAGATCGTCAACTACAATATCGACGATCCTTTCGGGAGGCGCGACGTCGCGCGCTTTGCGGCCTATCGCCTGAGCGTTCCCTACTACGATCTGTGCGTCGTGGTGCGTTCCGAAAACGTTGCGGAAGCGAAACGATTGGGAGCGAAGGATGTCATGCGTCTTTATAGGTCGTCGGACGAGATCGCGCATGCACCGAGAGAGGTGACCGCCGAGGATGCTGAACGCTGGCATTCGGACGTCTTGTTTCTCGGGACCTGGTTTCCCGAGCGCGGGCCGTTCTTGGTCGAGTTGATCGAGCGCGGTGTCCCCTTGACGATTCGCGGCGCCAACTGGCAGAAGGCGCGCGAGTGGCCGATCCTGACGCCCTTTTTCAAAGGGGGGCAGTTGAAAGGGGATGACTACGCGCTGGCGCTACAATGCGCAAGGGTCAACTTGGGACTTCTATCCAAAGGCAATCGTGATTTGCATACCACGCGGTCGTTGGAAATTCCCGCTCTCGGAGCTCTCCTGTGCGCGGAGCGGACCGATGAGCATTTGGCGATGTATCGCGAGGGCGAGGAAGCGCTGTTTTGGGATTCGGCGGATGAATGTGCGAAGGTTTGTCTCGAGGTGTTGCGCGATGAGGAGCGTCGAAAGCAAATAGCGGCCGCGGGACTGGCGCGCAGCATCTCCAACGGAAACCACAACGAAAGCGCCGTGAATGCAATCATCGAGCGCGTCTTTTCGAGGCATTGAGCCTTAGCGGGTTCGTAGCGCCATGACCGTCAGAAACGCCATTTTCAATTGCCTGATTGCACTGACCGTACTGTCCGTGCCACTGCAATTCGCCATCGATCCGTCCATCGAAAACATAGCGGCGAGTTGCATCGTGCTGGCATCCGCGCTGACGGTGCTGCTCTATCTTCGAGGCACGTCCGCTCTCGATCAGCATCCCCTGTCGTCCATCGCCATTTTCGGCTTTTGCATGAGCACGCAGCTCGGGGCCCTGTTGCTGCAAACGGCCGCACTTACTCCGCTGGCCGGCTCTCTCTACACTCCCATCTATACCTTCGGGACGCTGGCGCTGTATCAGCTGATCGCGGTGTCGATGCACGTCGTCTACCGCTTCTTCTCGGTCCGAAAATCGACCGATCGGCATTTGGTCAGGGGCCTTTTCGAGTGGGCGGGGATATACGAGACGCCCAGCTGCGGAACTCTCTGGTACATGGGCTGCGTGGGCTTGCCCACCATCCTTCTTTGGAAATCCGAAGGGGTGCTGGGCAAGGCAGCCATCGGCTTCAATTTCCTGGCATGGGCCCCCTATCTCATCCCTATTTACGCGGCGGAAGTCGGCGAATCCTATTGCAACATGCGACTGAACAGATTCCTGCTCGTACTCTATACGGGGGCGATCGGCGTTCTCGGTCTGGCGATCAATGCACGCGGAATCATGTTTGCGGGCATGGCGACGGTCGGCCTTCTGTATCTTCTGCGAGCGATGCGCAGCGACGCGTTGGTTACCGGCCGCGCTCTGAAGCGGATCGGCGTGCTGGCCTTGATCGTAGTGGCGATCTCGGGCCCGGTCACCGATCTGACGCATGCGATGGTGATCGCCAGGCAAGTGCGGGGAAAGGTGTCCGCGGTGACTATGATTCGCCTCACGCTTCGAATCTGGGGGCAACCCGGTGCGATTGCAGCCTACAAGGCACGCTCGCAGGTCGCGGTGGGCTTAAGCTCGTACGACGAACACTACATTGCCAATCCGATGCTGGCCAGGGTCGTCCAGACGAAGTTCTATGATACGGCCTTTCACTTTGCGAGCACCTTGACGACCGACGATGCCAAGGCCCAATTGCGCGATATTTCAATTCAATTCGCGTGGGCCGGACTGCCGACTCCCTTGCTCCATGCGTTGGGCGTGCACGTCGACAAGCAGGATTTGGACTTTTCAATGGGCGATTACCTGGCGTACCTCAGCCGAGGCATTCCTTTGGGCGGACGCAAGACGGGAAACATGTTTGCGCAGGGAATTGTCTTGTTCGGGCCGCTGTTTCCGTTTCTATATGCCGTCATCTGCCTTTTTCTCTACGGCTTGATGGATCTGCTCACCATACGGTCGGAGAAGGGAGCGGCGAGGCTCTGCACGGTAGGTATGCTCAGGGTCTGGGATTATTTCATGGGCGGCGTCGTCTTCGAGTCGCTGCACAATCTGTTACACCTGTTCATTCGAAACTTCGGGCAAACGTTGCTGATCTATGTCTTGATGCTGACGCCGACCCGGCTGCTGCGCCGGGAGCTGCGGCCGATCCGGGATCCGAATATGGCAATGTGGCAGCGATCGCCATAGCACACCCAATGAAATTGGTCCTGATATGCCACCCGAATTTCGCGAGTTCGCAAAGCATGCCCCGGTTCGCGGGGATGCTGAAGGCCGCGTATGAATCTCGAGGTCATTCGGTCGAAGTGTGGTCGCCCTCGGCGAGGGTCTATAATTGGGTGCCTTTGGGACGACTATCCAAATGGGCCGGCTACGTAGACCAATACCTGCTGTTTCCCGCGGCGATGCGCAGGGCAATGACTCGCACTTCGAAAGACACCTTGTTCGTGTTTTGCGATCAGGCGTTGGGTCCCTGGGTGCCGGTCGTCCGGGATAGACCGCACGTCGTGCACGTTCACGATCTGCTGGCACTTCGTTCAGGGTTGGGCGAAATATCTGAAAATCCCACGTCGATCACGGGACGAATGTATCAACGATACATTCGCCGCGGTTTTCAACAGGCACGGCACTTCGTTTCGATTTCGCGCAAGACACAAGCTGACCTGCACCGCGTTGGAGAAGTGTCGGCCATCACGTCGGAAGTTGTCTACAACGGCTTGAACTTTCCCTACTCTCCACTGGCTCAACGCGAGTGCGAGAAGATCCTGAGCGAAGCGGGACTGCCCGTGCCGGCGTCGGGAATGTTGCTTCATGTGGGCGGCGGTCAGTGGTACAAAAACCTCCCAGGCGTCATTCACTTGTATGCGCACTATGCCGCGGAGGTCGACTCGCCCTTGCCGCTGTGGTGTGTTTCTCCCGAACCCAATGCAGTGGTGCGGCGTGCATTGCTCAAGGTTCCGTCCGTGGGAAAGGTGCTCTTCTTCAATAATTTGGAGAGCCGCGTCCTGCAAGCAGCCTACTCCACGGCTGACGCCTTTCTATTTCCCAGTCTTGCGGAAGGTTTCGGGTGGCCTTTGATCGAGGCCCAAGCCTGCGGTTGCCCCGTGATTACGACCGATGAGGCGCCCATGAATGAGGTGGGGGGAGACGCGGCCGAATATTTGCCGCGCCTCAACGCCGCCGACGACATCGACCTATGGGCATCGAATGGCGCGCGGCAACTCATCAAAGTGCTGTCGAGGACCCCGGAAGAGAAGCGAAGATTCGCCGAGCGAGGCGTGGCATGGTCTGCGAATTTCTCGGTCGATAAAGCCATTGATTCCTACCTGGCGATTTATAGAACAGTTTTGTGCCTGACTCGCGGCGGGCACGGCGCGGCCGCGCCGCTCGACGAGCGCGCCGAGGCATGAGGCTGCTCCACGTAGTGGCGAGCGTCGATCCGAGGGGGGGTGGGCCGATGGAGGGTGTGCGACAGCGAGGCCTTCGATTGGAACAACTCGGGCACACTGTGGAGGCTGTAACCCTCGACGACCCTGCGGCGGCCTTTGTACGAGGCTTTCCGCTGAAGGTGCACGCAGTCGGGCCGGTGCGCAGCAGTTATGGCTATTCGGCGGCGTTGGTACCATGGCTCGAGGCGCACGCAGCCGCGTACGATGCCATTGTCGTGAATGGCTTGTGGCAATACCACAGCTTCGCTGCATGGCGGACACTACGCCGCCTGCGCCTGCCATACTTCGTATTCACACATGGCATGCTTGATCCCTGGTTCAAGCGAGCCTATCCGCTCAAGCATCTGAAGAAATGGCTGTACTGGCCCTGGGTTGAATACCGTGTGTTGCGGGATGCGAGAGCAGTGCTTTTCACCAGCGAGGAGGAGCGCTTGCAGGCGAGGCGCTCGTTTTGGCTGTACCGCGCCAATGAGGAGGTCGTCGCTTACGGAACAAGCGCTCCTCCGGCGAATGCGGTTGAACTTCGAGAGGGTTTCCTGACCGCGCATTCCGAGCTTCGTGGCCGCCGCCTGCTGTTGTTTCTGAGTCGCATTCACGAAAAGAAGGGCTGTGATCTGTTGGTTCGCGCATTTGCCGAAATTGCCGGCATCGAATCCACATTGCACTTGGTCATGGCGGGTCCTGATCAGTCAGGAGTGGTTGTCCACTTGAAGCAGATTGCCGCGGATCATGGTCTCGAGAAGCGGATTAGTTGGCCGGGAATGTTGCGCGAAGACATGAAGTGGGGGGCTTTCTATGCGTCTGAGGCCTTCATATTGCCGTCTCACCAAGAGAATTTCGGGATTTCAGTGGCTGAGGCTCTGGGCTGCGGATTGCCGGTGTTGATTTCCGACAAGGTGAACATCTGGCGCGAGGTCACGTCACATGGAGCGGGTCTGGTCGCTCCGGATTCGCTTCAGGGGACCACCCGGTTGTTGCGGGATTACCTTGCGCTGACTCCACCCCAACGGGATGCCATGGGCAGCAATGCCCGGGCGCTGTTTGCAGAGCGCTTCACGGTGTCGGCGATGGCCGACAGCCTGCTCAACGTAATAGAGCGGCGACTCGGCCCTCGCGCTGTTCCCGTAAAATCGCCTTAGCTTCGTCCTGTGCCGAAATCCGTCGCCCTGCTTGTGTCGATCATCACCATTGTGCGCAACGATTCACCGGGTCTTTCGCGGACCCGCGCCAGCATTGCCGCTCAGGTCGGGGTGAGCGACTTTGAGTGGGTGGTCGTGGATGGAGCCTCCACCGACGGCACGGCGCAACTTGCCCTCGGCTTGGATGAGGCGTATGCATGGGCCGTGAGCGAACCGGACAAGGGAATTTTTGACGCAATGAATAAGGGCCTCGCGAGAGCCGCCGGCGCCTTTGTCCTTTTCTTGAATGCAGGTGATTCATTTGCGAACGTCGACGTCCTCAGCCGTGTGAGCAAAATCCTAAGTTCGAATACTATCGATTTTCTATATGGAGACAGTTTGGAGGCCTTCGCCGGGGACCGATTGAGCTACAAAGTGGCGCAGGGGCACGATCGGCTGCACTACGGAATGTTTGCCTGCCACCAGTCGATGTACTACCGGAGATCCTTGATCGGCGACCAACGTTACGACCCGCGATTTCGCATTGCCGGAGACTATTGCTTCACGGCGCAGTTTCTTCTGAAAAATCCGCGGGTGCTACGGCTCCACGAGGCTCTGTGCGTCTTTGATCTGACGGGAGCTTCGGTAGTCAATAAACGGCGTGGACGAGAGGAGAATTGGGTCATACAACGGGACGTCCTACGGCTTTCCCTTCCGCGCCGACTCATTATTCGCGGGGCGTATCTGGTCAGCGCACTGCTGTCGGGTCGGTTTCCCAAATTCTACAAAATGCTCAGGTTTCGCAAGTCCTATGGCTATTGATCTGTCAAAAAGCGCTGTTCAAGGCACTACGGTGGTGTCGCAGTTCTGCTACTCATGCACCGGTTCCCACGACTACCATAAACATGGTATGCCTGTAATTTGCGCGCCGATTACCATAGGAGAGGGCTGTGGGTTGCCGGGGGGGTGTTGCACCCGGGTAACCCGTTGGGAGAGCACGTGAAACGATTCAATTCGGTTGCGTCCTTTTCGCGGAGACGTTAGGTGTCGGTATCAGTCCTCGTCCTGACAAAGAATGAGCAGAAGGACCTCCCTGCCTGCCTGGAGTCGCTTTTATGGTGCGACGATATCATCGTCTATGACTCATTCAGCACCGACGAAACGCCGCTCATTGCCGAGCGGTTCGGGGCACGTGTGGTCAAGCGCGAGTTCGACAACTGGTCCGCGCATCAGAACTGGGGGCTCCGTAACCTCCCATTCAAGCATTCCTGGGTCTTCTATATAGACGCCGACGAACGAATGACGCCCCAACTGGCCGCAAGCGTCAAAAGCGCGACGGGCGCCGCCGGCGACTGTGTTGCTTTTCGTGTACAACGGCGCGACTTTTTCATGGATACATGGCTGAAGCACGTGCAGAACTCGCGGTATTACCTGCGGCTTTTTCGGCCGGAAAAAATGCGCTACGAGAGGCTCGTCAATCCAGTATCGGTCGCCGACGGACCGGTGGGCAGCGTAGCCGGTTATCTGGATCATTTCCCCTTCAGTAAGGGAATCGGCCACTGGTTCGAGAGGCACAACTCATACAGTACGCTGGAAGCCCTGCAAATTGCGCAGAATCGCCGCGACCGGGTGGCGTTTTCGCTGCGGAAAGCGTTCACCGCAGCGGATTTCCAGGAGCGGCGGTTTCATCAGAAGGAGATCTTTTATCGGATTCCCTTCAGGCCGTTGGTGAAGTTTTGCATTTCATATTTCGTCAAACGCGGCTTCCTGGACGGGCGCGCGGGGTTTCAATATGCCATTCTGCAGGCCATCTATGAGTACATGATCGTGCTGAAAGTCCAGGAATCTCAAGGAAAGAGTTAGCCATGCAAGACGATCTCACGACGGCATACAGGTCTTTGTTGGCCGACAAAATCACGCTGACCCGGCGGATCGAGGAACTGCAGACGGCCTACCGGACGGCCAAACCCTTTCCGCATGTAGTGATCGACGACCTGTTCGCTCCCGAGGTCCTCGATGCGTTGCTCGTCGAGATGGCGGAAATGGGCCGCGACAAGTGGAAGCAGGTGGCCAACGATTCGCGTGAGCGCACCTTGCGGATGAAGTCGGCGGCGGAAATGGGGCCTGCCGGCACGAAACTTTTGAGCGTCGTGCACTCGGCGGGGTTTCTCTATCTCCTCTCGGAGATCACGGGTATCTCTCAGCTTCTTCCCGATCCCTACTTGTTGGGTTCTGGCTACGCACAGATGCGGCGCGGCGATTATTTCAACGTTCATTCCGACCGCAACGTCGCCTACGATACCGGCTTGCTGCGGCGCTTGGCGATGATCGTCTTTCTCAACAAGTCATGGCCTCCGGAATACCACGGTAAACTCGAATTGTGGAATCGTGAAGCGACGAACTGCGACGCGACCGTCGAACCCTTGTTCAACAAAACCATCCTCTTCGAGGTAGCCGATCCGAACTACCACGGGGTTCCCGTGCCATTGGCTTGTCCATCCGAGCGCTCGCGTCAGTCTTTCATTCTTTACTATCACACGGTCGGCATGCCGGGCCAGCCCTACGTCAAGCCGCACACGTCCCTGTTCGCGCCGCGCACGCATGGAACGAACCGGGTGACATTGCGCCAAATCGGTCGTGAAATTGTACCCCCCTTTCTTGTCAGAGCACTGCGAAAGCTCATCCATTGGGAAAACCTGTGAGGGCGGGTATCCGAGTTCAATGAGTTCACTAAACAGGTTTCTCTCAGCCAGTGCTGCAGCTTGGGTGAGGATAGTACTGACCGTACTGACGCAGATCCTGCTCGTCCCGGTTTTTCTTACCCATTGGTCCGTGGAACAATATGGCTGTTGGCTGATCGTTCAGACCATCGTCGGTTTGTCGTCGATGCTGAGCGCGAGCCATCACAATTATGTCGGCTACGAATTTCTCAAGATTGGCGACGAGCACGTCGAAAAGATGCGGGCTTTGTTCTATTCGGCGCTACCCTACGTGCTGCTGCTCGCTTCGCTTGAATTATTGGCAATTGGCGGATTCATCTACTTGGGCTTCGTGCAGAGGGTGTTCGACCCTGAGCACGCGATGGATCGCAACCTCCTGCATCAGACGTCTCTTTCCCTGATTCTCTACTCCATGACCTGGCTGGTGGCGACCAGCGTGAGTGGACTGGCATTCAGGGCGGCGGCACCGTATGGCCATTTTCCGCGAATGATGTGGTGGAACGCTCTTCTTACGCTCGTGGCAACTTTGGTCGCTGGGATCGCGGTAGCGCTCGGAGCGAATCTGCTTCAGACCGTAATCTGCATCAACGCCGCGAACTTGCTGGTGAACATCCCGATTCATCTCGATATGTGGCAAGTATTTCGTCGTCATGGGCTCTACCCGGTACGGCCGGATTGGGGGTTGGGCATCAAGAATGTCTGGCACTCATTGGCGATTGCACTGAGCGCGGTGCTCGACATCTCCCGACAACAAGGTGTGCGAATCTTTCTCGGCGCCATCGTCGGCTTGGCTCAGATGACCGCATTTTCGACCATGCGAACGATGAGTAACCTCTCTTTGCAGGGAATCGGCACGATTACCAATCCGATCATGCCGGAGATCATGAAGTTTCTGCGTGCACGGGATTCGGAACGGACCAGCGCGACCATGGGCTTCGTTTGGTTTTTTGCGGTCATCCTCCTGTCGCCGTTGATGGTCGCGTTTCAGTGGATCATGCCGGTCGTGTTCCACGCCTGGACTCGCGGCAAGATCGCATTCAATCCCATGTTGTTCGGGCTTTTCTCAATAGCGCTGCTCTTGTTTTCGCTGGCTCGGCCGCCGTTTGCGGTGCTGCAGGGAAACAATCTTGTGAGAATTCAGCTTCTGATGTCGGTTGCCGTCAGCGTGGTGGCAGTTGGCGGCATTCTACTTTTCACGGGGCCGTTCGGCGTCGTGGGCGCGGCGTCGTCTCTGTTGCTCGCGGAACTGTTGGGAACCGTGATCGCGGTGTGGTACGCCCGGCAATGGCTGGAAACCAGTGGCATCGGCTTTCCATGGGCGTTGTTCAATGTGGCGGTTGCTTCCATCGTTGTCGCGAGCGTAACGATAGCCCTCATGGTTTATCTGCCGGAAGCTACACTGCCCACATTCGTCGTTTCGATCGTCGTCAATGCCGTTCTCGGCATTGCCTTCGTGCGCCGTCTTCCACTCATGGCATTGCAGAAAATGCATGGAATCTTTGCGCGAGGGTTCGCACGCCGTGCCCCTCTGTAAGACGGCAACTGACGCGGGTTCGGCCGGGTTGCCGATAGTCATTGGGCGGGAATGTGTTGTCGTGAATGGAGGACTCCCGATATGTTCAAGGGTTGCTGACTCTTCGGGCCGCGGCGGTCTAGAATGTATGTTTACGGGAGGTATCCTGGTGCGCCGACTAACGAAAATAATCCTATCGCTTGCCTGTGCAGGCCCCGCCGGCGCGGCGATTGCACCGCCTCCTCCGACGCCGGACGAAGGCACGACTTTTCATCTCTTCGTCGGTGATCAGTACACCTACGACGACAATTTGTACCGAATTCCGCCGAGCTTCAGTCCGGTCGTTTCCACTCTCACGCCCAATGCAACCCGGGAAGACCGCATCAACACCTTATCCGGGGGTGGTATTGGTCAATGGTTTTTCGGCAGGCAAAACATCGATTTTTCCGTGCGGGCCGACTATAGCCGGTTCGCGCATAACACCGCCCTCAACAACACCGGCGGCGATGGCACGCTCATCTGGAATTGGCTGGTGGGATCGCATTTCTCCGGCCAGGTCGGCGCGGAGTTCAATCGGGCATTGGCAAGCTTTGCCGAGACCCGCTTTCTGGGCCGGGATTTGGTCGACTACAAGACCTATTTTGGGAAGGCGACATTTCAAGTCGGTCCGCATTGGGCGATCATCGGCGGCGCCCGCGAAACCGATATCACCCACGGGGCCGCGGCCGCGGTCTACAATAATTTCAAGTTGAGATCGGGTAATGCCGGAATGGAGTTCTCGATGGGAGTCTCCGACTCCTTCGGCTTGGAATACCAGTATACCCGGGGCATCTACCCTCCGAACTACACGTTTGATAACCTTCCGTTCGATCGTGACTTCAAAGAGGATACGTATCGCGGCACGATCAAGTATGCAGTCACGGAAAAGTTCAACGTCGACGCGTACGCCGGCTACCTGAAGCACACGCTGGCTCCTCAAAACATCTTGCCGAGTTCCATATTCGGCAATTTCTCTGGTGATATCTGGCGGGTGACGTTGAATTGGCTGCCGACCGAAAAGACGCAGTTGGGATTCGCCGGCTGGCATGAGTTGCATGCCTACCTGGTGAATGCGACGAACTATTTCATATCGAAAGGCTTCAGCGTCTCGCCGACGTGGCGGCCGACGGAGAAAATAACCGTCGACTTCGTTGCATCCCACGAGGATGAGGATTTCGCCGCCATTCAGTCCGTGCTCGGCCTGTTGGCGCCGCGTCGTTTCGACCGGGTGACCGCCGAACAGATCAACGTCTTTTACGTTCCCAGGGACCGCTGGACGCTTAACCTATTTTTTCGCAACGAACGCCGCACCTCGAATCTGCCGGACCTGACCTATTCCGATCGATCGGGGAACGTGAGCTTTACGTATAAATTCTGGTAGTGGATTCACCGTAGCCTGAGTCGATCG
>Ga0179592_10000613_pt1 | contig 14285 bp, 14 predicted proteins | sample CZODoug2_1_08_16_FD_148623 | JGI IMG/M metagenome (GOLD analysis project Ga0179592, IMG submission 148623) | Vadose zone soil fungal communities from Angelo Coast Range Reserve, California, USA - CZODoug2_1_08_16fungal (Illumina Assembly) | ecosystem: Environmental > Terrestrial > Soil > Vadose...
GCCGGCTCGAATTCTTATGTTAGCTATCGAACGGACAAGAGCGTATATTGAGGGCATCACTGACAGCGACGCGATCAGGCGTCAGTGGCTGAGAGACGCGACCGCGCTCCCGCCTTCTATGGCAGGGGTGCGAAATGGCTCAAAGCCCCTATACGTCCAATTGCGTGCTCGGTTCCCTGTCGGCGGCCGACGTCGGTGCCCTTCAGCCGCACCTTAAGTTTGTCGAGCTCCCGCAGGAGACAGTGCTGTTCGAGGCTGGCGCCACGATCGGCCACGTTTACTTTCCGCATGCCGGGATCGTCTCCCTGGTGGTGGACCTGGCGAGCGGCGAAATGATTGAAGCCGCCATGATCGGCCGGGAAGGTTTGGTCGGAGGTCTGTCGGCCCTCGACACCCAAATCTCCGTCAGCCGTGCCGTCGTGCAGGTCGCAGGCGCCGCCTCGATTCTCGACGTGGAGCGTGTCCGTCAGCTCGCCGAGCGCAGCGTTGATTTTCGCACCATGCTGGTGAGGCACGAGCAGGTTCTGCTGGCGCAATCCCAGCAGTCTGCGGCTTGCAATGCGGTGCACACGCTCGAAGCGCGGCTCTCGCGTTGGCTCTTGCGCTGCCGTGATTTGCTCGGCAGCGAGGACATCGCGCTCACCCAGGAGTTTCTGGCTCAGATGCTGGGGGTGCGAAGGACGAGCGTGTCGATCGTGGCCAACACGCTCCAGCAGGCGGGCTTCATCAAGTATCGGCGTGGGCACATCCGCGTGCTGAGCCTGGAGGGTCTCAGGGAAAGCGCGTGCGAGTGCTACGAGACGGTCAAATTGGTTTCGGACCGGCTCATCGGTCCGTCCCCCCGAGCTTGACTGAATATCTTCGATGGATTTTGCCCCTGACCTTGCCCGCGCCGGCAAGCTCGCGGCTCGCTCCAGGACGCGCTTGAGGACGGCGGTCAGGCGATCTGATGGAATGTCGGCGCCAGCCGTTCACCGCGCCCGCCGGGCACAAAGCGCGGAAACAGCGCTAGAGCATGATCCCGAAAAGTTGTAGACTTTTCGGACAAGATCATGCGACTGAACAAATGCTTAGAGCGAAATCACGATTCGATCTGAAGCGATTTCGCTCCCGAGGCCCCGGAGCCGAAAAAAATCGCTTGAGACGCCGCCCCGGCTCACCGCCGGAGCTTGCGCCGCGCGTCGCGAACGCGGTGTTTTTTTGCGCCCTGCGCGGTCCAACGACGTGTTAGTCATGCGGCGGCTAAAGAGCCAAGAGAGCTCCGGGAGATTGATTTCCGCTCAGAAGTGGGAATGTCGACTAGCGACATGAACAGGGGCGGCGCATCGGGCTGCGGTCATTGAGCTGGATCTCCGGGGGCTTGGTTTGCCATCTGCCACATTTTCGCAATCGGACAATCCTTGCTCGCTGCGCGGCAATCAGCTGGCGCTCAGATGGCGCTTGAGCGGAACCACGAAGGCGCCGCTCCCAAACGTGCCAGATCAGCCATGAGCGGCTCAGCCGTAAACAGGTTCGGATCAACAATGCGCCGGTTGTTTTCCAAGCAATTCTGCGCCTTTGCGCATGCTCTGCGGAGTCGAGCAACCGATTCCGAATTGCTGGCGGCGACCGCGATACTCGCAGCGGTCCTTGTGGTCGGGCTGGCGACTGTCGGCGACTACGGAATCGCCGTCGATGAGTTCAATGCCGACGACTATGGCCCCAAGGCGTTGGCTTGGTACACGAGTGGCTTTGTCGATCGCTCGAGCTTCGAAACCGTCGAGGATACCCTCTGGTTTTACGGTCCCTGGTTCCAGATGCTGACCACATTCGTGCAATCGTTTCGGCTGGCCGATCCATGGATCGTTCGACATGTCATGACATTCTTGATCGGCTTGGCCGGCCTCGCGGCGGTCGTCCCCATCGGGCGGCTTGCGGTCGGCCGGTGGGCGGGTGTGGTCGCCCTTAGCCTCTGCCTGACCACCGGATATCTCTACGGCAGCATTTTCTACACTCCGATCGATGTACCGTTTCTGTTCGCCATGATGTTCGCAACGCTGGCGATCATTGTGATGGCGCGGCGTACGGTCCCTTCATGGCCGGCCACCGTCGGTGCCGGATTGCTGTCCGGCCTCGCCATAGCGACGCGCTCGTCCGGCGTCATCACCCAAGTCTATCTCCTGGCGGCGCTGGTTCTATGCGGATTGGAGACGCTCGCGCGTCCCGGCGGCTCGATGCGCGGCGACCCGTTGCGGATCGGGCTGCGCGCCGTCTGCGCGCTCGCGATCGGGTGGATTGCCGCCATCGCGCTGTGGCCATGGTTACAAATCGGCAATCCGCTGTCGCAATTCAAAGACGCATTCTTGCTTTTTGCCAATCATCCAAACTCGTTCGAGTTCAACTTCTGGGGCCGACCGGTTTTGTCGACCGCTCTCCCCTGGACATACGTGCCGGGACAACTCCTGGCCCGCCTGCCGGAGGGATTTTTGTTGCTGCTGCTGGCGGGTATTTCGTTCGGGCTTGCGGCCGCATTGGCCTTTTCGCGGGTAACAATTGAAGCTGTCATGCGGCGCGAGGCGACAAGCTTGCGAGGCGTGGGGCTGCTCTTGGCACGATCGAGATGCCAGCTGATCGTATGGGGCGCGGTGATACTCCCCATCGGGTTCATCATTGCTCGGCATTCGACGCTCTATGACGGCATCCGCCACGTCTTGTTCGTCGTCCCTATGCTGGCGGTGATTGCGGGCGCCGGATCTCTGCGCCTGCTTCCGGTTCTGCGCCGCTTCCCGGTGCCCACTGTGATCGTGGGCGGAGCTTATGTGGGATTCTCGATCTGGATGCTTGCCGTCCTGCACCCGCTGGAATACGTCGCGACCAATGCGCTCGTCGGCGGGGTTCAGGGAGCCTACGAACGCTTCGACCTCGACTATTGGTCGGTTGCCGGGACTATTGCGCTGCGGCGACTGGAAAGCCGGCTCGACCATGCGCAGCCCGATCCCTTTGCGCAGAGGGCGCCTAGCATTGCGGTCTGCATTCTCTCTCGCGAAGCGCAGGCGGCGCCTCTTTTCAGGCGAGCCTGGCGGCTGGAGACCGATCCGAGCAAGGCGGACTACATCATCGCAACGGAACGCTGGCATTGCGCCGATGACATCAGGGACGCCACCCTGATCGACGAGGTCAAGCGCTTTGACCGCGCCTTCGCGTGGGTGTATGTGCGCCCGTCCGCCCAGGCGCAGCGCTCCGGGCCGCCGCGCTAGAGTCTCGATCACGATCCCGAAAAGTTGCAGACTTTTCGGACAAGATCATGCGACCGAACAAATGCTTAGGGCGAAATCACGATTCAATCTGAACCGATTTGGCTCCAGCGGTGGGGGCGCCCGCCCGCAAAGGATCGCCGTCCGCCGTGGCGGGCCGAACCCGAAGATCGGCAAGCGCGATCGTTCTGGCCAGGACCGTGATCAATTCGAGCTGCGTGCGCAGCTTCAAGTGAAGGTTCAGGATGACGATGAGGCTGATGCCGATCCACGTGTAAAGAATGAAGTCCACACCGCGCCCGATCCCGACGAATTCCGCCAGCCGCGTGCTGTCGGACGGCACCCAGACGAAATAGAGCCCCGCCGACGCCACCACAAACGACAGGATGGCGACAACGGGAGATTTTCGATATTCCGTCCACGCGTATAGAAGCACGCTGGAAAGCAGAAAAGAGAAGAAGATCTGCGCGATCATCGGTGCAGCTCTCGGGCAAAGAGATCGAGCAGGATCATCACGGAATCGCCCAAGCGCTGCCCCTTGGCGAGCGAATAGGCGGTGTATTCAATGGTCACCGGAACCTCAACATAGGGCAGCCGGCTCCGGGCGATTTCACTAACGATTTCAGATGCATGGGCCATGCGGTTCTGCCGCAGCCGAATGGCGCAGGCGCCGCGTCGGGTTAAGGCGCGCAACCCGTTGTGGGAATCCGTCAGACTCAAGCCAGTGGTAAGGCGCGTGAACACGGTCGCGGCCCGCAGAACCCAGCGGCGTAGCCAGGGAAGATTGTAGGTCTGCCCCAGAAAGCGGCTGCCGAGCGCGAAGTCCGCCTGTTCGTGGCCGAGCGCCTCCACCAGCCGGGCGATGTCGGAAACCCGGTGTTGGCCATCGGCATCGAATGTGACAATCACATCAGCGCCCTGGGCCAAGGCGTACTCCATCCCGGTCTGCAAGGCTGCGCCTTGACCGAGATTGATCGGATGTGTGACGACGTTGGCGCCGGCCGCCGCCGCGAGATGACGGGTCCCGTCGTTGGAGCCATCGTCTACCACCACCGCCTGGTATCCGGCGTGGCGCAGCTCCGATACAACGCCCGCGATCGTGCGCGCCTCATTATAGGCGGCACAGACGATCCATAGATTCGGATGCGGGCCAAATTCCATGATCGAAATTCACTTTTCTTTGCAGTTCTTTGCAGTTCTTTGCAGTCTCTGGCGCAGCCGCAGTCTCTGGCGCAGCCGGCCAAGCAACTCACAACTCTCCAAATCCGGAGAGAGTTCCCCGAGCCTGGGAGGATTCACTCGGCTTGTGACAGGAGAAAGACAATTCGCTCAGCTCGTGACAAGAAAAAGACCGCAAAGTACAAAAAAGATGCCCACGATGACACGGAAAGAGATTGTGTCTCCAAACAGAACGCTACCCAGCAATGGTGTCAGCGCGAAAGCAAGTGCGACAAATGGGTACGCGCGCGACAGTGGCGTGAAGCTCAGGATCCATACCCAAAGAAGGGCATATGCTGCGTAAAGCACGAGCGCGGCTAGGAAATATGCGTTGTACGCCAGCCCCAACAGACGCTCTACGAGGCTGCCCTCCTGGGCGCCATACCGAAGGGCCGCCAGCTTGAACAGCACCTGTCCGGCGGACATTCCCACCGCATAGGCCGTCAGCAGGGCAATTTGCCACAGGGTCAGCCGATCGTCGCTCATGCCAAAGGCCTGCGCAGCACGAGGCGCATGGCATCGAACAGATTTACCGGCAAGCCGATCCGGCTGGAGACATTCTTCGGTGGGCTCGGGAGACCCAGCATCCGTCTGAGCTGGAAGAATATCAGCGAAAGCGGAACAATCTTGGTGGGGTGGTCGCAGCGCTCCAGGGAGAGGCCGAGAGAGGGGGCGGCTCGGCGGATACTCTCGCGGGTCAGGAACCAGAGATGCTGAGGGGGCGTCATCAGTCGCCACTTTGAGCCGGCCAGCCGCGCAACCGGTGATGCGAAATCTCCGGTCGTGATCACGATGATTCCGCCGGGCTTGAGGTAACGGCGGCACAGGGCGAGGGATGCGAACGGGTTCGGCAAGTGCTCGATGACATCGAACAAAGTAATGACGTCGACCTCGCCGATTTGTGCCATGTTTGCCTCATCGGCAACGCCCGACAAGACCTTCAAGCCCGAACCGCGACAATACTCGGCCGCCGCTTGCGCCAATTCGATCCCTGCGACGTCAAAATAGCGTTCCGCCTCCTTCAGAAAGAATCCGTAAGCGCATCCGAGATCGAGCAACTTTCCGTCGCTGCGGAAACCATGAATAAACTCGACGCTTCGGGCAAATTCCCGTCGAAGGACTGGTTCGGCGGCGCGGTAGTCCGAATAGCCGTCGCTGAGCTGACCCGAAAAGTAGTCTCCGGTGTAGTAGGCCCGGGGATCGAAGCCGGCGGTCTCTGCCCGACCCAACCCACAGCTCTGGCATTGCCAGATGTCGCATCCGTTCGATGCGTAGCGGAAAATATGGTCTGTGATCCGCCCGCAGGCTGGGCATGCTTGCGGCGTCATTGATTTTATGGTCTCACCCATTTGTTTTGCTCGACCCGTCCTGCATATTTCACAAGCGCAGGGTCGGGCAAGAGCAATTTTGCCTTCCGCCCTGGAGGAGATGAGCCTTGAAGGAAGCCAAGCCCACGATTTCGAATAGCGGACGGCGGACCTCCTGGTTTTCCTGGGCCGCGACGCGAAGCCGCCGGGAGATATTGCTGTTTGTCGTCTGCGGCATCGTTGCGGTTGCGGGTGCTGCCTGGGCCATCTTCACTTATTTGAATGGTTCGGCCGGTAAGGTGGAACTGCTGACTTACCGGCTCTGTGTCGGCCATGAGAAAGCGCAATGTCCGATCGATGTGGCATTTGTGCGCGATGAGGGGGAAGAAACCGTCGTCCGATGGACGCAACGGCAGTGCGTGGGCTACAAAGCGCGAAGAATAGTCATAAGCGATGGCCCGACCAAGGAATGCGGCTGCTACTTGGCTGACGTCAACTGCTCGACGGAATATTGATACGCAGGTTCGCCGACACCGACAGGTGACGCACCTCCCAAACATTTCAGCATTGCGCCGATGCCGGATCACGGCTGCGCCTGCAGCGGGTTAACGATGTTGCGTTGAGTTAACAACGCTCTGTCAAAATGCCGGCTGTGCTTGATCCTTCGCCGGGAGGCATGACAACTCGAGCCGAGCTCGCAGTCACCCGCACTTTTTGGGATCATGCTTCAGCCGAACAGCAGCACGATTGCCCAGATCGCGCAGGACGCGGCCAGAGCGGCGGTGAGCCAGACAATGCAGATGAGAGGCCAGATCGAATGCGGGGCGCGCGGTTCGCCGGCCGTTTCGGTCGCGGGGACGCCGGGCGCGAGGGGGGGCTCCGCCTGTCGCAGCGCCGCGGCTGCCCGCTCGATGTCCGCCATGTCGCGGGCCAGTTGATCGGGCGCAACCGGGGCGAAAGACGTGGGCGCAACCGCAACGGAGCCGGGGCCGGGATTTGGATCGAGCACGGAGCTCGGGATCGATACGCTTCGATCATGCTCGCTGATCTGACGCAGGGTGGTGCCGTGGGCTGCCGCCAGGCGGGAGACCACTTTCCAGGCGTGGTTCCAGTCCGAAATATCGCCGGCCTTCGCGCCCAGCAACTCGATCTTCGACATCGCATGATCCGGTGGCAGTCGTAACGGCCCCGGATTCACTATCATGATGGGGTCAAGGCGCGACGTTTCTCGATCCGTAACCTTAACTCGGTGCCCACTTCCTGGCCGGGTTTCAAACGCGGCGCCGAGGTGTGGCCGGCAGGGCAAGACCCTCAACGGTCGGGCATCCTGGCAATAGTGACTGAAATACTGTATTAATTATGCTTTTGGGGGGCGTGATGCTTTGGCGGGGGCATGCTGGACGAGAATGGGCCGCGGTCGGTTGATTTTGTTGCTCTTGGCTGCCGGGTGCGGCTTGGCCTATCTCGGGCTTGCGCGAGGGTTATGGTCCAGTGCCGCGCCATCTGACCCGCGCAATGCCGCCCCCGCCATACCGGTCATGGCGAGCAAGGTTGTACGCACGGATATTCCGGTTGAGCTCTTCGGGCTGGGCACAGTGCAGGCCCTGAACAGCGTGCTGGTGCGATCCCGGGTGGACGGCCAGATCGTCAAGATCAACTTCTCCGAAGGCAAGGACGTTCATGCCGGCGACGTAGTGGTCGAGATCGACCCGGCGCCCTTCCAGGCGGCCCTTGAGCAGGCCCAGGCCAACAAGCTCAAGGATCAGGCGCTGCTCGACAACGCCCATCTTGATCTCGATCGGGCGAACCGGCTCGCCAAAACTGGTGCCACCAGCACCCAGCAATTGGACACCCAGAAATCCTTGGTGGCGCAACTCGATGCCAGCGTCAAAGCCGACCAAGCCGCCATCGACAGCGCGCAAGTGCAATTGAACTACAGCCAGATCCGTGCGCCGATCGACGGGCGGGCCGGGACCCGGTTGGTCGACGCCGGCAATATCGTGCGCGCGGCCGATGCGACCGGGATCGTGAGCATCAACCAGGTCCAACCGATCTTCGTCACCTTCGCGTTGCCGGCTGACTCGCTTCCGCGCATCCGCGCGCGATGGAAGAGCGGCGATATCGACGTGACGGCGAAGGATGCCGACGGTCGGGACCTGGCGGCCGGCAAGCTGTCGGTGATTGACAACCAGATCAATGCGGCGACCGGAACCATCAACTACAAGGCCGTGTTCGAGAACACCGACGAGGCGTTGTGGCCGGGCCAGTTCGTCAACGTTCGAGTCCGGATCGACACCCTCCGGGATGTGGTCGCGGTGCCGGTTACCGCGGTGCAATACGGGCCCGATGGTCCCTATGCGTTCATTGTCGGGGCGGATCGAAAGGTGCAGAAGCGCTCGATCAAGACCGGCGTGGTGAACAAGACTTCGGCGGTTATCGACGACGGTCTGCAACCCGACGAGCTGGTCGTGACCGACGGTCAATATCGAATCGAGGCCGGCAGCCTCGTCGAGGTGCTCGCCAACGCGGCCCCCGCACCGGGCTGACGCTTTCAGGCGCAGGATGTACCGATGAATATATCCGCACCCTTCATCGTCCGGCCGATCGCGACGACGCTGCTGATGATCGGTGTCACGCTGGTCGGCCTAGTGGCCTATTTCATGCTGCCGATCGCCGGCGTTCCGCAAGTCGATGTGCCCACGATACGGATATCCGCGAGCCTGCCCGGCGCCAATGCCGAAACCATGGCGTCGTCGGTGGCCGGACCGCTGGAGCGGCAGCTGGCGCTGATATCCGGCGTCACCGCCATGAGCTCCACCAGCTCGCTCGGCCAGACCGCCATCCAGGTCGAGTTCGATCTCAGCCGCAGCATCGATGCTGCCGCCCAGGATGTCCAGACCGCGATCAACGCGGCCGGCGGCGACCTGCCGAAGAATCTGCCGAGCCCGCCGACCTACGAGAAGGCCAATCCGGCCGACGCGCAGCTGATGTCGATTGCGGTCACCTCCGCCGACCTGCCGATCTCGACGGTCGACGACTATGTCGAAAACTATCTTGCCCCGCGAATTTCCCGCATTACCGGCGTTGGCGTGGTCGATTTCCACGGTCAGCAAAAGCCGGCGGTGCGGGTTCAGATCAATCCGCAGATTGCTTCCGCGATGGGCATAAGCCTTGAGGATGTCCGGGCCGCTATCGGAACCGCGACGGTCGACACCCCGAAGGGGACGCTGGATGGCTCCAAGCAATCGCTGACCCTCGATACGACCGACCAGATTTTCGACGCCGCGGCGTTCGAACAGGTCATCATCGCCTATCGCAACGGCGCGCCGGTGCGGGTTCGCGACATCGGCAAGGCGATCAACGGGGTCGAGGACATTCGACAGGCGGCGTGGGTCATGGGCCAGCGGGCCGTGATCATGGATGTCCATAAACAGCCCGGCTACAACATCAATCAGACAGTGCAGCTCGTAAAGGACATCCTGCCGGGCCTGCAAGGCACGCTGCCGCCTTCGGTCAGGATGCGGGTTCTGGGCGAGCGTACCATCACGATTCGCGCGTCCGTCGCCGATGTCCAGGTCACGATGGCCATCAGCATCGGCCTGGTCGTGCTCGTGATGTTCGTGTTCCTGCGTCACGCCAGTGCGACGCTGATTCCGAGCGTTACCATCCCGGTGTCGCTGTTGTCGACCTGCGCGGTCATGTATCTCCTCAACTACACGATCGACAACGTCTCGTTGATGGCGCTGACGATCGCGGTCGGCTTCATCATCGATGACGCCGTGGTGATGGTGGAAAACATCACGCGCCATGTCGAGCAGGGCAAGCGCCCGCTCGAGGCCGCGCTGGTCGGCTCGGGCGAGGTTGGCTTCACCGTCCTGTCGATGACCTTGTCGCTGACGGCGGTCTTCATCCCGCTATTGCTTATGGGCGGCCTGATTGGACGGCTGTTCCGTGAGTTCGCGGTTACCGTGAGCGTTGCCATCATGATGTCCGGCGTCATCGCCTTGACGCTGACGCCGATGATGTGCGGCTCGCTGCTGAGCGCTCGGCGCGAAGCGGGGGCGCGCTGGCTAATCGTCGCGTATCTCGAAGTGGCGTTCCAGCGCTCGCTCGACCTCTACGCTCTCACGCTGCGCTGGGCCCTTCGCCACCGCGTGTTCATGCTTCTTCTGATAGCCGCCACCATGGCCGGGACCGGCTACCTCTATAACGGGATTCGAAAGGGCTTTTTCCCGCAGCAGGACAACGGCGTCATCCAGGGCACGGTCGAGGCTGGCCAGGACATTTCATACGTTTCAATGGTCGAGCGCGTGCATGAGGTGGCGAAGATCGTGACCGCGGATCGCGATGTGCAGACCGTCTGGTACTGGGTCGGCGCCAATCCGACCGTCAACACCGGTCGCATGATGATCGACCTCAAGCCGTTCGACCAGCGAACCGCGACCGCCACCGAAGCGGTCGCCCGGCTGCGACGGGCCACCGCCACGGTCCCCGGCATCGCGTTCTTCGGCCAGGCGCGGCAGGATGTGCAGATCGGCGCGCGCGTCAGCAAGACGCAGTATCAATACACGTTGCAGGATCCCGACGTCGCCGAGCTGTACAAATGGGCGCCGATCATGCTGGCCAAGCTTTCCGCGCTGCCTGAGCTGGCGGACGTGACCGGCGACCTGCAGGCCACGGCGCCGCGCATGATGATGAAGATCGACCGCGATGCCATCGGCCGCCTGGGCGTCACGCCGCAATTGATCGACGACACGCTCTATGACGCCTTCGGGCAGCGGAATGTCGCCACCGTCTTCGGACAGCTCGATCAGCACAAAGTCATCCTCGAGGTCGATCCGAGCTTCCAGGAAGATGCGTCCTCGTTGCAGACGCTATACGTGCGCTCCCCTCTCAACGGGCAAATGGTGCCGTTGTCGACGCTGATCAGGTCCGAGATGTCGGTGTCGCCGCTGACCATCAATCATCAGGACCAGTTTCCCTCGGTGACGTTGTCTTTCAATCTGGCGCCGGGGCATTCGCTCGGTGATGCGCTCTCCGCGATCGCGGATGTCGAGCGCACGAGCGCCAAGCCTGCAGGACTCACCGCCGTCTATCAGGGCTCGGCCAAGGTGTTCGAGACCTCTTTGGGCACGCAGCCCTATCTGATCGCCGCGGCGATCATCGCGGTCTATATCGTGCTCGGCATCCTGTACGAGAGCTTCATCCATCCGATCACCATTCTTTCGACCCTGCCTTCCGCAGGCGTCGGCGCGTTCCTCGCCCTGATGATTAAGGGCTACGACTTCTCGCTGATTGCCCTGATCGGCGTGATCCTGCTGGTCGGCATCGTCAAGAAGAACGCCATCATGATGATCGATTTCGCGCTGGTCGGCGAGCGCACGCGGCAGCTTCCGCCGGAGCAATCGATCTACGAGGCCTGCCTCTTGCGCTTTCGCCCCATCATGATGACCACGATGGCGGCGCTGCTCGGCGGGCTGCCTTTGGCACTCGGAACCGGGCCCGGCTCGGAACTGCGCCGTCCGCTCGGCATCGCCATCGTGGGCGGCCTCCTGCTCTCGCAGTTCCTCACCCTCTATACGACCCCGGTGATCTACATCTATCTGAGCAAGATCGGAAGGCTGCGGCGGTCAGCGAGGGAGCCGGAGCACGAGCTCGACCCTCTCCCTTACCCTCCCCCGCAAGCCGAGGAGGGAAGGCTGCACGCTGCGGAATGAGCTTTGTCGGTCGCGCACGCCCGATGCGATCGCGTCGCGATGCGCGTCGGCAGGGCAGTTAGAGTTCCCGCCAATGTTAAACCGCTCTGGTTTTCTATCTATTTTTCAAAGTTATCCTTGATCGCGCTCTTGCCGGCGGCAGCTCCCGGTGCGGACTCGACGGTTGTTGGCGCCGCATCGACTTTCGTGTCGTCACGGACGGGTGCATCGACGCTGATAGGCAGCGTGCGCTCCGTCGTCCGCTGCGTCGAGGCTTGGCGAATATATTCTTCGATCAGCAGGCGCATGCGTGCATCGCGGGCGGAATTCGATGTTTCGCCGAGCACGACCGCGACGATGTGCTTGTCGCTGCGATGAACCGACGAAGCCAGATTGTAACCGGAGGCCTCCGTGTAGCCGGTCTTGATGCCGTCCACCCCCTCCACATGTCCAAGCAGGCTGTTGTGATTGTGGATGTCGACCCCGTGATACCGGAACGAGAGCGTCGAGAAATAGCGGTAGTAGCTTGGGAAGCGATCGTGAATGGCGCGCCCCAGAATGGCCTGGTCGCGGGCCGTGGTGATTTGCTCTTCGGCCGGCAGGCCCGAGGCATTGACATAGGTGGTGTTCGTCATGCCCAGCGTTCTCGCCTTCTGGGTCATGAACTTGGCGAATTCCTCCTCGTTGCCGCCGATCGCCTCGGCCACGACCACCGCAGCATCGTTTGCCGATCGGGTGACGATCCCCCCGATTGCATCGTCCACCGTGATGGTCTGATTGACCTTGAGACTGAGCTTGGTAGGAGGCTGCAGGGAGGCTTTGGCGGAGACCGGCAGCGGCGTATCGAGCTTGAGCGCGCCGGCATCGAGCTGTTCGAACAGCAGATAGAGCGTCATGATTTTGGTCAGGGATGCCGGGTGGCGTGGTTCGTCGGGCTTGACTTGGTGCAAGACCTGGCCCGAATTGTCGTCGACCACAATATCGGCGTAGGGCGGACTACGATTGGGGCCCTGATCCAAGCTGTGGCGGGAACCACGCGCTTGCGCATGATCGGCCGTGCCGAGGATCAGTGTCCCCAGTAGCGCGACCAGCTCGAGACGTTGCCAGGGCAGCATAGGACCTAAACTCATTGTTTGCGCACCGCTTTGTTCGACGGATTCCGCCGGGGCGGAAACCGATTTGCCGGAGAAATTCGGCTCCGAACGATAGGTCAAAAGCCGAATGCGCCGCCAGCAGCAGGCAAACCCCCGGCCGCCGTCAAGCGTAATGAACGCGCGCCGTTCGTGTGGCCACCCAACCCCGCAGAACCGAATTTTGCCTCGGCGAATCTAGCAGATTTCGCTTGGGTTGTGCGTGAAAATCAATCAAGCGTGGATAACGAGGACAACTCAAGTGCCGAGGGTTGTTCGCTCCGGCGGCATCGCTTCGGTCGCCAGCTCTTCCGCGTCCCCGGGCGCTTGACCCGATCGCGCAAATCAGACTATTCGGCAAATTGAAACTGGCGATTCGCGCCCGGCCGGAACTCGGCGCCGGGTTTTTGTTTCGCATCGCGGTTCGGCAGGCGGCTTTGGCCCAGCAGCCCCTGACCGACCCCTGCGCCAGTTGCATGGCTCCGGCGCCTTCTCTCAGCGCGGCTCTCTAGTTTCCAGCCTGCATTATCATTTTCAGGCAACCCTCGCGCATGAGTCATGCATTTCCGTGGGTGGGTTCACGCCCCAAGGAGCACGCGCGATGAAAGAGATTGGCGCAGGGGTGGCCCGCCATTCTGTGCGCAAGTGGCGGGTGCGCGGCCCTAACCCAGCGTTGGTCGAACGGGCCGTGATGCAACGGTCGAATGTAGCGGCTATTTGTCGACCTGCCCGGCATTGGCAACGATCCAATCCAAGGCTTCCTGCTCGGTCGCGAAGCCCTCGATGCGCCGTTCGTGGCCCGCATGATACCTAATGACGACATGCCAACCCGTTCCCGCCTGGTCCGGGAACGGCAGCATCATGGGTGCTTCTTCAGGCTCTGCCATGCCCGGCAATATGCACTTTGCTCGTGTCCGGTCCACTGCCTTGTTAACAGAAGGGCATGATCGCCGAGGTGGCGGTGAGCGAGACGAGCGAGGTCAGGGTCGAGCGGGAGACGACCGCGGTCGACTGCGGCCAGGTCGTTCAACCGGCCGCGCGCGGTCGAGATGCAGGTCGACGGCGGCACTCCATGGTCCCACGGCCGCTCTTTACGACGAAATCACATCCGGGATGGAAATCACCATCCGGGATGGTCGGGTCGAGCAGGGTAATCTCGATACTTATCCGATCATGCGACTCAAGGACGCGCCCAAGATCGAGGTGCATCTGGCGCTGACCGCGGCAACGAAATCGGGCGGGGTAGGCGAGCCGGGAACCGCCGTCGTCACCGCCGCGCCTACCAACGCCATTTTCGCGGCCACCGGTAAGCCCGGCTGCCGATCCGGGGACTGGTCCGGGGTCGCCCGAAGGGTTCGTGTATTGTCCGGCGGCGGCGTCAGGCCTATGTGATGGCCATGCAGCCGCGAGGAACCGCGATGCCCGACGCCGCAATGCCGGACGCGACGATGCCGGACACCTCAATGGCGGATACAATGGCGCCCCGCTTTCCCCGCCCTTTGATGGTCGTGACGGCGGTGGTAGTGATCTTGCTCGTCGGCACGGTGGCGCTGTGGGCCTATTACGGCACGGCGGTGTTCTACGAGACGATCCTGGCCGGGATCGCGGCCTGTTTCTGAGAGCAACTGACCATGACCAATCGCCATATCCGCATCCTTATGGTGTTCGCCACCTTCCTGGCCGGCCTCGTGCTTTCCGTCG